>Ga0209795_10001533_pt1 | contig 14196 bp, 9 predicted proteins | sample AgamicOrMarz_FD_187166 | JGI IMG/M metagenome (GOLD analysis project Ga0209795, IMG submission 187166) | Agave microbial communities from Guanajuato, Mexico - Or.Ma.rz (SPAdes) (version 2) | ecosystem: Host-associated > Plants > Phyllosphere > Phylloplane/Leaf | place: Guanajuato, Mexico...
ATGGTTAACGGCGTGGTAGAGAATGACTTCACGCTGGCGCAGTCGATGCGCAAACCGCAGTACTGGATGCTGGCCGTAATGTTCCTCACCGCCTGTATGAGCGGTCTGTACGTCATCGGCGTGGCGAAAGATATTGCCCAGGGCATGGTGCATCTGGATGTGGCGACCGCGGCGAATGCCGTCACTGTGATCTCTATTGCCAACCTGACGGGCCGCCTGGTGCTCGGCATCCTCTCCGACAAAATGTCCCGTATCCGTGTGATTACGCTCGGTCAGGTGGTTTCGCTGGTCGGGATGGCAGGCCTGCTGTTTGCGCCGCTCAACGAAGTGAGCTTCTTTGCCGCCATCGCCTGCGTCGCCTTTAACTTCGGCGGTACTATCACCGTGTTCCCGTCGCTGGTCAGCGAATTCTTCGGGCTGAACAATCTGGCGAAAAACTACGGCGTGATTTACCTGGGCTTTGGTATCGGCAGCATTTGCGGTTCGATTATCGCCTCGCTGTTCGGCGGTTTCTATGTGACGTTCTGCGTCATCTTCGCGCTGCTGATCCTCTCGCTGGCGCTCTCCACCACCATTCGCCAGCCGCAGCGTGAATACTTCAATCATTCACAGGCACTGACCCACCATTAAGCGATCCGCGCCACGTTTTACGTGGCGCTTTTCCGATCCGCACACTTCTTCCTTCCCGTACCCCTGCTAATCCAGTAAGCTCTGCCCGGTTGTCTATTATTTTTGTAAATGTTTAGTCAGATCACATTCCCGGTGACACTTTTTTTAACCCCTGTGGTCTACTACCCCGCGCTTCAAGAAGTTCTCGAATCAACTTCCTATGCGTTTGATAAGCCTTTACGCAGTCTTCACGCCTGCGCACGGGTGCTCTCTATTCCCTTCTCCCAGGGTGCTTTGAATGAAATATATCAAAACGATGACGCAACAAAGGCTGAGCTTTCTGCTGGCGTTGTACATCGGTCTGTTTATGAACGCCGCTGTTTTTATTCGTCGCTTTGATGGATATGCGCAGGAGTTTACGGTCTGGAAAGGCCTTGCCGCGATTGTAGAAGTTGCGGGCACGGTATTAGTCACCTTCTTTTTACTTCGACTTCTCTCTTTATTTGGACGACGTGCGTGGCGCGTGCTGTCGACGCTGGTGGTGCTGTTTTCCGCAGGTGCCAGTTATTACATGACTTTCCTGAACGTGGTCATCGGCTACGGCATTATTGCTTCGGTGATGACCACGGACATCGACCTGTCGAAAGAAGTGGTGGGTACGCAGTTTGTGGTCTGGCTGATCTGCGTGAGCACCCTGCCGCTGATTTTCATCTGGAGCAACCGCAGCCGTCTCACGCTGCTGCGCCAGCTGCGCACGCCAGGTCTGCGCATCCGTAGCGCGGCTATCGTCGTGCTGGCCGGACTGATGGTCTGGGGGCCGATCCGCCTGCTGGAAGTGCAGCAAAAAAGCGTAGAACGTGCGACTGGCGTCGATATGCCAAGCTACGGCGGCGTGGTGGCGAACTCCTATCTGCCGTCTAACTGGCTGTCCGCGTTAGGGCTGTACGCCTGGGCACAGGTGGATGAGTCTTCCGATAACAAATCGCTGATTAACCCGGCGACCAAATTCTCTTACGTTGCGCCGAAAGATCTCGATGACACTTATGTGGTCTTTATTATCGGTGAAACCACGCGCTGGGATCATATGGGGCTGCTTGGCTACGAGCGTAATACCACGCCGAAGCTGGCGGCTGAGAAAAACCTCGTCGCCTTCCGCGGCTACTCCTGCGATACCGCCACCAAGCTGTCACTGCGCTGCATGTTTGTGCGCGAGGGTGGGGCGGATGAGAATCCTCAGCGAACCCTGAAAGAGCAGAACGTCTTTGCGGTCCTGAAACAGCTCGGCTTCTCCAGCGACCTGTACGCCATGCAGAGCGAAATGTGGTTCTACAGCAACACCATGGCGGATAACATCTCCTATCGTGAGCAGATTGGCGCAGAGCCGCGTAACCGCGGTAAAAACGTCGATGATGCGCTGCTGCTGGACGAAATGAAGGGATCGTTGAAAAACAGGGCAGACGGCAAGCATTTGATTATTTTCCATACCAAAGGCTCGCACTTTAACTACACCCAGCGTTATCCGCGCAGTTTTGCCCAGTGGACGCCGGAGTGTCAGAGCGTGGACGACAAGTGCACCAAAGCGGAGATGATCAACTCGTTTGATAACTCCGTGACCTATGTCGATTACTTTATTGATAGCGTCATCGATCAGCTGCGCGATAAGAAGGCGATTGTCTTCTACGCCGCCGATCATGGTGAGTCGATCAATGAGAAGGAACATCTTCACGGTACGCCGCGTAAGATGGCCCCGCCAGAGCAGTTCCGCGTGCCGATGATGGTCTGGATGTCTGACAAGTATCTGGAGAACCCGGAGAAAGCCAAAATGTTCGCCCACCTTAAGCAGCAGGCCGAGATGAAAGTGCCGCGCCGCCATGTTGAGCTGTATGACACCATCATGGGCTGCCTGGGTTATACCTCGCCGAATGGCGGTATCAACGAGAACAATAACTGGTGCCACATCCCGGATGCGAAGGCAGCGGCGGCTAAGTAAGCAGGCTGGCGAGTTTATCGCCAGTCGAAAGGCTTTTTTACGTTAAGGGATTGACGGTTGCGGTGCCCGGCAGTAAGATGCGCCCCGCATTCGGTGATTGGCGCAGCCTGGTAGCGCACTTCGTTCGGGACGAAGGGGTCGGAGGTTCGAATCCTCTATCACCGACCAAATTTAAAAAGCCCAACCTTCTGGTTGGGCTTTTTGCTATCTGTGGTTCGGGAGGATGAGAAGCTCCGGGGGAGGAGGTTCGCGCCGAGCGAAGCGAGACAGCGTTGCGCAGCAACGACCCGAAGGGCGAGCCACAGCGTGGCGAGTAATCCTCTATCACCGACCAAATTTAAAAACTCGTCGTGGAAACACGACGGGTTTTTTGCATCTGAGATCTGCTAACGCTGTAGGCCGGGTAAGCGCAGCGCCACCCGGCGAAGTTAAAGGGCAATGTGCCGCGTATTATGCCCGGCGGCGCAGGCTTGCCGGGCCTACGTCTCTGTTCTGCGCCACCCGGCGAAGATAAAGGGCAATGTGCCGCGTATTATGCCCGGCGGCGCAGGCTTGCCGGGCCTACGTCTCTGCTCTGCGCCACCCGGCGAAGTTAAAGGGCAGTGTGCCGCGTATTATGCCCGGCGGCGCAGGCTTGCCGGGCCTGCGTCTCTGTTCTGCACCACCCGGCGAAAATAACCGTGTCGGTATCGCCCATAATTCTCTGCATTTGCCACATATTCCATCGTATTTTTTTATATATGTTTGAATCTTTTTTCGCGTTGCTTATGGATAAGCTCAGCATTTTCACCTGTGCGTTTTAACGTTCGCGGTATTAATCGCTCACATATTCAGCATTCCGTAAGAATTTTTTCATAAACTGAGTGAATGTTAATCACTGGTACGCGCAGCAAAAGCAGCGGTTTATTCTGGCATCCGACCAGTAGCACAATTTTCCCTGCTGAAAACAGCGGCGTGCACTTTTTTTAATCTTTGTTTGCCAATTCTCACCGTCGTTGTAAATCCCGGTTACCTGTATTGACGTTTTGACATTCTGTTGACAGATTGTAGGGCATGAGGGGCATTTCACGGAGAATCTGCACTGCAACTCAGTCAACCTTGTGAAAGGATTCCCCATCTCTCATATAGCCTCCGGGCACAACCGACCAGACCGGTAAAAAATAAATAAAGGCCTGTCGGATATACCCTTTGCAACGGGTAAACAACACATATCACATTGGAGCAGAATAATGAGTATTTCCTTGAAGAAGTCAGGGATGCTGAAGCTTGGTCTTAGCCTGGTGGCCATGACCGTCGCAGCAAGCGTACAGGCCAAGACCCTGGTTTATTGTTCAGAAGGCTCGCCGGAAGGCTTTAACCCACAGCTCTTTACCTCTGGTACCACTTACGACGCAAGCTCAGTGCCAATCTACAACCGTCTGGTTGAATTCAAAATTGGTACCACCGAAGTGATCCCAGGCCTCGCTGAAAAGTGGGAAGTCAGCGAAGACGGTAAAGTCTATACCTTCCACCTGCGTAGCGGTGTGAAGTGGCAGGACAACAAAGATTTCAAACCGACGCGTGATTTCAACGCCGACGACGTGGTGTTCTCTTTCGATCGCCAGAAAAATGCTGAAAACCCGTACCATAAAGTGTCCGGCGGCAGCTACGAATACTTCGAAGGTATGGGCCTGCCAGACCTGATTAGCGAAGTGAAAAAAGTCGACGACAAAACCGTACAGTTCGTACTGGCGCGTCCGGAAGCCCCATTCCTGGCTGACCTCGCCATGGACTTCGCTTCCATTCTCTCTAAAGAGTACGCTGACAACATGCTGAAAGCCGGTACGCCGGAGAAAATCGACCTGAACCCAATCGGTACCGGTCCATTCCAGCTGCAGCAGTACCAGAAAGATTCCCGCATTCTGTACAAAGCCTTTGAAGGCTTCTGGGGTACCAAACCGCAGATCGACCGCCTGGTCTTCTCCATCACCCCGGACGCGTCTGTACGTTATGCAAAACTGCAGAAAAACGAGTGTCAGGTTATGCCGTTCCCGAACCCGGCTGACATTGCACGCATGAAGAAAGACACCAAAATCAACCTGATGGAGCAGGCCGGTCTGAACGTGGGCTACCTCTCTTTCAACACCGAGAAAAAACCTTTTGATGACGTGAAAGTTCGCCAGGCGCTGACCTATGCGGTGAACAAAGAAGCCATCATCAAAGCCGTTTATCAGGGTGCAGGCGTTGCCGCGAAAAACCTGATCCCGCCAACCATGTGGGGCTATAACGACGACGTTAAGGATTACACCTATGACGTTGAGAAAGCGAAAGCGCTGCTGAAAGAAGCCGGTCAGGATAAAGGTTTCACCGTCGAGCTGTGGGCAATGCCGGTACAGCGTCCGTACAACCCGAACGCGCGCCGTATGGCGGAAATGATCCAGTCTGACTGGGCGAAAATCGGCGTGCAGGCCAAAATCGTGACCTACGAGTGGGGCGAGTACCTGAAACGTGCGAAAGCGGGTGAACACCAGGCCGTGATGATGGGCTGGACCGGGGACAATGGGGATCCGGACAACTTCTTCGCCACCCTGTTCAGCTGCGACGCGGCGAAACAAGGTTCTAACTACTCTCGCTGGTGCTACAAGCCGTTTGAAGACCTGATCCAGCCGGCACGTGCGACTGACGATCACAACAAGCGTATTGAACTGTACAAACAGGCTCAGGTAGTGATGCACGACCAGGCTCCGGCTCTGATCATCGCGCACTCCACCGTGTACGAGCCAGTGCGTAAAGAAGTGAAAGGCTATGTGGTTGATCCACTGGGCAAACACCACTTCGAAAACGTATCAGTTGAATAATTAAAACCCAGGGGTGCTCACGCACCCCATGCCCGGCGGCGCTACGCTTGCCCAGGCCTACGCCCGTAGGCCGGATAAGCGCAGCGCCATCCGGCATAATGCTTTACCCGAGCGGTTTTAGCGCGGGATAAGATTTGTGAGCAATACAGACACGTCGTTGACGGTGTCACTACAGAGAATCCGGGTTATGTTGCAGTTCATCCTCCGACGTCTGGGGCTTGTCATCCCTACGTTTATCGGTATCACCCTTCTCACTTTTGCCTTTGTCCATATGATCCCGGGCGACCCGGTCATGATCATGGCGGGTGAGCGTGGTATCTCCCCTGAGCGTCACGCGCAGTTGCTGGCCGAGCTTGGTCTGGACAAGCCGATGTGGCAGCAGTACGTCAACTATGTGTGGGGCGTGTTGCATGGTGATTTAGGGATTTCGCTTAAGAGCCGTCTCCCGGTGTGGGACGAGTTCGTGCCGCGTTTTAAAGCGACGCTGGAACTCGGTGTCTGCGCCATGATATTTGCCGTCGCCGTGGGTATCCCGGTGGGCGTTCTCGCCGCCGTTAAACGCGGTTCCATCTTTGACCATACCGCAGTAAGTATCGCGCTGGCGGGTTATTCCATGCCGATCTTCTGGTGGGGCATGATGCTGATTATGCTGGTGTCGGTGCAACTCAACCTGACCCCGGTATCCGGACGCGTCAGCGACATGGTTTTCCTTGATGACAGCAATCCGCTGACCGGCTTTATGCTGATCGACACCGCCATCTGGGGTGAAGAGGGCAACTTCATTGATGCGGTGGCGCATATGATCCTGCCCGCGGTGGTGCTCGGCACCATCCCGCTGGCGGTGATCGTGCGTATGACGCGCTCGTCAATGCTGGAAGTGCTGGGTGAAGACTATATCCGTACCGCCCGCGCGAAAGGCCTGACCCGGATGCGCGTGATCGTGGTACATGCGCTGCGTAACGCCATGCTGCCGGTCGTCACGGTGATCGGCTTACAGGTCGGCACCATGCTGGCGGGGGCCATCCTGACCGAGACGATTTTCTCGTGGCCGGGGCTGGGACGCTGGTTGATCGACGCGCTGCAACGCCGCGATTACCCGGTGGTGCAGGGGGGCGTGCTGCTGGTGGCGACGATGATTATTCTCGTCAACCTGCTGGTCGATCTGCTCTACGGCGTGGTGAACCCGCGTATTCGTCATAAGAAGTAAGGGGCCATCATGTCACAAGTTACTGAAAATAAAGCGGTGTCCGCACCGGTGCCGATGACCCCGTTGCAGGAGTTCTGGCACTATTTTAAACGCAACAAAGGGGCGGTAGTCGGCCTGGCGTATGTCATCGTGGTGCTGATTATTGCTATCTTCGCCAACTGGATCGCGCCTTATAACCCGGCTGACCAGTTCCGTGATTCTCTGCTCTCGCCGCCGGTGTGGCAGGAAGGCGGCAGCTGGGCGCATCTGCTGGGTACCGATGACGTAGGCCGCGATGTCATGTCACGCCTGATGTACGGTGCGCGCCTGTCGCTGCTGGTTGGCTGTCTGGTGGTAGTACTGTCGCTGGTGTCGGGCATTATCCTCGGCCTTATCGCCGGTTATTTCGGCGGCCTGGTTGATAACATCATCATGCGCGTGGTCGACATCATGCTGGCGCTGCCGAGCCTGCTGCTTGCGCTGGTGCTGGTGGCGGTCTTCGGGCCATCGATAGTCAACGCCTCGCTGGCGCTGACCTTCGTGGCACTGCCTCACTACGTGCGCTTAACCCGCGCCGCCGTGATGGTGGAAGTGAACCGGGATTACGTCACTGCCTCCCGCGTTGCCGGGGCCGGTGCAATGCGCCAGATGTTCGTAAACATCTTCCCTAACTGCCTTGCGCCGCTGATTGTTCAGGCATCGCTCGGCTTCTCGAACGCCATTCTCGATATGGCCGCCCTTGGCTTCCTTGGCATGGGTGCGCAACCGCCAACACCGGAGTGGGGCACCATGCTCTCTGACGTGTTGCAGTTCGCACAAAGCGCCTGGTGGGTCGTGACCTTCCCGGGTCTGGCGATCCTGCTGACGGTGCTGGCATTTAACCTGATGGGTGACGGCTTGCGTGATGCGCTCGACCCCAAACTCAAGCAGTAAAGGGCTACGAAATGGCGTTATTAAATATAGATAAATTATCGGTGCACTTCGGCGACGAAGGGACACCGTTCCGTGCCGTAGACCGCATAAGCTACAGCGTTGAGCAGGGTGAAGTGGTTGGCATCGTGGGCGAATCTGGCTCCGGTAAATCCGTCAGCTCGCTGGCGATCATGGGACTGATTGATTTCCCTGGCCGCGTGATGGCCGATAAGCTGGAATTCAACGGCCAGGACTTAAAGCGCATCTCTGAAAAAGAGCGCCGCAGTCTGGTGGGCGCTGAAGTGGCGATGATTTTCCAGGATCCGATGACCAGCCTTAACCCGTGCTACACGGTCGGTTTCCAGATCATGGAAGCTATCAAGGTGCATCAGGGCGGCAACAAAAAAACGCGCCGCCAGCGGGCCATCGACCTGTTAAACCAGGTGGGTATCCCCGATCCGGCCTCGCGTCTGGACGTTTACCCGCACCAGCTCTCCGGCGGGATGAGCCAGCGCGTGATGATTGCGATGGCTATCGCCTGTCGTCCGAAGCTGCTGATCGCCGACGAACCGACCACCGCGCTGGATGTGACTATTCAGGCGCAGATCATCGAACTTTTGCTGGAACTTCAGCAAAGGGAGAACATGGCGCTGATCCTCATCACCCACGATCTGGCGCTGGTGGCGGAAGCTGCGCATAAAATTATTGTGATGTACGCCGGTCAGGTAGTGGAAACCGGCAAGGCCACGGATATCTTCCGCGCCCCGCGTCATCCGTATACCCAGGCCTTGCTGCGCGCACTGCCTGAGTTTGCGCAGGACAAAGCGCGTCTGGCCTCGCTGCCAGGCGTGGTGCCGGGCAAATATGACCGTCCGAACGGCTGTCTGCTGAACCCGCGCTGCCCGTATGCTACCGATCGCTGCCGCGTTGACGAGCCGGATCTGAATACGCTGAGCGATGGCCGCCAGTCTAAATGTCACTACCCACTCGATGATGCCGGGAGGCCGAACTATGAGTACGCATGAGGCCACCCTGCAACAGCCGCTGTTGCAGGCTATCGACCTGAAAAAACACTACCCGGTGAAGAAAGGGCTGTTTGCCCCGGAACGCCTGGTAAAAGCGCTGGACGGTGTCTCTTTTTCACTGGAGCGCGGTAAAACGCTGGCGGTGGTGGGCGAATCCGGCTGTGGAAAATCCACGCTCGGTCGCCTGCTGACGATGATCGAAGTGCCGACCGGCGGCGAGCTTTATTATCAGGGGCAGGATTTGCTTAAGCCCGATATGAGCGCCGAAAAACTGCGTCGCCAGAAGATCCAGATTGTCTTCCAGAACCCGTATGGTTCCCTGAACCCGCGCAAAAAAGTGGGGCAGATCCTGGAAGAGCCGCTGCAAATTAACACCACGCTGAGCAAGGCCGAGCGCCGTGAAAAAGCGCTGGCGATGATGGCGAAAGTCGGCCTGAAAACCGAACATTACGACCGCTACCCGCATATGTTCTCTGGCGGTCAGCGGCAGCGTATCGCCATTGCCCGCGGGCTGATGCTCGATCCGGACGTGGTGATCGCCGATGAACCGGTGTCAGCGCTGGACGTGTCCGTGCGCGCGCAGGTGCTGAACCTGATGATGGATTTGCAGCAGGATCTGGGGCTGTCTTACGTGTTTATCTCTCACGATCTGTCCGTGGTCGAACACATCGCCGATGAAGTGATGGTGATGTATCTCGGCCGCTGCGTGGAGAAGGGCACCAAAGAGCAGATTTTCTCCAACCCGCGTCACCCGTACACCCAGGCGTTGCTCTCTGCCACACCGCGTCTGAACCCGGACGACCGCCGCGAGCGTATTAAGCTGACCGGCGAGCTGCCAAGCCCGCTGAATCCGCCGCCGGGCTGTGCCTTTAACGCCCGTTGTGTTCGTCGCTTCGGTCCCTGCACCCAGTTGCAGCCGCAGCTGAAAGAGTACGGTGGCCAACTGGTCGCCTGCTTTGCGGTAGACCAGGACGAGAACGGCGAAAAGCCGGTCACTCACGGTTAACCCTGCCCGGCGGCGTAAGCTTGCCGGGGCTGGGGTGAGCACTACTATTTCATGCCGGGTCAGGCGCAGCCGCCTCCCGGCAGTTTAAATACCCGCGCAGGCTGCTTAAAATCCTCCTTTACATCACCTAACTAATGCAAAAGACTGACCATTTCGGATAAGATAATACTTTACACTAAGAATGTGGTTATTCATGAGCGCATAAGACTTTACTTATTCTGGCATTAAAAAAAGATAGCTTCATGGCGGGCAAACTTTATATATTTGCTGCCGTTAAGTGGTGGGTTAAAAATGCCTCAATAAATTACCCGCGAAATGAGCTTAACGCTTCACCTTGTTATTATACCCGCACGTTATTATTAATTTCGCCACCTTATCAGTGACATGCTTTTAAGAAGCATTAAACGGTGATGGTTACATTTTTATTTTGTAAATCATGAGCATAACTATGAATCATTATGATGATTTGCAGAGGTTTAAGGATAAGACCCGCACCCAACATCTCGATTTTAAGGATTTGTCCTCCCAGAATCACGGAAGCGAGCAGGGGAACTGGGCGATCATCAATCAACTGTCGCCAGCGACAGAAGAATCCACGCTGGCGATGGGTGGGCATGTGTCGACTGCCATACCGCAGGCGGTTAATCCTGAGATCTTTGCGGTAAAAGAAACTACCCCGCCTGCTGACACCGTCAGTCATGCGGTACCTGCGTCAGCACCGGTTGCGACCTCGTTGCTCCAGGATGTCGCCTCGCAGCTCTCTGCCGCGCCTGAACCCGTATCAGCGCCTGCGCCTGCCGTCACGCCGTCTCCGGCACCTGAACCGCGTGCTGTTGCCGCTGCACCCCAACGGCCCGTTGCTCCTGCACCCGCCGCCGTTAACTTTGCGCAGCTGTTTGCGCCAAAAGTCACAGAGACGAAACCGGCCGCAGAAAAGAATCAGCCCCTGAAATCGCTGTTAGAAAGGATCGCTTCATGCCGTTGATCTGTGTCTGTTCGCCTAAGGGCGGTGTCGGAAAAACAACCATGACGGCAAACCTCGCCTACGCGCTGGCGCGGGCGGGAAGCAAAGTGCTGGCGCTCGATTTTGACGTGCAGAATGCGCTGCGTCTGCATTTTGGCGTGCCTCTTGCCGATGGCCGGGGCTTTGTCGCCCGCGCGGCAGAGCTGCCTGACTGGAGCCAGTTTGTGCTGTCGGCGGGCAGCAATATGTTCGTGCTGCCTTACGGCGATGCCACCGAAGCCCAGCGCGAAGCCTTTGAAGATCGCCTGACGCACGATGAGCATTTTCTGACGCGCGGGCTGAACACGCTGCTGAATTATCCCGGGCTTATCATTATCGCCGATTTCCCGCCCGGCCCTTCGCCGGCATTAAAAGCGTTGTCACGTCTTGCCGATCTGCATCTGGTGACATTACTGGCCGATACCGCTTCTCTCTCTTTATTACCGCAGGTGGAAAACCATCGTCTCACCGGCGATGTGCTGAACCGCAAAGCGGGGCATTACATTCTGCTGAACCAGAGCGATAACCGTCGGCAAATCAGCCGTGACGTGACGGCTTTTATGGAGCAACGACTGGGCGATCGCCTGATCGGTATCGTGCATCGTGATGAGAGTGTTGTGGAAGCTAATGCCTCGCAACAGTCAATCTTCGATTTCAGCCCGTCATCTGCTGCGGCGTTCGATATTGAACTGATTGCTAAAAAGGTCGCCAACATTCTGGATGTGAAAGTCGGTGATGGTACCGTTCACAGCCTTCCGAAAATGACCGGTTTCTAATTCTCCGCAGAGCGATTTATGAAAAAGTTTTTGTTTTATTTGCTCGTGCTGGCACTGGCACCTGCTGCCGTGCTGGTCATCATCACGCCGATGGACAGCCAGAAACAATATATTTTTGGGTTGATCAGCATCGGGATTTTATTCCTGATGGGCTTTTCCAAAAAACGCAGTATCTCGGTGATCATGATTGTCATGTCGATATTAATGTCGACCCGATATATGTATTTCCGCGTGACGCAAACCCTCCATTTTAATTCCGAGATTGAGACGATCCTCGGTATGGGATTATTTCTGGCGGAAGTCTATATCTGGATCATGCTGCTGCTGAACTATTTGCAGACCATCTGGCCGCTGAAGCGTGAAATTGTGCCGCTGCCGGATGATATGAACCAGTGGCCGACCGTTGACGTGTATATCCCGACCTACAACGAATCCCTGGAAGTGGTGCGTGACACCGTGCTGGCGGCGCAGTGCATTGATTATCCAAAAGATAAAATGAAAATTTATATTCTGGATGATGGTAAACGCCGTGAGTTTGCGGTTTTTGCCGCCGATGCCGGCGTCGGCTATATCACCCGTAATGAACACTCGCACGCCAAAGCGGGCAACCTCAACCACGCCATGAAATTGACCCACGGCGAGCTGATCACCGTTTTTGACTGCGACCACGTGGCGACGCGTATCTTCCTGCAGGCCACGGTAGGCGGCTTTCTTAAAGATCCGAAGCTGGCGCTGGTACAGACGCCGCACTACTTCTACTCGCCTGACCCCTTTGAGCGCAACCTCTCCGTAGGCCGTAATATTCCTAACGAAGGCCAGCTGTTTTATGGCCCGATCCAGCAGGGTAACGATAACTGGAACGCCACCTTTTTCTGCGGCTCCTGCGCGGTGATCCGCCGCAGTGCGCTGGAAGAGATCGGCGGCTTCGCCGTAGAAACCGTCACCGAAGATGCGCATACCGCACTGAAAATGCAGCGTCTGGGCTGGAAATCCGCCTTTCTGGATATTCCGCTGGCGGCGGGTCTGGCGACCGAGCGTCTGGTGCTGCACGTCATTCAGCGTACCCGCTGGGCGCGCGGCATGACGCAGATTTTCCGCGTCGATAACCCGCTGTTCGGACGCGGCCTGACCATTCAGCAACGCCTGTGTTATCTCAGCGCGATGATGTATTACCAGTTCGCCCTGCCGCGCATCGCGTTTGTCACCGCGCCGCTGGCGTACCTGCTGTTTAACCTCAACATCATCTACTCTTCTGCCAGCATGGTTTTTGCCTACGCGCTGCCGCACCTGTTTCTCGCCATCTACGTTAACTCGCGCATGAACGGTCGCCATCGCTACAGCTTCTGGGGTGAAATCTATGACCTGGTGCTGGCGTTCCATCTGGTGCTGCCGACGGCGGTCACCATGCTGTTCCCGAAACGCGGCAAGTTTAACGTCACCGATAAAGGCGCACTGCTGGACGTGGGCTACTTTGACTTTCGGGTGGTGCGCCCGCATCTGGTGGTGGCGATCCTGCTGGCTATCGCCGTGACCTGGGGGATTATCCGCGCCTTCGCTCATGACCATTTTGGTGTCGATCCGAAAGTTATCGCCCTTAACGTTTTCTGGGGGCTCTACAGCCTCATCTTCCTGCTGGCGGCGATTGCCGTGGCGCGGGAAACCCGGCAGACGCGCAAAACCATTCGTATTGATGTGACCATTCCGGTGCTGATCCATTACGCCAGCGGGATCTCGTCCCGTAGCGAAACCCTGGATATGTCGATGGGCGGCTGCCGTATCGTCGCCCCGGATGAACGCCATCTGAATGATGAAATCGAAGAAGTGGAGCTGCTGTTGCAGTCCGGGGCTATCAGCATTCCGGTGAAAACCATGGGTGTGGACGGTGAATTCATTCGCCTGATGTTTGCCGAAGACATTCCGCTCGCCCGCCGCCGGGAACTGGTGCGCGTGGTGCTGTCCCGCGCTGATGCGTGGATCAACCCGCCGAAGCCGCAGGACAACCCGTTCCGCTCCATGCTGACCATTATGCGTTGTGTGTTCGACCTGTTCTGGCTGACGTGGAAAACGCGCCGTGAAACACGGCGGCAGCGCGCGGTCCTCAACGCCTCACAGGAGGACGGCAGCGTATGAAGCGTTTAACCAGGCTGACGCTTGTTCTCAGCGCACTTTTAATGACGCCGCTGCACGCTGAAGAGCCGCTGCCGGAGACCATGCCGCCGCTGGATCTTCCCGCGCCGGTGACAGACACCGCCCCGGTGGCATCGACCTTCGTGCCGACGGTTGTGACTTCACTTTCCGTGGCCCAGATGGGCCAGCCGGAGGGCATCGTGCTAAGCGGCGGACAGTTACAGGGCGGAGTGAACTTCACCCTGCCGGTCGGGCAGGTGATGACCAATGCCCAGCTGGCGCTGAACCTGAAAGTGTCCCCCGCGATGGCGACCCGCAACGCCACCATGCAGTTGATGCTCAACGGGCAACCGCTGGGCACGGTGCCGCTGGGCGCGGCGGAGTCCGATGTCTCCCGCTTTCAGCTGGATGTTCCGGCGGCGCTGATGGTCTCCAGCAATACCATTAGCTTTAAAATCAACGATGGCGACGCCATGATGTGCCAGCGCGATCTGACCGATAAATATCGCGTCACCATCCTGCCGGACTCGGCGTTTAACCTCGAAGGGCAACCGCTGGATATTGGCTCCGATCTGAGCCACTTCCCGCGCCCGTTCTTCGACAATATGCAGATGACGCCCGCCACCATTACCTTTGCGTTTCCGGCGAAGCTGACGGCGGATGCGATCAGCGCGGCGGCGCTGGTGTCGTCGTGGATGGGTATTCAGGCGGACTATCGCGGCGTC
>Ga0209795_10001535_pt1 | contig 14194 bp, 13 predicted proteins | sample AgamicOrMarz_FD_187166 | JGI IMG/M metagenome (GOLD analysis project Ga0209795, IMG submission 187166) | Agave microbial communities from Guanajuato, Mexico - Or.Ma.rz (SPAdes) (version 2) | ecosystem: Host-associated > Plants > Phyllosphere > Phylloplane/Leaf | place: Guanajuato, Mexico...
AAGTAAGTATTGAACAAGCGCATGGATTTACACTATGGACATTAAAAGCTGTATTAAATGGCCATGCAAGTGATGTAATTGATCTTGCTAAATCGAATCTTTTAGATCGATTTCATCTATAATTAATGAACCCGTTCGATTTGAACGGGTTCTTTTGTTTATTTAGAAAATTGGTAGTTAATATTTCATACTCGTATCAGCTTCATGAGTCACTAAAATAGCTCGTTGTTCTAAATTACTTCCTCATAACTGCTTCATGAGAAAATATCTCGATGATTCAAAATACCTCCTTACTCATAAACAATCAAAAAAGAACCCGTCCATTAAAACGGGCACTTCTTTAAATTTGTTCAGTAAGTTTTCCATTTTCAATATAAACAACACGGTCACATAAATCTAGCATCCTTTTATCATGAGTAACCATTATCGCAGCTTTTTGCCTTTGCTTTACTTCTTTAGATAGCATTTCAACAACTGACCTTCCTCTTTCTGAATCGAGACTAGCTGTAGGTTCATCCGCAAAGATCACTTCTGGATCATTCATTAGTGCTCTTGCAATGGCTACTCGTTGTCTCTCTCCACCTGATAAATTTTCTGGATAGTTTCTCATCCTCTTTGATAATCCTAATTGTTCAATTAATTCGTTAGCTTTCTTCTCTGCAATTTTGTTTTTTATTCCAGCTAATTCAGCAATTAATAGAAGCTGATCTTTAACTGTTAAATACGGGATTAAATTAGACATTTGAAAAATGAATCCGATTTTAGATAATCTAAATTCATTCAATTTATTTGCTGGAAGATTACTTATTTCAATATCATCTATTAAAATCTTCCCACTAGTCGGAGATAATAATGCTCCTGCTATTGAAAGGAAGGTACTTTTACCTGAGCCAGACGGACCTACAACTGCTACTAGTTCACCGGCTTTTACTTGAATAGAAACTTGATCTAATACGGTTGTTGCTAAAGAATCTCCGTCATTGTATGTTTTGCTAATATTATCTAGCACTAGTTTATTACTCATTAAAAAGCCCTCCCTATTGCTTCAATCGCATCAATTTTTACAACTTTTAATAAAGATATTAACGAGCCAACTATTGCTACAAATAGGAATAATAATGAACTTCCAATGATTAACTGAGCATCAAATACAAAAGGTAAGCTAGCTGGTAATACTTTAGATAATCCAAATGTGATTGAAATACTGATCATTAGACTTAATAGTGTAAGTGTTAAAACTTGAAAAATAATATTCTTAGCTAAATAACTAGTTTTTGAACCTATTGCTTTTAGCACGCCAAATTGATTAATTTTTTGAATCGTAATGATATAGAAAAAGACTGCTAACACAAATGCTCCGATAAAGAATAGAAAAACGATCATCATTAGTAAAGAGCCCTGCTCTTCTTTATAACCAGGTATGCCTTTTAATGCCTGATTTTTATTAATTACTTCTACTCCTGAGACTTTTTCACTTATCTTTTTTGCCGTACTTTCGTTTGTTTTTAAAGCAATTGTATTAAATGAATTCTTACTATTCACCATCGACCACTCTTTGTAATTCATATGAATTACTGGTGCGTGGCTATATGATTGATTCTCGGTAAATCCAACAACTTTAAATTCTTTACCCGAGATTTGATCTGAAATATTGTCCCCAAGCTTGATTCCTTTTTCTTTTAAAGAAATATCTCCTACCACTTCATTCTTTGTTGAATTATTAATCATTTCTCCTTCAATTACCTTTGGAGTAGCTAAACCATTCACATCAATTCCAAATAAGGTAGCATCAATTTTTTTAGATGTTCCATCCTTTAGAAATGTAGTCATTTGAACTCCTAAAGTAGTGGAATTTTTCTCATCAACCAAGTTCTGTGCTTCATTTATTTGATTTTCCGTTAACATTGAATGATTAATTTGTTTACCCGATTCTTTTTGTAATACAAAATAATTTGAGGCCATGCTATCAATAGAAGAAGCATTATCAAAAGATAATCCTTTCGCTAATCCTGAAACGAATAATACTAGGAATGATATAAGGATCATGATTAGACTAATTAATAAAAAACGTAATTTTGCGTGTTTAAATTCCCTTAATGCAAGAAACACCTGTCATTCATCTCCTTTAACCTACTAAATTTTAAAGAGTGTTATAAGTAGAATCACTCTTTGTAATTTAAAGTATAGGAATGTTAGATGAACAACAGGTGAACAGTCGATTACAATTATAGATCAGGTCTCTTTAATATTAGGTATGGTTAGATAAAATTTAGTTCCTTCTCCTACTTTACTGCTTACTTCAATATGCCCTTTATGTAATTCAATGATTTGTTTAACAATCGCTAAACCTAAGCCACTACTGGATTCTTTTCGATTCCTTGCTTTATCAACAATAAAAAACCGATTAAATATTTGTTGTAAATCCTTTTCGAAAATGCCAATTCCAGTATCTTTAAATTCAATTTGAACATACTCTTCATTACTACTTAGTTTTATTGAGATTGATCCACCTTCATGATTAAATTTAATGCTATTCGTCATTAGGTTTGTCCAAACTTGATGTAGTAGATTCTTATCAGCAGACACAAAAGTTTGTGGTAATTCCAAATCAATGGCCAACTCTTTGTTTCTCCAACTCCATTCAGTTGTAAAAACTACTTGTTTAATTTGCTCGGCAACATCAAAAGTTGTTTTTTGCAATATACTTTCTTCCTTATCTAAGGCAGCTAACGTTAATAATTGTTTACTTAACAAGGACATTCTTTTACTTTCTTCCTCTATAATCGATAAGTAATGATTCTTTTGCTCTTCGGTTAATTTTTCAGTTTGAAGCGACTGCGAAAAACCTTGTATCGATGCAAGCGGTGATTGAATTTCATGAGATACATTTGAAACAAACTCCTGACGCATCGCTTCAATTTGTCCTAATCTTTGGGACATGTGCGAAAAGTGATTAGCCAGTTTTCCTATTTCGTCTTGGCGTTTAATTTGCAATTGAACATTATATTTTCCTTCTGCAATTTTTTTAGTTGCTTCAGTTAATTTAATAATCGGTCTTACAATATATCTTGTACTAACTAGAACGAATACGATACTTAATACAATTGTCAGTAAGAGGAGAATGGAAAAGAGTATACGCAATTCACCAAATTGAAGCTGTACATTTGGACGCATAAAAAGAGCCAAATGATGATTACTCGATTTAATAGGAACACCTACTGTATTACTCAATGTATTATCAAAAAAACCCGTCACAAATAATGATGTTGGAAATTCGGCAATGCCATGGTAGACCTTCCCGTATAAAACAGAATCAATCACTTTATGATCTAGTTTTTTTTCTCTAAAAGAACCACCATAGAATGATTGGTTTCCTTGTTGATCTACTAGTAAAATTTGATATCCCAATTTACTAATACTTTTTAAGTAATTGCTTAGTTCGATATCATTATTTTCTTCATAAAAAGTACCAACGTCTAAAGCCATTTTAGTTAATTTTTTATCATTATAAGGCTTTAGATTATAGTGGTAATACACATTTGAAAGAAAGAAAGCCAATAAACTGCTACAAATCATTACACCGAGGATTGTAAGAACAATTCTTATGTATAAAGTTTTCACTTTCTAGTGACCTCCAATTTATAACCAACACCACGAACAGTTTTTATACTAAAGTCATCCGTTAAAGTAGAAAATCTTTCACGTAATCGTTTAATATGAACATTTATTGTTCGATCATCACCTTCAAAATCAGCACCCCAAATTAATTGGATCAACTCATCTCGAGTAAATATTCGATCCGGATAACTTGCCAATTGAGACAATAATTCAAATTCCTTCATTGGAAGCATAAGTAATTTTCCTTTACAGTAAACTTCATAGCTTTTTCGATCAATAACGGTTTCGTTCAGTTTTATTTTTTGAGCACTAATCATATTGTATCTTCTTAACAGTGCCTTAATCCGGAATAGTATTTCTTTTGGTTCAAATGGTTTGGTCAAATAGTCATCTGTGCCTACTGCAAACCCTTTTTCTTTATCAGATAGCTCGCTTTTTGCAGTTAACAATATGACAGGAAAATCATAATACTCTCTTATTTCTTCGCAAAGCTGGTACCCATCTTTACCTGGCATCATTATATCTACAATCGCTAAATTAATTTGTTGTTGCTCAAGCAATGCAGAAGCTTCGTCTCCGTTAGCTGCTTCAAATGTAGAATAGCCTTCTGTTTGTAAATACATTTTTAGCAACTCTCTTATATGAGAATCATCATCCACAATTAAAATTCGAATCATATCTTATCCCCATTCTTTAAAATTAGTACAATTATTTAAAAAATCATATCATATTTTAATTTTAATATCCTTTTTCTATTTTTCATGGGCAGAAATGAGGATGTATTATAACATGAATAAAAATATTTCTGTAATATAGTTTGTCCCCCATACATTTCTGTAATTTTAAACATAAAATAAAAATGTAATATATAATGGCTGTTTTCGTAAATCTTGTTGCCCTTTAAAGAGATGTCTAGTTGAATATACTCGGAAGACATCTCAAATTTTCACTTTTTCTGATACTCCTACAAAAAACCCCACACCTTGTTTCTTATCAGCTTCTTTATTTACTCTGTGTTTTAAAATGATCGGTTTATAAACAACAACCATTTCGAAAAGAGTCAATCATAACAGAAAGGAGCAAATCCAAATGGCACTTCAACTAATGAAAATTCTCGTTTCTGCTTCTTCAACTATTGAAACTGTACCAACAGATTCAAGATTCTTCTACGTTACAACCACTTCTACTGCAGCTGGTGCAACTTTAACAATTGACGCAGCTGATTTTTTAACTGATACTGGCGCTGCAGTTACTACACTGCCGACATTACCTACAAATAATAGCTACTTTAATGTCTACATTAATGGTGTTCTACAAATGAGTGGTATTTCAGCTTATACTCCTGGAGCAACGGGTGTTGGTTCATTAGCGATTACTGTACCTGCTGGAGGAGACGGAATTTTAGCTGACACTCCAATTGTGTTAGAAATAGTAAATTTTGCACCTACTTCCGATATTACTGTTTCAACATAATATATGCTCAAAAAAAAAGTTCCTGAAAGGAACTTTTTTTGAATTTTAATCAGTGTCTTTTATAGGCATATTTTTTTATTAGGAATACACTATCATAAAAATATAGATATAAATTGTATGATTATGATGGTACCTTTCAATGGAATATCTTCAGTAAGCAGAGTCAATTTACCACGTTCAATTTTATAATTTACGGTCGGCTGAAGCATTCCATTAATAAACAAATTTATATAGGAGACCTCATCTGGTGGCCTAATCGTTGTTATACCATATTCCTTAATCCCATTACGACTAGTATAAATTTTACTTAAACCGTCTGATACGGCGAAAAATAATTGATTCGTTGTTTTTAACGGAGTTGATGGAGCTGCCCAACCTAATGCTCCAATATTGACGTTTGTAATTAGCGCTTCCCATTTCGAACCATTATACCTATAAAAAATGCGATACTTTGTATCTAAAAAAATGCTACCTGTTTTAGGATTGTCTGGTCGAGTGGAATATGTACCTGCTTGTATAGAAGGAATATTTCCTGCATTAATAACAAAATTTTGGTCAGATGAAAGATCCTTAGTGATGTCCATTCCCCCCCTATAACGTTAAATTCAATCTATTGTGATTAAACCTTTTGTGAATGAGTTTGTATTAAATATATGTTTTTAATTGAGAATGTAATGCATTATTCTATTATTTTTTAAATTTTCATTGAATTTTTTCTAAAAAAAACTAAAGGAACTGCCCTAAAACAGTCCTTTAGTTATGTATTTTAATAACATCTATTAAGTAGTTAGACATTTCAACTGCCTTCTCAAACTCACTTTCTTTCACATAATAGTCATACAACTCCTTACCATATCGTTTCATAAAAATAGTATGATTGCGTGACTTAAAGTATGGAAAAGCTGTTTTTTCTATGTACTCTATATACTCTTCCGTTTTATTTTCAATCAAATAGATCAGTAGTGTGAAAAGAATTTGATAATGTTGGTTCTTTAAATTATTCGCGATTGTTAGACCTTTTTGAGCACTATTTAATAAAGCAGATTTGCGCATTAATTTACCTTCAAATGAACTTCTAAGATAATTATTAAGTCGTTGAAGATAAATTACCGATGGCTTTTTCTCCAATTGTAATGCTGCTTTATAATATTTTTGCGCTTTTTCATAATCTTTCCTTTTAAAATATTCCAAAGCTAAGTTATTTAATAACATCCCCGTTTTATCTGGCGCATTGAGCGTTTCACTATCATGAATTAGATTTTTATATGATTGTTTCAATTTTTTAAAGTCTAAGTGTCCATCGTTACTTGATTGTAAAAGCATAATTGATTCAGCATTTATAGCACGTAAATAATTACTTGTATCTTTAAAATATTTAAGCGCTTTTTCTGCGTATACATAAGCCATTACCTTAGAATCAACCCATCCATATGCTACTGATAAATGATAGTAGTATTCTGGATTTCCGTATTCGTTTAGATCAATCTTCTTTAAGGTTTGTATTGCTTTATGATGATTTTCTGTACTTGAATTATTGTAATTATTTAAATAATAAATTCCTATTACATGCAAAAGGAGATTTCTTTCAAAAGGAGGTAGATCTTTATAGTTTCTTTGTATACTTAGAATAATTGTATAAGTGTTTTTATAGTCGTTCTTTAAGAGATAATATCTTGCTAGCAGCAATTGATACAAAGCATCATATTTTGGCGAATTAATAAAAGGGGTTTTTTCAAGCTCTTTTTTATAAGAATCAACTTCCTTCATTCTTAGTTTAATAATTGCTGTATGCCAGTTTAGTAGTTTATTTTCAAGATTTTCAAAGTTTGCAATTTCTTTTCGAATATCAATTTGTAATCGTTCAGAAAACAAGGTAATAATCTCAGAAGAGTAGGATGTACTCCCTCTTTCAATTTTTCCAACGTGCTTGGAAGAGCAGATTCCTTTTCCTAGTTCTTCTTGTGTTAGCCCGGCTTTAGTACGATAAAATTTTATAACTTCTCCTTCGATCATTGATTGCTCCTCCTATCCTAAAACTTATACTAAATATACAATAATTCAACATAGTTTCCATCATGCTATTCACACAATTTATGAGGATATTTTAATGAAAAATTAATAATTTTACTTAGTAATTTAATACTACTTTTTAAAATAAATAGGAAAAATTTAACAGAAAATAAGAAAACCATGAACAGGCAAACTAGTTCATGGTTTAATTTTTTATTCGTATACACCTACAGAAGAATATGCATCTATAACAGCTTTCGTTTGGGCAGAAGGTACTCCATTTTTATCTGGGAAGAAATCACGTGATGCCTGAATTACTGCTGCTCTCATTTCTTTAAAGTTAGAATCGGCAGTTAGATATTTCATAGCTTGGTAGTAAATTTTTTGTGCATTATTTACTCCAACACCAGTAATCGTAAAGCCGTTATTTGTACCACCTTGTGTAATTAAGTATGCAGCTTTGTTGTTAATACCACTATTAATATGCACTCCGCCATTATCCTCAGTACCTAAATAACGATCTTGATAAGTATCTGGATAGTAACCTGAAGGCATATATTTCGTGCTTACACGTACTGAACCTGGGTCGCTTAATGAACGGAGACCACCGTCACCTGCTTTAGTTGGAGTGTAAACATCTTCACCCATTTCCCACTCGTTTACTTTTGTTGTATAGATTTGAACGAATGTTCCAAAGATATCTGCTAATGACTCATTAAGTGCTCCAGACTCTCCACTATATGTTAAATCCAGGCCAGACTTTTCAATCACACCATGTGTCATTTCATGTCCAATTACATCTAATCCACCAGAAAGTGCGCCTAAAACAACTCCATCGCCATCTCCGTATAACATTTGTTTACCATTCCATGCTGCATTATTCCATTTAGCTCCAACGTGAACTGTACTAATTAGAGTCATCCCTTTGTCATCTAAGCTGTTACGCTTAAATACATTTTGATAATATTTGTTTACTTTATCAGCATTAACATGAGCTGATACCGCAGCAGGATCATAGAAGAAGCTAGTTGGGCTATTTGTTGTTACTTCAAAGCCAGTAAATCCTAAAAGTGCTGATAAGATGATAAATGAAGTTTCAGGCATGCGATGTGCATCAAATGTTGCTAGTGGTACGATAGTAGGACTTGTTGTAGAACCAGTAACTGAACCACCATATAAATAGCTAGAACCAGTTGATGCATCTTTTCCAACTGGGAAAGATTGCATTTTACCAAATACGTCCAAGCCCTTTCCAGTAGTAACTGTAAGTTTTGACACGTCAACATTATCAATTGCATTGTAGCTATTAATGATTTCGCCATTTGTAGCATCTACAAAATAGTGGAAATATCCTGGTGCTGGAACAGAAGTTGAAGCCTTAACTAAATACGCTAAGTGATACTCCCCTTTATATGGATAGATCGTTAATTTTGTATCAATTCCATCATAATTTTTAACAACTCCGATTTGTGAATCAATACTTTCCTTCGCAGTTGCTACAGCATCGTCCTCAGATATTGTAGCTTCAGTCGGAATAATTGCGCGAGATAATGTTTGATTTACATCACCAAATGATGCATATACATTGTTATTTGTGTCTAATGCTACAGTTTGTCCTGAACCATAAATCGGAATTCCTTTATACTGCTCAATTGTTCTTACATGGTAAGTATCAGTCATACTGTTAGCTTCTTCACCTACAATCTTAAATTGTTCCCATGGAGAAGTTGATCTTGCAAGACTTTTTACCTTTGAATTCAGGTACGCTTTTACTACCTCTTCCTTACTTAAAGCTTGATTAGCTGTCGCTGCACTTGCTTTTACATTAACAAATGAAGGTAAAGTTGTTAGTCCTCCACTAAATGCCACAGTTAATGCCATTACAGCTGGAATTGCTTTTCTTCTCATGCTTTTCTCTTTTTTCACTTTCAAAACTTTCACCCCTTATTTAATTTTGTTGCGACTGCAATTTTCATTATTGAGAAAATTCAAAATTAAATCAATATATCCAGGTCGGGTTCTTTTTTAGGTGATTTTACAGCTTTTCACCCTACAAGCGACTAATTCTGACAAAATACTACCGATAATTACCCCAAAAATAACCCGCTTTCAATTTTCTGACAATTGAGCAATAATAAATTCCATCAGGGCTTTTGCAAAGGAGTGAAAATTTGAAACAAGTAAGGAAAAAAGTCTCCATCATCGTAAGTTTATGTTCTATTCAATTTTACTTAGCAATGCAAACAGTTGGTCAAACGGAGGCAACCTTTTCTAGTCAAGCATCTTCAGAACAAGTCGTTTCAGCAGCCATTGTATTTCCTAAAACAATCCAACAATTAGAAATAGCCGCAAAAAATCATTCAACAAGAGCTAATCATTTATACGAGTCGATCCTAAAGGTATCAATTAAGGGGACTAGCTCTGAATTGTCAAATTTACTTACTAACGTTCTTAATGAGGAACAGGAATTAAATAATGAGATAAAGAGTTTACAAAGTATTCAAGAACAGTTGAACTCTTATCACAATCAAATTCATGAACTACCTGAAACTGAACAAAGTATCTATGAATATGAGAGAAAAGGCTATCAGGTTGTTAATCAACTAATCCAGCAATTAAATGAAACAATTAATCTTCAAAAGATAGCATCCATTAAATCTACAATTCAAACCCAACTAAATGAAAGTAAAGAAAATATTAATAACGATACAAGTAAACCTAAAAATACTATCGATTCTGGTCAGGGTCAAAGTTCTAATAGTTCTGATACAGATTCAATACGGAGCCAGGATTCTAATAGATCTGATACAGATTCAATTCCGAGCCAGGGTTCTAATAACTCTAATACAGATTCAATCCAGAGCAGGGATTCTAATAATTCTGATACAGATTCAACTAAGAGCAGGGATTCTAATAATTCTGATACAGATTCAATTCCGACCCAGGAATCTGATCATACCAATACAGATTCAGTTCTGAGCCAGGATTCTGATCATACCAATACGGATACAATCCCAAATCAAATTTCTAATAATTCAGTAAATACAACTCAAAACGAATAGGTGATATCTCATGTTGAAGAAAATTTTATCAATTGTAGGTAATATTTTTAAAAGTATTTCTATTGTCATCTTGTGTTTCTTAGCTTTTATTGTGATTTCTTCCAGGATTACAGGTGGCGAATCTACAATTTTAGGCTATCAATTAAAAGCTGTTTTATCTGGGTCGATGGAACCTACTTTTCATACAGGTTCAATTATTGCAGTTAAGCTAGGTGCAAATCCATCGTCTTATCAAAAAGGCGATATTGTTACTTTCCAAATGGATAATAAGCTGATCACTCACAGAATAGCAGCTGTCCATCATAAAAATGGAGAAATTTCATATAAAACAAAGGGTGATAACAATAACGCCCAAGACTTATGGACAGTGTACCCTCAAAATATTGTAGGAAAATATTCGAATTTCACAATTCCATATGTTGGTTATGCATTAAATTTTGTAAGCTCTAAAGCTGGATCAGCGCTATTGTTAATTGTTCCAGGTATCCTTTTAACTCTTTTTTCACTGCGCAATTTATTCCAATTAAGAAAAGAGTTTGAACAAAAAACTGCAGGATGAAGTTGGTTAGATCTCTTAAGTACAAAATAAAAGCTTAAGAGTTTAATAAATAAACCTTAAGGGGGAAATGAAATGAGTTTTACTAAGAGAATTGGTCAAGTTGTAATGAGTGGAGCAGTCGGTTTGTCATTAATTAGTGGAGGTACCTTTGCATATTTTAGCGATACAATTAAAACTGATAATACGTTCGCAGCAGGTACATTAGACTTAGGTATGAACCCTAATGCTGTTGTAAACATTAGCAATTTAAAACCTGGTGATGAAGTATATCGTGAATTTACGTTAGAAAACAATGGAACTTTAGATATTAACAAAGTTTTATTAAACACTAAATATCAAGTTGAAGACGTAAAAAATAATAACACAGAAGACTTAGCTAAGCATATTAAAGTAACGATTATGTACAACACAAGCAGTGCTACAAATGAAATCGTTGAAACTACATTATATGACTTACAAAATCAAACTCCTGATTTAACAGCAATTAATCAATTTGTAGGTAGTACAAAAGACCCTGACGGCATTGCAGCAGGTCAAAAAGAAAAGATTTTTGTATTATTCGAGTTTGTTGATAATGGAAAAGACCAAAACCAATTCCAAGGAGACAAGCTAAAAGTTGATTGGACATTTAATGCCCAAACTGGTGGAAGTACATACTACGACGACACTGATCCTAACAGCAACTAATTAAAAACAAAACCATCTAAATTTAATTAGGTGGTTTTTTACGTTATTGAAGAACAATCTTGTCTATAAAATTACCAAATTTTCGTAAAAGGAGTAGAGTGATGTTGATTTCCACTACAGCCTGCTTATGAGTACCTTATTGTCATCTTTTTGTTTTTTACTTACTCATGAACCTTTTAAGTATAAGCTATTTTAACCTTCTTGCTTTTTTACTTTCTTAAAAACCTATCCGTAAATGAAAGGTGAATCTATAAATTGCTACTTACAAAGCAAATCTTTCTTTTATTAATTTAGCTACTTCTTCTGCACTCATATTTGTGTTATTTATTTTTAGATAATTATCATTCTGAATTTCCCCTTCTATCGAATTTAATCTGAATTTTTCCATTGTCTTCATTAAATCGTTTTCAGACCATTCAATATCTCTTTTTGTTGGCTTATGTTCTAATCTGTGCGGAGTTTTATTTCGTGCAAGTCTCTCATCTAGTTCTGCTTCAAGTTCAACAAAATAGATTGCTGCTCCTTTTGATTCAAATAGTGTACAAACTTTTTCAACATAATCCCAATCTGATTTTAGATCAAAGGCCCAAACATATGTAAAAATAATTCCATATAGGTTACTTTTTGAGACCTCTTCAAATATTTCATTACGAAATAGATTGACTAGTCGACGGCCTTCCTTTGTTCCATAATCAAAAAACTTACTAACCAAATCGATTGTCATGTGATTATGAAACAATTTTAAATCTGTTATTTTTTCTAGCTCATGTCCCACAGTCATTTTCCCCACAGCTTGAGGTCCGAATACTAATACAAACTTCATGGATCTCTCTCCCAAATAGATTAATTTTTTTATGAGTGCCTACAAATATAACTGAATTTTTTGACTAGTATATCACACTTAAAAATAATTAACTTGATAATAAGCTTCAACATACTTAAAAAAACAGATCAATCTGAATGAATTGCATAAGAAATAGTAAAAAAGCAGAAACAAAGAAAAGGTAAATATTCTACGTATATTTTCTGTTTACTAAAAATTTACGAAGTTATCAAAAATTTTTTATTACATTTGGGAACTATTGTGTTAAAATCAGCATATAATTTAAAAAACTTTCCCTAGGGAAAAACTATTTGATGTGTACAATAAAACAGGTGGTGGGAAACATGTCACAAGAATCACAAGAAAAAGTCATATATAAAGAGGCTGGATGGAGACAGGAACATACACAACCTAGTTTGCAAGAGGTTCATCGTTCATTATCTGTTCCAAAGAAAGCGAGTAATTTCCGTAAGTTTCTAGCATTTGCTGGCCCAGGATATTTAGTTGCAGTTGGATATATGGACCCTGGAAACTGGGCAACTTCAATAGCAGGTGGATCTGCTTTTAATTACACTTTATTATCAGTTATATTAATTTCTAATCTTATGGCCATCATTCTACAATCATTAGCAGCTAAATTAGGTATCGTTACCGGTAAAGATTTAGCTCAGGCATGCCGAGACCACTTTAGTAAACCTGTATCATTTATTCTTTGGGTGCTATGTGAAGCCGCAATTGCCGCATGTGACCTAGCTGAATTAATAGGGTCAGCCATCGCTTTAAATCTATTATTTGGGATTCCGTTGTTTTATGGAATTTGTTTGACAACTTTAGATATATTGCTTGTTTTACTTTTACAAAATAAAGGATTTAGGTATATCGAGGCTTTCGTTATTTCATTGATCATATTAATAACAGGTAGTTTTGTTTTTGAGTTGATTTTGTCTCAACCTGATGTAAAAGCTGTATTTGGTGGATTTATTCCAAATTCACAAGTTATTACAGATCCAAAAATGCTTTATATTTCTTTAGGAATTTTAGGGGCAACTGTTATGCCTCATAACTTATATCTTCACTCTTCAATCGTTCAAACTAGAAAGTTTGATGTTTCTGATGCTGGTAAAAAAGAAGCAATTAAATTTGCGACAATTGACTCAACAGTTGCATTAATGATTGCATTGTTTGTAAATGCAGCGATCTTAATATTAGCTGCTTCAACTTTCTACAAATCGGGTCATACAAACGTTGCATCAATTGAAGATGCTTTCCAACTTCTTACTCCATTACTGGGAACGACTTTAGCAAGTACATTTTTCGGATTGGCATTATTGGCTTCAGGTCAAAATTCTACTTTAACCGGTACTCTAGCTGGGCAAATTGTAATGGAAGGCTTTTTAAATATTAAGCTTAAACCTTGGATAAGAAGAATGATTACTCGTTTAATTGCCGTTACACCAGCTCTAATCGTCACTTATTTTTATGGAGCAAATGGAACTGCAGATTTATTAATACTAAGTCAGGTAATCTTATCTTTACAGTTATCTTTCGCAGTTATACCACTAGTCATGTTCACTAGTGATGCTAAGAAAATGGGTAAATTCGTTAATAAAACTTGGCTTAAATCAGTCGCTTGGACAATTGCTTCAGTTATTGCAGTATTAAATGCATATTTACTTTGGGCAACATTCTTTAAATAATAAATTGAAACAAAAAAGATTGAACAGATGTTTGAATGACATTTGTTCAATCTTTTTTTACTTGATAAAATCAATTTGAAATAGATCTAAGTTCTACATAAATGAACTGCAATTAAATTTCGAAAACCGCAATTAAAATTAGCAAATCTGCAATTAAATTCCTAAGAACCGCAATTAAGATGAAAAATTACCCGTACCAGTTAAGGTATTTTGACATGAAAAGTATACCATATTGGCCATTCCCAAACGGAAAACCTGTAAGTTC
>Ga0209795_10001540_pt1 | contig 14143 bp, 15 predicted proteins | sample AgamicOrMarz_FD_187166 | JGI IMG/M metagenome (GOLD analysis project Ga0209795, IMG submission 187166) | Agave microbial communities from Guanajuato, Mexico - Or.Ma.rz (SPAdes) (version 2) | ecosystem: Host-associated > Plants > Phyllosphere > Phylloplane/Leaf | place: Guanajuato, Mexico...
CGCGCGACACGTTCACCGCGCGCGTCGCGCCCATCTTGCGCGCGAGGTCGAGCCGGTAATCGTTGATGTCGGTAATCACGACGTTGCGCGCGCCGACGTGCTTCGCAATCGCCACGGCCATGATGCCGATTGGCCCCGCGCCCGTAATCAACACATCTTCGCCGACGAGGTTAAACGACAGCGCCGTGTGCGTGGCGTTGCCGAACGGATCGAAGATCGCGGCGAGGTCGTCGGAGATTTCAGGCGGAATCTTGAACGCGTTGAACGCCGGAATCACCAGATATTCGGCGAACGCGCCCTCGCGATTCACGCCGACGCCCACCGTGTTGCGGCACAAATGCCGGCGTCCCGCGCGGCAGTTGCGACAGAAGCCGCAAGTGATGTGGCCTTCGCCCGACACGCGATCACCGATCGAAAAGCCGCGCACTTCCTCGCCCATTTGCACGATTTCGCCGACATATTCGTGGCCGACATGCATCGGCACCGGAATCGTTTTTTGCGCCCAGTCGTCCCATTTCCAGATGTGAATGTCCGTGCCGCAGATCGCCGTGCGCGTGATGCGGATCATCACGTCGTTATGGCCGACTTCGGGCAGCTTCACATCGGTCAGCGTGAGACCCGGCGCGCGTTCGAGTTTTGCGAGTGCCTTCATGCGCCCTCCGCCTGGATCACGCCAAGTTCGCGGCCGACGCGCGCGAACGCATCCACGGCGCGGTCGATCTGTTCGGTCGTATGCGCCGCGCTCATTTGCGTACGGATGCGCGCGCGGCCTCTCGGCACGACGGGGAATGAAAAGCCGATCACGTAGACGCCTTCCTTCAAGAGCGCATCGGCCATTCTGGAAGCAAGCTGCGCGTCGCCGAGCATCACGGGAATGATCGGATGTTCGCCGGGGACGAGCGTGAAGCCAAGCGCGCTCATCTTCTCGCGAAAGTGCGCGCCGTTTTCGCGCACGCGGGCGCGTAGTTGCGCGCCTTCGTTGCTGGCGAGCAGTTCGAGTACTTTCAGCGACGCCGCCGCGATGCTCGGCGTCAGCGTATTGGAGAACAGATACGGGCGCGAGCGCTGACGCAGCAATTCGACGATCTCCTTGCGCGCGGCGATATAGCCGCCCGATGCGCCGCCGAGTGCCTTGCCGAGCGTGCCCGTGATGATGTCGACGCGCGAGAGCACGCCGCAATGTTCCGGCGTGCCGCGTCCCTGTTCGCCGATAAAGCCGACGGCGTGCGAGTCGTCGACCATCACGAGCGCGCCGTAGCGGTCGGCCAGATCGCAGATGCCGGCGAGATTGGCGATGATGCCGTCCATCGAAAACACGCCGTCTGTGGCGATGAGCTTAAAGCGTGCGCCGGCCGCGTCCGCCTCTTTCAGTCTGGCTTCGAGGTCCGCGAGATTGTTGTTCTTGTAGCGAAAGCGCTTGGCCTTCGAAAGCCGCACGCCGTCGATGATGCTCGCATGATTCAACTCGTCGCTGATGATTGCGTCGTTCTCGTCGAGCAGCGTTTCGAACAGGCCACCGTTCGCGTCGAAACAGCTTGAGTAAAGAATGCAGTCGTCGGTTTGCAGAAACGCGGCGAGCGCCTGCTCGAGTTGCTTATGGACCGTCTGCGTGCCGCAAATAAAACGCACCGACGCCATGCCGAAGCCGTCGTTGTCGAGCCCTTGCTTCGCGGCCTCGATAAGGCGAGCGTCGTTGGCAAGACCGAGATAATTGTTCGCGCAGAAGTTCAGTACTTCGGCGCCGTCGGCGAGACGAATATCGGCCGATTGCGGGCTGTCGATAACGCGCTCGCTCTTGTAAAAGCCGTCGGCGCGAATCTGCTCGAGCGTGCCGCGCAGATGGGCGAGAAATGAGTCACGCATGAACCGGGCTCCTGAATGGGTGAGACCGACGTGGGCGAACAGGCGACGGCCTGCTATAGTCGGTTGTCAGTTTTATCGGATATTTTCGTTTTTTCGAACTAAAATCCGGTATATCGAACAACTCTAAACGATGGGTCAGGAAATGGCAAGTTCGGGTATTCGCCGTGCGGCGGCCGGCGCGGCACCCACTCCGAGTGCAATCGCGGCTCCGGCAATCGCGGCGCCGCCGCGCGTCGGCGAACAGATTCAGCGTCTGCGCGCCGAGCGGCGCATGACGCTCGACGATCTGTCGCGTGCGGCAGGCGTGTCGAAATCGATGCTCTCCGAAATCGAGCGCGACAAGGCGAACCCAACGATCGCAGTCGCCTGGCGGCTGACCAATGCACTTGGCGTGAGCCTGGATTCGCTGTTCGCGCCGCAAAAGACGCCCGAGGCGATCGCCGTCGCGGGTCCGCACGAGATTCCTACGTTAAGCGGACACGACGCGAAATACCAGTTGCGCGTGTGGGGGCCGATCGAGCTGGCCGGCAAATTCGAGTGGTACGAATTGACGCTGCAGGCGGGCGGTGCGCTCGTGTCCAATGCGCACGAACCCGGCACGCGCGAGCATCTCACGGTGCTACAGGGGTCGATTGAAATCGAGGCCGCGGGGACGACAAAACGGCTCAAGGCTGCGGACACGGCGCGCTATGTCGCCGATGAGCCGCACGCTATCCGCAATGCCGGCAAAGGCGAGGCCAAGGCCTTGCTGGTGGTGATTCACGGCTGAGGCATCGATCAGCAAGAGGCGTCTACGCGGAATCGGGGCTTGCGCGAGGTTGCGCCGAATACTGTATGTTTGTACAGTACAGGCTATCGACTGGAGCCGATAATGAACGACCTGAAAACCGCCCCGACCGACCACGCTCTGGCTGCGCTGCGCTATCAAACCGCGGCGCGCGATCTCGAACGTATCGTCCGCAACATCGCCGGGCGCTATATCGTGCAGCAAGTGCCGCTCACCTGGCGCCTGCTTCACGCGATTGAAGCCGAGGCGCTCGCCGACCTCGGATTTGCCAGCCGGCATGACGCGCTCATGCTCGGTCTGTTTCAACGTCCGTCGGATTTGCCGTATCCCGAGACTGACGAGGCCGTGGACTTCGGCATGTCGACCGCGCTGCCCGCCGTGTTCGCGTTTGCTGTTCTGGCTTACGAGGAAGCCGCTCGCCGCGCCGCGCAACGTACCTCCGAAGGCGCTGCTGTCCACAAGCGAGTGCAAGCCTGGGGCGACTAAGTCAGCTGCGCTTGCACCACGTCTACAATATGCGCAACTAACCGATAGATAGCGCATGTCGCCTCCTCATTTGTCCGACCCGGTGCCGCGTCCCCAATCGTCCACCGATCTCTTCGATCAGCAACGCGAAGACTGGCGCCGCGATCCGCAAGTCGCGTTCGACGCATGGCTCGCCAGGCAGCATTTCCGGCGCTCGTCGGCGCAGGTGTACCAGGCGCAGTGGGGGCTTTTCCTCGAGTGGCTGAGGGCGCGCCAAAAGAGTCTCGTCACCGTCGATACGCAGACCATCGCCGATTTCGTCGCCGGGCTCGAGATACGCAAGCCGCAACGCGTGCGCTATCTGCGGCTTATCGAGCGGGTGCTGGATCATGTGCGTGAAGTCGAGGCATCGTCGACCAATCCTGCCCGCTTCATCGCTCAGGATGGCGAGGCTGCGTGGCGCAACGCGCGCGACAACGAGCCGACCGGGTTCCTTCATCACGCCGAACGCGCCGCGCTGATCGCCCATCTGTTTTCGCCGGTGCAGGCGCTCTCACGCGCGCAGCGCTGGAAAGAACGGCGCGACCGCGCGCTGATCGCGGTGTTTCTCGGCGGCGGACTGAAGACCGGCGAGGCCGCCGCGCTTACGGTTAGTTGCGCGACGCCAGGCTCGCCGTGGATCACGATCGATTCGACCAATCCCATGCTGGTCCGGCGGACACGGCTCGCGCCGTTCGCTTCCGCGATTCTCGACGCCTGGCTGGCCGAGCGGCGTTTGGTGGGGCTCGCTGGCGATCTCGTTTTTGCCGCGTCGCCTTCCGGCAGGCCGATGCATAAAGCCACGATGCTTCGCGCAGTGGATGCGCTCGTGGAGGCGTCAGGGATCGCGGCGTCGCGTACCTCGCGCGCCAGTCCGCACACCTTGCGCAACACGTTTGCCGCGGATCTGTTCGAGAGCGGCGCGGAAGCGGAGCTGGTCGGACAATGGCTCGGATTTGTTCAGGCCGTGTCCGCGAATCGTCTGTATCGCGCGTGGCAAACGTGGATGGAACAGCAGAATTCACGCGTCACAGAGGAACCCGATCCGGCCGCGCCGCTCCTGCCCGAAGCTCGCACCGACAGGCGTTTTACGAGGAAAGCAGGCTCGGCGGAATCCTGAAACTTCTCACGTTTCAGGTCCCGAATTTCCTCACCTTTGCCGGCTCTCGGGCTCCTCGGCTCCTTGCTTCAGGCCGGAGCGGACAAAGAGCCGCGCGACAAAAACCGGCTCACGGCTTCCAGCCGTGAATCGCCCGGCCCGGACGAGTGATCGCATTCCGGACATTGCAATTCGAACTGGTGATCGACTTGCGACAGCTCCGGCTCACCTTCTTCGCACTTGGGACAGCGCAACGGCAAGCTCACGTGGCCATCGGCTGCGGTGCCGATGATGCGCAACTCGTCGCTGGTGAGACGGCCGGCTTGCACGAGCGAGTACAGCAAACCGCCGATCGCCGGATCGATGCCCTGCTGGCTGCGCAGGCTCGCGAGTTCTTTCGTCAGCGCGTCGATCTCGTCGGATTGTTCGCGCAGTTGCGCATCCAGCCGGTCGCCGCGCGCTTTCGCCGCGGCAAGTTGCTGAATGAACTCGAACTCCTTGCGGCTGACGTCGCGCACACCCGACTGATAGGTTGCGGCCATGCTGCGCAACGAATCCAGTTCGACGAGCATCGGCTTGACCCGGCGCTCGGCTTCCGCGACGGCGTCCTTGATCTGCTGGGCATAGTGCTCGGTGCTCTGGCGCAGCTCGACATGTAAGGCGTCGATGCGATCGCGCAGCGTCGCGTTTGTCGCCTGCTCGGTGTCGACGCGTTGCTGAAGTGTCTGATTTTCGTGTTCGAGCCGGCGCACCGCTGCCTGAAGTCCTTCCTGATGGGCGGTGCCGTGCGTGGCGACGGCGGAGAGCTCGGCTTCCAGCGCCCGGATGCGTTCCCACGCGGCTTCCGCCCGTTGCTCACTGCGCTTGATGGCTTCTTCGGAGGCGTCGCGGCGGATTTCCGCGTCGCGCGCACGCTGCTCGGCCGCGGCGATTTGGGCGCGTGCTTCGTCGCGCTCGGCATCCAATGAGGTGCGTGCTTGTGCGACCGCTTCTTCAAAGAGTGCGCCCAAGAGTTCTCCGGCACGCTCTTCCAAAGCTTTCGGGATTGCGCCGCCGCCGATCTTCACACGCGAGACGTTGCGGATACGCTCCCAGAAGTGGTCGATGTCTTTCGGGATGTCGCTGGCGCTGCCGGTCTGGGTCAGATCGCGGACGGCTGCCATCGACGGACGTATGCCGAGATCGAAGAACAGCCGCTTGCAGGCGTGCAGTGAGAGTTCTTGCCGTCGAGCGCCTTTGGTTCGCATCGCGTCCAGCTCTTCGCGTAGGGCTCGACGTTCGTCGTCCAGGTTCATTTAGGCCTCTGCGAGTCGTGAAGTGTAGCGATCATAACAAGTTACGTATCGGACGCTACGATTTTTTGTCTACTGGCTGTGGCAGAGCCTTTTTATGCTGGGTAGCCTGCGCTTCCTGTTCGTTGCGTCGTGCGTGCTGGTTTTTTCCGTGAAACAAAACGAAGAACGTCATGTAAGTCTTTGTTCTGTCGGCTGAATATCCACTTTTTCTTTCACTAGGCACTGTTTCACGATGCGCAAGCTTGGGAAGGTGGTTGGGGATGTGGCTCTTTCCGGAGGACTCGCGGGTCCGAGACTAGAGAGTAATAAAAGTAAACACCCTTGAACCTAGGTTAAAAACGTTAACGCCAAGGGAAAGCCTTACCTGGCGAGGGTTTTCCGGCGGCAAGGTGAAGCTTTCCGGGAAGCCAGGTGAGATCCTGCGGGACGCAAGAGTGATGAGGTTCGGGGACAGTGGTGAGCCGGTGCGGGAAACATCGTGAGCGGGTTCGGGAAGCGTCCTTGGAGTGAGTGCCGGCACAAGGTGAGATTTTGCGGGAGCTTATCATTCGCAAGCGCCCGGCTGCGCTAGAAAGCGATCTCTCGCGCCGGCGGAGCCAAGGTGAGTGTTTACAGGACGGTCGCAACACGCTGTTTTTGCCCCTGTTCGGGGGTCCAAAAACCTCGAGGTGAGCCAAGACAGGAGAAAACGCGGATGCAAGGTGAGGTTTTACGGGGATCGGTAGGCTGTTTTGCCTTGATTTTGTGCAGTCAACTACCGTAGGTGAGCTTTTTCGGGAGCGTTGGCGGCATTGGTGATGCTTTTTGCCACGACATGGCGGTGAGCGGTGACTGCTCTATGCAAAAGGTGAGGAAATACGGGACCTGCAACTAGGGGCTTGCCACGGCTGGTCAAAATCCGGGCGCCGACAGGCAAAGGTGAGGCTTTTCGGGAGATTTTCGGCCGCGTTTTTCGCCCAAAGGTGAGCGAATGCAGGAAAGCAGCCGACTTCATGGTCCGCAAATGTCCTGTGGACGGGGCTTGATCTTCATCGGGCCCGAGCGAGTTGGATCTGAACGGTGAGCGTTTTCGGGGGCGTCTTGCGCTGCACCAAGGGTCCTGGACAGAGGCAATTTGGCATTAAGGTGAGGTTTTACGGGAGATGCAGAGCCGCGCGTGGTGCACGTTGTTCTTTTATGTTCGATGTAAGTCACGGATAACAAAGGGAAAACTGTTGGATTAGCCGAAAGGTGAGGCTTTTCGGGAGGAAGGTTTGGCAACTGCGCCAGCGCATCGCCGATACCAAAGGTGAGGACTTCCGGGACTGTTTTGAAGCAGTACCGATAGCCTGGGTTGCTGGAACCCGCGTCATCCGGAGCGCTGAACGCACTTAATGGTGAGCTTTTGCGGGAAGCTGCAGGCACTACTGATCGCATGCGTCGCCGGACAACTGGACTGAGTTGGCCGCGGCGCTCCGCGAACGTATAGGTAAAGGGTGCGCTTGCCCGCCGAGATCGCAGTATTCGCGTCGTCGATCTGTCTGCGTCCCGCTTGCCAGCGCCGTGACCGTGGACGACAAGTGTTGCGGTCCAAAACCCAAAAATTTTTAAGGTGAGAAGATTCGGGACCATCGAGTTCCCCTTTCCGTCCGCACAAAAAGCGCGGGTTTTTTCCCAAGCCGCGACGCTAAAGGATCGCCGGAATCTCGCGTCAAATGGTCAGGTGAGGGTTTTCGGGAGTCGCCCGAGGTGAGCCGCGTCGCGTAAACTGCCTTCACCCGCAACGGTGAGAGTCGCGCTATAGACGCGTATCACCACAGTCGGTATGCTCTCGCCAAATCCCTCCTTGACCAGACGCATGGCCACGAAGCGCGCCAAGAAAACCGATGTAGTCAGCCCGAGCTCGGCGGAGTTGCGCAAGGCCGTCGAGGCGATCGCCATTCAGCCGAAGAGCGGCAAGATCACGCTGCTGACGCGCAAGCTGTTCAACGTGCTGCTCGCCGTTGCACAACAGGCCGACGAATCGGGCGATACCTACCGGGCGTTACTGTCCGACATCGTCGCCAATTCCGCGTTCGATTCCAACGACACCGCGCTCGTCAAGGAACACCTGCGCCGTATGGTGTCGGTTCAGGTCGAATGGAGCACCGGCACGTCCAGCCAGAAGCCCGGCCGCAAGTGGGGCATTTCCACGCTGATCGCCGACGCCGAAATTCTCGAAGATCCGACTACGCGGCGGGTCTGGGTGGAGTTCTCGTTCGCGCCGAAGATCAAGAAGAAGCTGCTCGATCCGGTCCAGTATGCGCGCCTGAGCCTGCAATTCCAGAGCCAGTTGCGCAGCAGCGCGGGTCTCGCGCTGTACGAAATCTGCGTGCGCTATCTGACTAATCCGAGCCATCTGACGATGCGCGAATCGTGGGAATGGTGGCGCCCGATCCTGTCGGGCACGCCCGACACGGAAGCCGGCGACGAAGCGAAGCGCGAGTACAAGTACTTCAAGCGCGACTACTTGCGCCCGGCGATTGCCGAGGTTAATGCGGTCACGAACATTTTCGTCGAGCTGATCGAGCACCGCGAAGGCCGGCGCGTCGCCGAAATCCAGTTCCGCGTGACCGAGCGCAAGCAGCCGATGCTCGCGCTCGATGAGCATCCGAACGTATTCGACAGCACGCTGGTCGACCGGATGGTCAAGATCGGCATCCCGCTCAAAGAGGCGCAGACGCTTTACGCGGACAGCGAGGAGAACCGTATCCGCGCGGCGCTGCAGATGACCGAGCAGCGCATGCGTAGTACGTCGTTGCCGCCGGTCCGCAGCGCGCCGGCACTCTTCAAGGACGCGCTGAAGAAGGGCTACGCACCGCCGGTCGAATCCGTGCCGTCCGTCGGCAGTGCGAAGGCTGCAGTGGCGGCCCCCGCAGACGACCTGAAGGCGCGACTGTTGGGCGAGTATTCCGCGTATCGTCGCCGGGAAGCGCGCGAGCTCTATGACGAGCAGGGCGAGTCGGAACGCGAGATTGCGCGGCAGTCTTTCGAGGAAGAAGAATTGCCGGGGCTCGGCGCTCACATGCGCGACGACTGGCGCCGCCGGGGACTGGACTCGAAGATTGTGGAAACCGCTTTCTTCGATTGGCTCGCTCGCAAGACCTGGGGCGAACCGACCGATGGCGATCTGCTCGCCTTTACGCTGAGTCAGTCGCGCGCGGCCTGATTGCGCCGCGCCTCGCCGCATCCCGCTCTGATTGCTGGCGGCGGCGGTTGGCTTGCGCCGTTGTGCCGCCGCTTCGTTCCGCGCCTGGTTCTGCGCTTTGTTCCGCGTCTATTACTTCAGCATCTTCTCGATCTGGCGAAGAATGTCGTCGCGCTTTTCACGCGTGAGACCCTTCAGGCGCAACTCAATCCGATCATCTCCGTACGACTTCAGGTCGCCCACCGATACGCCGTCCAGCTTGATTTCCAGCCGTTGCGCGTAGCGCTGGCGACCCGCAGGCTTGGTGCTTTCCTGCGTGGTTGCCCTGCCTTTGACGATGTCGGCGACCTGCCGCGTGCTCAGGTCGTCGGAGATGATTTTGTTGATGAGGCGCAGCGTCGCGTCGGCACCGCGCGCGGTGTGGTAGCGGCCCACTTGATAAGCCATGTTGGAGCCGAAACGATCCGGCCGCGCGACCATCTCGTGCATGACCGCTTCCGGCAATTTGGCGATCGACAAGGCGACTGCAACCGTCGACTCGTCGAGGCCAAGGTGCTCGGCAAGTTCCTTCTGGCTCTGGAAATGGCGATCTTCAAGAAAGCGTTTCCAGACGACTGCGTTGTCGAATACGGTCTGCGAATCGCGTTGGACGTTGAGGTCGTAGCCGAGCTTGTAGCTCTGGATTCCGATCGGCAGGTCGATAACGATCGCCTTCACCGATTCCTTGTTTGCTTCCTTCAGCGCGCGCACGCGTCGGCCACCGTCGCTGACGAAGTAGGTGCCGGGATTGTCGTAGTCGGGAATGACGTGAATTGCCTGCTGCTGCCCTTGCTTCGCCAGATTGACGGCCAGTTCGGCTATCGACGACTTCAGATAAAAATGCCGCGGATTGAACGGGCTCGGCTTGATGGTCTTCAACGCGAGTTCGATCACCTGGCCGGGGCGATACCCGTGTTCCATTCTCCACGCGCGGTAGGCGGCGGACTCGTTCTCCGTATCAACGGTGTCGAGGTCGGTGTGTGCCTGCGGGATCACGGACGATAAGGTCCGCGCCGTCCCGTCTTGGGACTTCGCGACGTTGTTCTTCACCAGACCGTCGATGGCGTTCAGGCGGTCAAGTGCAGTTCGTTTCTCGCTGCTGGTCGTATCAGGACGTGCTTGAAAGCCTTTGGCGAATTGGGAGGGTTTCATTCAGGGTCCTTTATGCGCATAAACTTCACGGGAGCAAGGCGGCGATCTCATTCGCGCACGCCCGTACTTCGATCGCGGCGAGCTTCGCGCCTCGATCGCTCATCTGTAGCACTGTTTGACCCAACGCCATCGCCTGCTTGTAGGCTTCGCGCGTGGGGATCTGGGTCTTAAGGAGAGGAAATCCGAGTTCCTCTAGCGCACGCTTCAGTTCACGCGTGAGCATCCGTTTCTCTTCCGTCTTGTTCAGGAGGAATACTGCGCGCAGGTCTTCGTTCATGACCTGTGCCTGCTGAACGAGTTTGACGAGGCCGATGCTCGACCAATAATCGGCCGGCGATGACGACGTCGGTATGACGGCGACGCTTGCCGCCAGCAGCACGACGCCCGACACTTTTTCCGTAATGGAAGGCGGGCAGTCGACGACGATGATGTCGTAATCGGCCACGAACTTCTTGATCTCGCGGTGGATCTGGCTTCCGGCTTCGGAGAGGTTGACAACGGGGAACGGGATGCCGGTATCACCGTCGGATGAGGCGCTCGCCCAGTGGATCAGAGTGTTCTGGCCGTCGGCGTCGACGACGAGGACCCGTTTCCCCTTCTCATGAAAAGCTGCCCCGAGGTGCATCGCGATTGTGCTCTTCCCGACACCGCCCTTCTGTTGAGTTACCGCGATGATTTCCGCTGCCAATGTTCACCTCCTTTTTTAGACGCAAAAGGATTTTACCTGGATGATTTCGCATTTCAATCGTTTCTTGTGTAAAGAGATAGAAATGGCCGATCGGGTTAGGTTTATGCGCATAAAGAAGGCGGGTGAAAGTGGCGATTCGGAGGTTGGGGAGAAATGCTTCGCGGTTTGTGCTGTGCGGATGCGCCTCGTACCCGTCAACGTCGTGCCGGTCCCCAAAGATCGATTGGGGCGTCGCTGGCGATGAATGCGACGCGTGCCACGGTGGGCTCATGCGTCGGCTTGCCCGTGCGATCTCGTATTGCGGATAAGGCATGGGCACGAGGCATGAGACGCGAGACGCGAGACGCGCGCGTGGGATTGGCAGCGTGGGGCGTGGGCGCAATGCAGTGGGTTCGTTCCGAAGCGCCCGAAGCGATTTATGCGCATAAAGTCGCGTCTATCCCGGAGTGCTTGCGCGTGTCTTTGTGAGTCGACGCGATTGGTAGGTCCGTGGGCCACGTGTTGCGAGGGGCGACTTGACGATCACCATGCAGTACGCAGTGTCCCGTGCGAGGCGGCGCCTGACTACCAATCCCGCGAACGAGACGTAAGAACTATCCTGAGAGAGGCTAGAGCTAACGCCAGCGCGGGGCAGTTTATGCGCATAAACCGCGGCCCGCGCGAACGGCGCCTCTCTCACGTATCGCAAAAGCCGCAAGGACGAAAACTGACAGCGGCGTGCAGGAAGGCACAAGCTTCGGGGAGCCGCCAGCGAACGACCAAGAAACACCGCCTGCTCTATCGCACAAACGGACAGTCAATCGCTGCAAGACAGCCCTGCGCGCATTAGCCGCCTAGAAAAGTTGCTCAACGACGCATCTAGCGAAGCCCCGCCAACCATCGCCACGAAGCGTCCCGGATCCGCACAAATCTCCTGGCGCTCGCGTCGTTAGCAGTCCGCGCACCGCTCCACCGACACCCAACCCTCGCCCACAAGCCCCAACCTGTCCAACCGGAGCGGCTAAAATCAGGCCAAGCCCCATCCCCGGAACGAAACGACTGACTGGCTCACCCACCTCCTTTACTCACCGCCCGATGATCACCATCTACCACAACCCCCGCTGCTCAAAGTCCCGCTCGACGTGCGAGCTAATCACCGCGCAATACAACGGCGACAAAGAACCCACAACAATCATCGAATACCTGAAGCAACCGCTCACAGTCGCCGAATTGCAGGAGCTGAATCGACAACTCGGCTGTCCCGTCCGCGACATGATCCGCGACTCGGAGCCCGAATATAAGGAACTGGGTCTTTCCGATGCGACGCTGTCGGACGCTCAGTTATACGAAGCATTGGCCGCGCATCCGATCCTTTTGCAGCGACCCATCGTGGTGCGGAACGGACGAGCCGTGATAGGCCGGCCACCCGAAAACGTAGCGGCGTTGTTCGTCTGACGCCGTTGCTGCCTGCTCCAGTCGCGAGGCAAAGCACGAACGCAACTTGCAAACGCAATCACACTGGCAGCAATTGACGCAGCGCTGTCAGTTGCGAAAACGCCATGCCACCTACACTGGCGCTGCGCTCAATGCCAGCCAGGTTCGTCAGCGCGCGAACCGAGAGAACTTGATGCGGAGTCCGAATGCTTGAACTACGACCGTCCTGTGAAGGATGCGGCAAGTCGCTGCCGCCGAACGCGTCCGACGCGATGATCTGCACCTACGAATGCACTTTTTGCGAAGTATGCGCACTCACCACGTTGCGCAACGTGTGCCCGAACTGCGGCGGCAATTTCCAGCATCGGCCGATACGCACGCGCGCGCAATTAGCGAAACATCCGGCGCGCGATGAACGAAGCCCCGTCTCAATCGACGAAGCCGCGCACGCACAATTCCTCGAGCGCTATCGCAGCACGCCGCCCAGCGAACGGTAACGCTGGCAGTCGCAACGGGCATCACCCCGCAAGGCGAGGCAAGCCAACGCGACGTCAATCGTCGCCGCTCGCCCCGCCGGACGTCGAAATGCCGCTCATCGTGTGGGCGGCTTCACGCAGCAGTCGGATCTGTTTGCGATAGTTGCGGCAGCCGCTGCACGTCGGCAAATGCAGCCGGATGGCGACCCATTCGCCGGTCGTCAAGGAACGATCGAGTGCATCGGACAACAGGCGAGTGATGTTCTTACACTTCCCCATTGGCGTCCTCGCTGGATAGACCCTTCTCGCTCAGGCACGTCCGCAAGCGCAGTCGCGCGCGATAAATCAGCACACTGCAATGGTTCGCGGTCATCTGCAATTCGGCGCAAATAGCGTCGGTGTCGAGGTCGAGAAATTCGCGCATCATGAAAACGCGGCCGATGTGCTCGGGCAGATGCTCGAGGCACATCTCGAACAGAGTCCAGAACTGTTGCTGACGCAGCGCCGTTTCCGGTGTGGGCCACGGTCGGGGTTTGGTCTGCTGCGACCAATGGCCGTTGTCCTTGAACAACTCGCGATCCAGCAGCGCCTCGTCCTCGAGTTCGGACTCCAGCGCCGAGAGGTTCACGGTGCGTTGCCGGGCGCGCAGCGTATCCACGAGCTTGTGCCTCAGGATACCGAATACCCACGTCTTATGCTCCGATTGCCCGGCAAACCGGTCGCTCTGCGTCCAGGCGGCCGCCAGCGCTTCCTGGACGGCGTCTTCGGCAGCGGCGGCATCGCGCAACTGAAGGCGGGCGAAACGCACGAGATCTCGGCGAAGTCGCGTCAGGTAAGCGCGATCGTCGAGTGCGGCGCCGCTCACCTGCGCCACGAAACGCTCCGCGCCACATTTCGCGGCACCCGCAGGGTGTCGTTTGAATAGTTGTCGCTCATAAGCCGGGCGTCTGTCTCGTACGAGGTTCGAAGATGTGCGCCATTCTGCCGTAGGTTGCGGCCCAAGCGAATGAGTAGTGAACATGCGCGATTCCCCGATCGAGTGATTCAAAGCGTTCTGTCGCGTCGCGCCGCCGGTTTATGACGAACGGAAATTGATTATTGCGGAAATCGAAGACCGCACGCCGTGCTGATATCGAAAGTCATAAGGCCGCCGGCAAACGCAGGCAGGCAACGGCGCGGCCGCAAAGAACGCTCGGTACCGGCATCGATCATTTCAAAAAACGAAAAGATGTCTTCCGGTCTTCCCCATTTTTACGCAGACACCGAATGGCTATTCTTCGTCCGTCGATCGACCGAGATCGCTGCCAATACTGAGGAGTAGCACCATGAAACGCATTCTGTCCGCCCTGATCGCTTCCATCGCACTGTTCGCCGCCGCTTCGGGCGCAGCCGAGGCCGCCGCTCCGTCGCAATGCAACGGCCCGGCGTCCTACTGCAACGTGTTCTTCGGCAACTGATCGGCCGGCGCCGGCTACACGAACCCCGAGCCGACGCAAACAAAAAAGGGCGCCCATTAAAAGGCGCCCTTGCTACATCCAAACATCAGCGCGGCAACCCACGCCGCCCAGCACACAGCACACAGCGCAGAACCGACAGCTACGACTTCCCGCTGCCGTCCATGCCGGCGCCGGTGCGCCACACCTCTTTGCCGCGCTCCGACA
>Ga0209795_10001544_pt1 | contig 14108 bp, 12 predicted proteins | sample AgamicOrMarz_FD_187166 | JGI IMG/M metagenome (GOLD analysis project Ga0209795, IMG submission 187166) | Agave microbial communities from Guanajuato, Mexico - Or.Ma.rz (SPAdes) (version 2) | ecosystem: Host-associated > Plants > Phyllosphere > Phylloplane/Leaf | place: Guanajuato, Mexico...
TGTTCCGCAAGCCAAGGGGGGGGGAGGGTTATTAGTTTGTCCTTCGTCTCTTCTACTTAAGGCGGAGCGCTCCGCAGAGTTGTAAAAAAGATGAAAGCCAGAGGGTCGCGTTTCGAGGGAGGGTGGGACCTTCCTAAGAAGGAGGGGAAGGTTAGTATGGCTTACAGAGGGCGGCTTCGCAGCAGTAGGAGGAGTGTTTTAACTTACTACGCTTAGAATGGGGAGGGCCTTAGAAACTCTTCAGGCAAATTGAGGGTATTATCCAAGCTCTACTCCTGTATTATTTGGTCGGTGAATGTGTTTGCCCATTTTAAACTTACCTCAGAAGCTGCTGCTACGCTTTTAAAGGTAAGGAATTAGTAGGAGGAATGCAGCTTAAACCGCCGTTGTTGAAAATTAAATGTGGGCGTGCCTCCGGCAGGCAGTAGTTTTTAAGAAGAAGGCTTCGATTGTCTTATTGTGCCTCCTACGGAGGAGCAGGCCTACGGAATCTACTTGATCAGAAGGAAGGAGGAGGTCTGCTGAGTCAACGGAGTCTAGGTAGCCTTTGCTGCTTCTAGGAGATATTGCTTCTGCTTATAATACAAAGAGACGGAACCAAGGTTATAAATGCATAAAATTATTTTTTTTTTATAGTTTATTTGTTTTTTGATGGATTTACTCCTTTACTAAAAGTAGATTTGCTTATTGCTATGTTTGCTTTGGTCGACCCTTCTTTATAAAACCCTTTGCACCATACCTCCTTTGGTGTTCTAAGTAGGAAAGCAGAGTAATAAAAACAAAGAAACTCATTTTTTAAAAATCTGCAAAGTATTATAACAAAAATATTTAAACTAATGAATTTATCAATAATCTTGTTTTTAATAGGTATATTAGGTTTTATACTAAATAGAAGAAATATTATTCTTATGATTATTGCTATCGAAATAATGCTATTAGCTGTAACTTTATTAGTATTAATAAGTTCATTTGGATTTGATGATAATGCTGGACAAACTTTCAGTATATATATCATATCTATAGCAGGAGCAGAATCAGTTATTGGTTTAAGTATTCTTGTTGCATTCTATAAATTTATTACTTCTAATTTTTTTAAATTGTTATAAAATTTTTAGCACCGCCATTTCTCAAAGTCTACGGAGCCTGATTAGCAGAAAGAGAAAACTTCGCCTATGGCTACCTAGTAAAGGGGCGAATCGATGGAGCCTTACAATAAAACAATATCTTGGCTTGAATAAGCGTTGCGCAGGAAAGCAGGGCTCTAAAATTAAGGTTTCACCATCTTATAGTTCTATTAGTGCTAATTCTTTTCTTCACCCGTTAAATAGAAGATCATATTCTACTAACTTATCTACAAAAAAAGAAAACAAAGCTTTAATAATTAGGGGTTGTTGTAAAAAAGCCTTGCGGAGCTAGGAGCAGCAGTATCCTCAAATCGTTTTTTTTCAACCTCGGTAACTAAATGAGAGGAAAACATAAATCTTGTTAAACCTTTACAAAGGCTTAGTCCCTGAATAGTAACAGGTTTCGCGGATGCAGAGAGTTGCTTCTCGCTTTACGTAGAAAAAAATACAGCTCTGCTTCGCAGTGTGGGTTGAAGGGTTAAATTTGGATTCTTAATCAATCTTCGCCCTGCGGGAGAGAAAGATTTACCTCTATTGCAAGCAATAAAAGCTTACTTAGGAGGGATAGGTCGATTTGCAAAACATGGAAAAACTACTATTCAGTATACTGTAACCTTCAAAGAAGAATTAAGGCTAATTTTGGATCATTTTGATAAATATCTTTTAATGACTCAGAAGAGAGCTGACTACATTTTATTTAAAAGGTCTTTGGATTTATTTTACAATAAAGAACATTTAACTAAACAGGGGATAGATAAAATAGTAGCAATTAAAGCCTCTATGAATTTGGGTTTAAATGAGGAATTGAAATTAGCATTCCCTGATATTGTGCCTGTTCCGAGACCCTTATTGGTACAGCAGGAATTTTCCCCTGCATTTGCAGCAGCCTCCGGCAGCAGCAAATGCCACCGGAATGAATGACCGGTTTTATAACAGTGCTGCGGAGCTGCAGAGGGGTGTTTCTTCGTTAAATTTGGAAAAAATTATAAATATAATCTTGGATATCAAGTACAATTAGAATTTGCCGTAGGTCAACATGTTAGAGATAGGCAATTAATAAACAAATTTGTGTCTTGATTTGGCTGCGGTAAAATAGACCAGGATTCTACAGTCAATTTGGTAAAGTATCGAGTCTATAAATTTTCAGATATAAATTCAATAATTATTCCTTTTTTTAAAAAATACTCTGCTCCGCCTGGTAGGAGATAAAATACAAGATTTTAATGATTTCTGTAAAGTAGCTGAAATAATGGAAAAAGAAGGTCATTTAAAGCCGGAAGGCTTAGAGGAAATATTACAAAATAAAAGCAGGTATGAACAGGAAAAGAATACATGATTAAATTCTAAAGTTTTTACGGTAAACCGTCAAAGGTTTACAATTCTTTACTAGAACAATGCCTTGTATAACTAAGTTGTATAATCTCTTCTATGCTAATGGTTTTAAATCAATACCTCATGATATTTATGAATTATTAACTCCTATTGCCCTTGCACATTGAATAATGGGGGTCCTACGGAGGAGTAGCTAAAGCTACAGGATTAGTTCTCTGTACTGATTCTTATTCAATAGAGGACACGGTTCGCTTATTAAATGTACTTATCATTAGATATAATTTTGATTGTACCTTACGTATTTCTAGAAGAAATCAATATCGTATCTATATACGTCAAAATTCTATGCCCTCACTCGTTAATATTGTTTCTCCTTATATGCATTATACTATGTTATATAAATTAAAATCTTGGCTTAACAACTCCAGCTACGCTGCAGTGCTGCAGTGCTGCAGTGCTGCAGTGCTGCTACGCAGGAGGAGAAACCAAGAGGAAATAGAAGTTTTTGATGCTAAATATAATATTACAACCGCATATAGTTCTATGAATGAAGCAGCAAAAATATTAAATATTCCTAGATCTGCTATTGTTAATTATTTTAGTAGAAATCAAGTTAAACCATATAAAAGTAGATACACTCCTCCCTTTGGGCCGGCCAAAAAGATATAGGTTAGTAGTTAACATTAGTTATTATGTCTTCATTTTTTTTTCGAATATAGTATTATTAGACTCAGGTTAGAAGATTTGTTGTTATCTATTCGCTGGACTCCGGTGCAGAATTGTAAATAGTCTTATAACTTAACCCCTTTCCCTCCTTTGTAGTTACAATTTTAAAAAATCCTAAACTAAAAACAGGCTCCCTTTGGGAAGAAGAATTCAGCCTAGAATACAATTAAAGATGCACGAAAAGGATAGAGCTTTAATACAATCAATACAAGACTTTTTTGGAGGTATAGGGTATGTTACTAAACATAATAAGAATTCTATGGTAGAGTTTAGAGTTAGTACTCTTAACCAAATAATACAAGTTATTATACCTCTCCCTAGCAGCTCCGCAGCAAGGGCTTGATAAATATCCTTTACTGACTAAAAAAAATTAAGATTATTTATTATTTAAACAAATCGTTCTTAAATTGCTAAATAATAAAAATATAAATTATAATGATATACAAGAAATTGTTAACATTAAAGCATCTATTAATTTAGGTTTATCTGAAGAATTAAAATTAGCTTTTCCTAATTCTGTTCCTGTTATTAAACCGGATATTTTATTAAATAATTATGCTCCTTCTGCGGCGGCTTCTTCTACTAAGCAGACGGAGCAAATGCTAATTATAAAAGAACCTTTATGGGTAGCTGGAGGCTTCGCAGCAACAGGGGAATCTAATTTTTTTATTGCATTACAGAACTCTAAAACTAAAAGTGGTACTGCCTCCGGCACTGTATATTTACGGTATTCGATTAGTCAGCATTCTCCTAAAGGAGAGATTTTTATTTATTGGATAATTTTGTTAAATTTTTTGGTTGTGGATATGTTGCTATGACAAGCGTTCAATTTGTGAATTTATTGTTACAAGGATTGATCATATAGTAGAATATGTTATCCCCTTTTTGCTCCGGAGGCGGAGCAGAGCAGAAAAAAATCCTATAGTAGGCTCAAAGTATTCTAATTTTATAATTTTTAAACAAGCAGCATTAATAATAAAAAGCAAAGAACACTTAAACCCTGATAGGAAAGGTCTAGATAAACTTTTAGAACTAAAAAAACAAGGTTCTGCAGCATCTTCTACTACTCCTCCGGCTGCGGAGCAGTGTAGGAGAAACAGCACAGTGGCTAAAATAATAACAATATAGGCGAGAAGTAGAATAGATTTAAAAAGGATAGTGAACCTAATCCTAGTTTTATATTAAAAATATTGTAATAAAATTATTTTTAATTTAAAGCGAAACCTTCAAATTGCGGGAAGTTCTTAAAGACAAATCTACCAAGTTAAGACAGTAATGTAATAAATGGAACAGGTAATGACTCGTTGTAAGGTAAAAACGATTTGTATGAAGAAATGAAATAGATAATCCGCAGCCAAGCACCTTATTTAAGGTGTGCAGTTCATCGAGTAAAAGTAGGTTGGTGAAATAAAACTTTTATTTTACTTTTTATGCCTGATACCAAAGTTAGCCTTTTTTTAAGACACGGCACTACTACTCCTTCTTGCCTAGCATGCTAAAGCAGGAGAGCTAGTAAATAAGGAATTGTTTCAGGTTAAACCTTGTCTTGCTGTCCGAAAGACCAAAGGATGCAGAATGCCCAACCTAAACAAAAAGTAATATAAGTTTATTAAATATTGCTTAAGATATACTCAGTCATAGCCGAGAGGTTATGGGTATACCCAGCCTTCCTAAGGTAGTAATAAAAATTTCTATGGAAAAGGGGAAACACGAAGAGGAACAATTTCAATTAAAAATTAAAAATTAAAAAAATGTATTTATCAATATTATTATTTCCATTATTAGGTTCAATAGCATCTGGTTTTTTTGGTAGAAAAATAGGTATAACTGGATCACAAATTATATCTTGTGTTTGCTTAGGAATTTCATCTTTATTTATTACAATTGCTTTTTATGATGTATGTATTTGTGGTTCACCTGTTTATATTAATTTAGGTAGCTGAATAGATTCAGAATTATTAACTATATCTTGAGAATTTAATTTCGATCAATTAACAGTTAGTTTAGGTTTAGCTGTAATATATTGTTCAACTTTAATACACATATATAGTATTTATTATTTATCAGGAGATCCTGCAAAGCATTTTGGGTAAATGCTAAAACTATATGTTTGAAAGAATGTTGGTGTGGGATAAACTACCAAACTCCGGGAAAGTCCTAAAGATTATAATACCAAACCAAGGTCGAAAGGCTTTTAGTGGCTGAAGTAATTATTCAGGTATGGTAACAAGTTATAAAATGAGTGAAAACGAAATGGGTGATCGCGGATCTAAATCAGATTTCATTACGAGCCTTCGGTCTGTAAAAGAGCAACGAGTAGACGGTAGTTACTTTGGGTCTATATTAAAACCAAAGTTAAGATATACTCTAATGGTTTTCGAAAGAAATTATCAAATCAAGACCCCTTCTAAACAATTAAACATTAAAAATTTATCTACAATTATAAAACGTACTTCTAATGTTAATCCATGCTTCTGAACAGGTCTAATAGATGCTGAAGGGTCATTTTCTATTTTAATAATCAAAAGAATTAAACGCTCATTAGGTTGGAGCGTTGAGCTAAAATTTAAGATTGGTCTTCATAAACGTGTGCTGCTGCTCCGTAGGCCGCTGCTGCAGTATCCTTATTGTATCAATTACAGGAGTATTTAGGAGGAGCTGGTAAAGTATATGTTAATAATAAATATCCTTTACTAACTAAAAAAAAAAATAGACTTTATGTTTTTTAAGAAAGCAGCTAATCTTTATTTTGATAGGTGTCACTAGCAGCAGCCTCCGGAGCAGCAAAAAATAGAGGGATTAAACCAAATAGTTAACCTAAAAGCATCAATGAATTTGGGTTTATCTGATTATTTAAAGTCCGAATTTAAAGATTTTACAATATATGATAGACCTTATATAAAAAGTACAATCATTCCAGATCCTAATTGGATTAGTGGTTTTGTGTCAGGTGACGGTTCTTTTGATATTAATATCCCTAAAGATATTAATTATAAACAGGGTTATCGTGTTCAACTAAGATTTAGAATAACTCAACACTGCTCCGCACAGAGAGAAAGAACTGTTGGAAACTTTAATTAATTATCTTGGATCGGGTTCCTTATATTTTTATCCAAAACAAAATGCTGTTGCTTTAACCGTAGTATCTTTTTCAGATATTAGTCAAAGAATTATTCCTTTATTTGAGAAAAGTCCTATTTTAGGTATAAAACAATTAGATTTTTTTGATTGGTGTACAGTTGCAAAAATAATGAGTAGTTGACAGCATCTTACTTCAGAAGGGTTAGAACTTATTAGACAAATAAAAAAAGGAATGAATAGTAATAGATAAATAACAATCTACCATACCCCCCCTAATGCAGTGCTGCGGAGCCGCAGAGCGTTGTCTACTGCTAAAGCAGGCCTGTCTTTTAGAGACAATATTTCTGAGTGCGTAGCGTAGTAAATGTAGGTTAATGTTTAATTTTAAGATAAATTTGATAGCCATGCACGTTCAAAGATTCTTTTCATATCTATCAGCATTCACTTTTGGAATGTTAGTTTTAATTACTGGAGCTAATTTTTTTGTTATGTTTCTAGGTTGAATTCCCAGCCTTATTGTTTTGTACAAACGTAACTTCTCAAACTACTCCTTCTACTGGGCCTAGCAAGGTAAGGAGAGTAAGGACCCCTTGCTATCTCCGTGCTCAAGCGAAGCAGCTGCAGGCGGAACCTGCAAAGCCGCCCTATTTCCTACCTACGCATTTTATTAAGCAGTGTATAGAGGAATGAGGGCTATTTATTCCGCCTTGTCCTGTTGAGTATAAACTTCCTATAGAGGCTAGTTAACTAAAGTTTGATAATAGTAGTGCTCCTTAAGAAGGACAAATTGTTAATGGTGTTTATGTTTCACTTGCTTAAGCACATCGTTATTTATCTAACAATAAAAACTTTACTGTATGCTAGAAGTTCCTAAAGCTTTAAGTACTTATGTTTAATTAGTAAAAATTTTAAAGATGTTACAATGGATAATTAGCAGGAAACCAACGCAAACTTTTAGAAGTATGTTATTAGGATCCTCAGAGACTATACGTAAAGCAAATAATTTAAATTTGAAGGAATAGTCCATTAGTTAATGAAAGTTAACTTTTAATAAATAGTATACTATAAATATAATAATATGTGGGTAAATATAATTTATAATGAATATTTATCAATTAACTCAACAATTTGTCATTTTTCATGTCCTGATATTCTGTTAAATTTAAATAATTTATTGCTTAATTCTACCTCCGCTCCGCAGCAATGCGAGGATGGCGTAGCCTTGTTAAATGGCATTGTTATTTCAAATAAAAAAATTAACAATGAGTATAGAAACTCAATCACATTAACAGATATACAAAAAGATATATTGATTGGCACTATGCTGGGTGATGCTAGAATAGAATACTCTAATAAAAGCAGTAAAAATGCTCGCTTACGTTTTGAGCAAACCTTCCCAGGTCATGCTTCATATTTAATGTTTATCTATAGTCATTTTTATAATTTAAGTGGTTCAGGCCCTCCGAAGGAGTATATATTCGTAAACCTGACCCTCGTACAAATAAAATATACTCTAGCATTCAATTTAAAACTCTAAGTTATCCTTGTTTTAACTTTTATCATAATCTTTTTTATAATGATAAAGGTAGAAAAATTATTCCTCATAATATAGATAATTTATTAACAGCTAGAGCTTTAGCTTTTTGGATCTGTGATGATGGGAGTAAAAATACTTACAATCAAACTCATCTGTTAACTCAATCTTATTCATATGAGGAGGTTTTATTATTAAGAAATGCCTCCTGCTGCTCTGCAGCAGGGGGAAATTAATTTTAAATTAAGAACTAGGTCATATGAAATTAGGCCAGGACAATGGGCAATAGTATCCTCCGGCTCCTGTTAAACAAGATATATCTTTAAAGCAAATTGTGTGACCTTATATTCATTATTCCATGTTATATAAAATATAGTTTATAGTTTATAGATAAAATTTATAATCAATACTTTTTATTATTTTAAGTGGGAAATGATTGGTGTAGTAAGTTATCTACTAATTAATTTCTATTTTACTAGAATACAAGCTAATAAAGCAGCTATCCTTGCTTTTACTATGAATAGACAAGGTGATATGTTAATGAGTATAGGTTTCTTTGCTATATTTGCTTTATTTGGATCTTTAAATTATTCTTCTGTATTTTCATTAGCTCCTTATATGAATGAAACAGCTATTACTATCATAGCTTTACTATTATTTGGAGGTGCTAGTGCAAAGTCGGCTCAAATACCATTACATAGTTGGTTACCAGGGTCGATGGAGGCTGCGGGATTATACGTGTTTTTTAAATTTTTATTATTATTTAATTTTTCAATATATTTATATGTATTTAATCTAGATTCACCTTTTATAATTTGCTTAAATACTCTTCCTATAGGAGAAGCTTTTTATAAATTAAGAGATAGAAAAGGAAGATTTAGATCAACTACTCAAGAAGAACTTAAACCTATAGTTCCAATATCTAAAGAAGTAATGGAACCTTTAATTGGGAATTTATTAGGTGATGGTTCTTTACTTATTCATAAAAAAGGAGTAGATGGTTCTCCTAAACCAAACAACAATGCTAATTTTTGTATGACTTTAAAAAATAAGGAATATATTTATCATTTATGAGAAAATATTTATTCTACTATTTGCAGTAAAACGGTACCATGTCCTTGACCTAATCCTAAAACAGGACGACCTATTACTCAATATAATTTTAAATCTAGGTCATTACCTTCATTGACATTATTGCATTCTCAATGGTATGAGTGATCTAAATCCAAAAAAGGATTTGTTAAAATTGTTCCACTTAACATAGAAGAATTATTAACTCCTATTGGTTTGGCTCATTGAATTATGGATGATGGATATAATAATGGGAAGGCAGTTGTTTTATGTACAGAATCTTTTACCTTAGATGAAGTTATACTTTTAAAAAAGGTATTAGAGTCTAAATTAGAGTTAATAGTAAAAATCCACAATCGTAAGTCTTCTACTGGAAAATTAGGTTATAGACTTTATATTAGTAGTCAATCACATGAAAAGTTATTATCATTAGTAAAACCTCACTTTATTCCTTCAATGAATTACAAATTAAGTTTATAAATATTAAAAAAAAAACTACGTATAATAAAAAAAAATAGTACTGTAATAATTAGCACTGCGCAAGCGTGCGCAAGCGTGCGCAAGCGAGTGTAGGGGCCTCCTTAAATATCACTGTATGCTGGAAACTCCTAAAGCCTTTAGGTACTTTATAATATTTAATATTTTATCAGTGAAAATCTTAAAGGATATTAGAATGGACAATCAGCAGGAAACCAAAGTATATGTAAATTTATTATATATATTAATAGGATCCTCAGAGACTACACGTGATAGTCTATAATATTTTATAGAGATGATATAGTCCGATCAATAATGAAAGTTATTGCTGTAAAATTTACAGGGTAATTAAAATTCTTTTGCTTGCATCCGTAGTGCGGAGCAAGGAAATGCAGGTAGTTTTTTTAATTATTAACTATATTGCCTACTCCAGTTTCTGCTTTATTGCATGCGGCTACGCTTGTTACAGCAGGAATCTATTTATTATTAAGATGTTCACCTATATTAGAATATAGTCCTACTGCATTATTAATAATAACTATAGTTGGAGCATCTACTGCATTCTTCGCCGCTACAGCCGGACTTGTCGCTAATGATCTAAAGAGAATTATTGCCTTTAGTACAATCTCGCAACTAGGTTATATGGTTATGGCTATTGGGCTTAGTCAATATAATGTAGCTTTATTCCATACAGTTAACCATAGTTTCTTCAAAGCTTTATTATTTTTAGCAGCTGGTGTAAGTGTGCCAGCTTTAAATTCTGCTATATACTGGAAAATCCTATATCTAAATAAATCAATTTTTATTATTATTATTATAATATTTGAAGGTATTCTATTTAATACAGGACTATCAGAAGGGAATCTTATATATATATTATGAGAGATCCTCAGAGGCCACACGCAGGAAGTTATAAATATAAATTTATTTGACATAATATCTCAGAAAAATTATACGTTCTTATCTACCTTTATTTATGTACCTCTTTCATACGGAGACGCAGCATCTCCTCCTCAAGAAAATGCAGTGCACCCCTCCTCTTCTAACCATAGCGAAGGAAGGAATGGCCTGCATTTGGTGGAGCAAAGGTATAATGACGGCGACTTAAAACCAAAGGAAAAGGCTGAATCTTTTAATCCTAATTTTAGATCTTATTTAGCTGGTTTACTTGAAGGTGATGGTTGTATTTGAATCCCTGTAAATCATAGAGATTCGCAAGGTAAACTTATATATCCTATGATAACTTTTGGATTTAATGCTAAAGATCTACCTTTAGCTATGATAATACAACAAAAATTACAAACAGGGCATATTTATAAAATTAAAGGTAAAAATGCATATACCTATAGAATATCAAATATAGTAAATTTAATAAAATTTATTGATATTATTAATGGGTTTATGAGAACACCTAAAATTTATAATTTGAATAAATTAATTGATTACCTTAATAATAAAGGGTATAGTATTAATAAATACCCTTTAGATAACAGCCCTATAAATAATAATGCTTGATTATCAGGATTTATAGAAGCTGACGGTCATTTTTCTGTAAGAGTCTCTACTGATAAAAACAATCTGTTAAAAAGAATAGCTTGTTCTTTAGAGGTATGTCAGAGACAAAAAGATTTATTTGGTCATAGTTATTTTAATATATTATCTGTTATAGGTGAGTTATTACTATGTAAAGTAAAAGAAACTAAAAATAAATCTAAAAACCCTCAATACAGAATTAGAACAACTAGTTTAAATGGTAATTTAGTTTTAATAGATTATTTACAAAAGTATCCTATATTTAGTAGTAAATATTTAGACTATAAAGACTGAAATTTAGTATTAACTTATTTTGTTAACAAAGAACATAAAATAAAATATAATGAAATTGTTAAAATAAAATCTTCAATGAATGACAAAAGAACGTTTTTTACATGAGATCATTTGCAAAATTTTTATAATTTACATAACTAAGATATGGTCCCAACAATATAGTAATATATTGAGTACTAACCTTAATTACTAACACTTATTCTCTTTATTCCTAGCAAAGCAAACTAACTAAGCTAACGGCTTTAAAAAAATCCTCTACTGCAAATGCTATACCTCTATTAAATAGGCTTAAGGATGAGCATTCCTCTTGCTCCTTAAGTAGGGAGAAATACCTTGTTTCTGTTAACTGCTTACTGCTTACTGAGTCATGCGTCTCCTTCTGCTTTAGTAAGCAGAAAAGCAGAAAATAAGTAAATAAGCAAAGAAGCAGCGCTTATGATTTCCTTGATCTTCGTAGACTTGCTAGACAAGGAATTAGTGCTGCGTAGCAGCAGAGCACCTTTCTTTCCCTTCCTTCGATTACTTATTTTAGAATAAGAAGCAGCTAGCTAGGAAGAAGTGAGGAATAATTATCTTGAATAAGAATAAAAATAACTAAGAGATTTATAATCATGCCTGAACTCAGGAGTTAGTCAAGATACTTGGCAGTTATCCATTCATTTTCTGATCAACAAGACGTTAGAAAAATGGGTGGTTTAATAAAATTTTTACCATTTACTTATTCAGCAATGTTAGTAGGTACTTTATCTTTATTAGCTACTCCTTTTTTAACAGGTTTCTATAGTAAAGATCTAATTATAGAATTAGCTTATGGTAATTATAGTTTTACTCATATGTATGCATTTATTTTAGGAACTATTACTGCAGGATTAACTGCTTTTTATAGTTTTAGATTAATTAGTCTAGTATTCCTTGTAAGTCCAAATGGTAATAAACAATCTTATTTAACTGCTCATGAATCAAATTTAGCAGTTATTATACCATTAATAGTATTATCTTTATTTAGTATTTTCTTTGGTTATTTATTTTCAGATATGTTTGTAGGTATGGGATCTGATTTCTTTGCTAACTCTTTATTTATTCATCCTAATAATATAACATTAGTTGATACAGAATATTCTCTAATCCACATACCACAAAATGGAAATAGTGTTTTAATTAAATTACTTCCATCTTTATTAAGTTTATTTGGTGCTTCTATTGCTATAATCTTATATTTAAAACCTTCTGGCCTAGGGAGTGAATTATTAACTAATTTAACTGAAACTAGAATAGGAAGAAAATTATATCTTTTTTTCAATAGTAAATATTATTTTGATGTTATTTATAATAATTATATTATTGCTAATGGATTTAAGTTAGGTTATTCAATCTCAAAACAAATTGATAGAGGTGTAATTGAATTAGTCGGACCTTATGGGTTAAGTAATACTATTATTAAACTAGCTAAAGATATTTCTAAATTAGATACAGGAATTATAACTACATATGCTCTTTATATTACAATAGGATTTATATTATTACTTATTGTTTTATTTAGTTCATTAATCTTTAGTGAAAATATAAATGAATTTATACGAATTATTATTATTTTAATTTATGCTTCATTTATAAATTTTAGTACAACTGTTCATCCTCGCGACTTAAGTAACCAAACTAAGGCCTCTTCTCTGCTCCGCAGAAGGGCGGAGCCACGAAGAAAGGTAGTGCTGCGTAGCAGCCCCATTACGGTGCTGCGTAGCTACAGACAGAAAAAAAAATAATTAAATTTATATTATTTTATAATCAATTTAGAGACCAAAATCATTTCTATAAAACCCCCCCCTTGCTTCCTAGCGGAAATGCGGAAATGCGGAAATGCGGAGCAGGAGCAGAAGAAAAAAAAAACTAATTTTTGCTAAGCGAGGAGAAAAGAAAATACACTCATATGTATAAAATAAGGGGAGTTGAAAGCACATCTATCTTGAAGCCCCCCCCCACCACTACTGCCGGAGGCAGGCTGCGTTACAGGAAGGGGAGCCTCCTTCTCTTAAGGAGGCTCCCCTTGCCTCTCTAATCGAAGACTGGGGCCTATCTCTACTGCTAGGTGGTCCGTAGGCCCCCCCCCCTTTTTTGCTCCGCTGCTCCGCTGCTCCTTAAGGTTGGAGGACAAGCTGCCGAAGGAAGGGCCCGGAGAGGAGCAGTCTAATTTCTAAAGAAAGATAAAAAGGTGCTTATTGTTCCCTTCTAGCTCTAATTTTTCTACAACCTAAACCGGAGAAAAAGCTTCGTTTGACTAGGTTAACCACTACTGTGTATTAGGAGCCTCCTCCTACTTGCGGAGCTAGCGCTATATTGAGTAAACGCTCTTGCAAGCCAAAGGGAGGATACAGGCTAACAACAAACCTCTCCTGCTTGGCTGCCCTACGTAGTCGGAGAGCATGGCAAGGCTAAATCAGCCCTCCTATGCCAAAAGCACGAGAGAGCATAGTAGAATTCCATTAATGCTTTATAAAAATAGCAAAAAAACATCCCTGATTCAATTTAAAGAAAGGCAATGCTTCCCTCGCTCTCCGTAGAAAGAAGGCAGGCCCCACCTAGGCTTAAAATGTTTTAGCCCCTTTACAACTGCAGGCCCTGCTTTAGCAGAGGCCAAAGCAGTGGAAACCCAGCCTCCGAACTAATACTCCTTCTTTGTCCTTGGCTTTGCAAAAAAGAGTTCTGCTATCGGTAGGTAACACCGCTTCTTATAAGAAGTGTTTGTTTGCTTTAAGAGAATGAGTGATTCAGCCAACGTAGAAATGTAGAAGGAAATTGCTATGGTAGTTTAAAAAAAGAGTTCAAACCTCTTCAAATAAATTAATGATTTTTTTTTCTCTAATTATTTTAATTATATGTAAAGCTTTAATAAATGATAAATTATCAGAAGATTTTTATCAGAGAATATCTGCTATAGT
>Ga0209795_10001545_pt1 | contig 14105 bp, 10 predicted proteins | sample AgamicOrMarz_FD_187166 | JGI IMG/M metagenome (GOLD analysis project Ga0209795, IMG submission 187166) | Agave microbial communities from Guanajuato, Mexico - Or.Ma.rz (SPAdes) (version 2) | ecosystem: Host-associated > Plants > Phyllosphere > Phylloplane/Leaf | place: Guanajuato, Mexico...
GTGCACATTTAGGAATCAGGTTGCCTGAAGTTTGTCTAAACGCGCTAAATTACTGAAAAAGTGAGTTGACGGCGGTTCGGGTTTTCCTTACATTAGCGCCCGTCCCGGCAACAACGGGATGACAATATGGTGAGGTGTCCGAGTGGCTGAAGGAGCACGCCTGGAAAGTGTGTATACGGCAACGTATCGGGGGTTCGAATCCCCCCCTCACCGCCATATTTGAAGAAGAGCTCGCATGAAAATGCGGGCTTTTTTTTCGCATATTGCATTTATGCAGGGTGGGATTCGAACTTTGAGACTTCCTGCGCTCTTTATGTCGGGTGGCGCTGCGCTTACCCGACCTACAAAGAATTATTCTTCTACCATCCGCGCATACTCTTCGATAAGAAAATCAACCAGCGTCCTGACCGACGGCAGAAGACCGCGCCGCGAAGGATAAACCGCGTGAATCACTTCCCGTCGGGGTTCCCACGCGTCCAGCACCCGTACCAGTTCCCCTGACGCAAGCTGATCCTTCACCATCAAAATCGGCAACTGCACAACGCCTACGCCCGCTATCGCCGCTTCCCGCAGTGCCAGCATGTCGGTGGTAATAAAGCGCGGTGCGTAGTGGATCTCCGCTTTCGCCCCCTCTGGACCACTGAGTTCCCATTTATGCACCTGCTTCCCGGCCCCCATGCTCAAACCGGGCCATTCACTGAGTTCAGAAGGCATGCGAGGTTTACCCATACGTTCAACTAGCTGCGGCCCCGCCACCAGGCAGTGTCCCCTGTCAGCCAGCACTCTTAACACCAGATCGCTGTCGTCAAAGGGCCGCGGGCGCACGCGGATCGCCACATCAACCCCTTCACCGACCAAATCAACGCGTCGGTTAGTGGCCTCAAGCTGAAGGTTAATCCCAGGGTAGCGCGCCATAAACCTCGCCAGCATCGGCCCCACGTGAACGTGCAGCAGCGTCACTGGGCAGGTGATCCTCACGATGCCGCGCGGCTCGGCCTGCAGTGCCGCCACGGCCTCCTCCGCGGCTTCCGCTTCCACCAGCATCGCTTTACAGTGCTGATAGAACGTCTGCCCCACCTCCGTCACCGTGAACTGCCGCGTGGTCCGGTGTATTAACCGCACGCCAAGCCGCTCTTCCAGCTGTGCAATACGTCGGCTCAGCTTGGACTTGGGCTGATCGAGCGCCCTCCCCGCCGCCGCAAAGCCACCGTGCTCGACCACCTTCACAAACCACACGAAGTCATTGAGATCCTGCATAAACCCTCATCGTTCCATATTCAGAACAGTGAATGTCATTTTCACTGTCTACCGAAATATTAACCCTGAATATAAGCTAATTACATCAACAGAACATCAGGAGTTAATCATGAAAAACGTAACAGGTGTTTATACCGCCCCCCGCCAGCACTGGGTCGGAGACGGCTTCCCGGTGCGTTCGATGTTTTCTTATCAGACACAAGGTGAATCCCTCAGCCCTTTCCTGCTGCTGGACTACGCGGGCCCGCACGCCTTCCCGGCGGACGGTGCGAAACGCGGCGTCGGGCAACATCCGCATCGCGGTTTTGAAACGGTCACCATCGTCTACGCCGGCGAGGTGGAGCATCGTGACTCAACGGGCAAAGGCGGCGTGATTGGCCCCGGCGACGTGCAGTGGATGACGGCTGGCGCGGGCATTCTTCACGAAGAGTTCCACTCCCGCGCGTTCTCCAAGAAAGGGGGCGAGCTGAAAATGATGCAGCTGTGGGTCAACCTGCCCGCCAAAGACAAAATGGCCGCACCCGGCTACCAGAGCATTACAAAAGGGGACATCCCGGCGGTAGCACTGCCGGACAACGGAGGAACGCTGCGGGTTATTGCGGGTCGCTACGACGACGCAACCGGCCCTGCTCACACCTTCTCGCCGCTGAACGTCTGGGACATGACGCTGAACCAGGGAAGCCATCTCACGCTCAATCAGCCCGAAGGCTGGAGCACGGCGCTGGTTGTGCTGGAAGGCAACATCACGGTGAACGGGACGGCTAAGGCGGGAGAAGCTCAGATGGTCGTGCTGAGCCAGGCAGGCAGCAAACTGCATCTGGAGGCCAGCAGCGATGCCAAAGTGCTGGTGATGGCGGGAGAGCCGTTGAATGAGCCGATTGTGGGCTATGGCCCATTTGTGATGAACAGTAAAAGCGAAATCGCGGAAGCCATTCGTGATTTCAATTCCGGCCGCTTCGGCCAGATCTGAGCCTAGTAAAGGAGAAGAAGATGTCTACACCTGCGAATTTTAACGGCGCGCGTCCGGTCATCGATGTAAACGATGCGGTGATGCTGCTTATTGACCACCAGAGCGGGCTGTTCCAGACCGTCGGTGATATGCCAATGCCGGAACTGCGGGCTCGCGCTGCGGCGCTGGCCAAAATCGCTACCCTGGCAAAGATCCCGGTGATTACCACCGCGTCCGTTCCGCAAGGGCCAAACGGACCGCTGATCCCCGAGATCCACGCGAATGCGCCCCACGCGCAGTATGTTGCCCGTAAAGGCGAAATCAACGCCTGGGATAATCCGGAATTCGTTGCGGCGGTTAAGGCTACCGGACGGAAAACGCTGATTATTGCAGGCACTATCACCAGCGTTTGCATGGCGTTTCCCTCGATTAGTGCGGTAGCTGATGGCTACAAAGTGTTTGCAGTGATCGATGCCTCCGGCACCTACAGCAAAATGGCGCAGGAGGTCACGCTGGCACGCGTGGTGCAGGCCGGCGTGGTACCGATGGACACCGCGGCCGTCGCCTCTGAAATTCAGCGGACATGGAACCGTGAGGACGCGGCTGAGTGGGCTGAGGTGTACACCCACATCTTCCCTGCTTATCAACTGCTGATCGAAAGCTACGGCAAAGCGCAGGAGGTGGTAAAAAACAGCGAAGCGCTCGATTCACAGCGTTAATCATGCATTGTGCGGCATTAGCTGATTAAGGCTTAACCGAACAGGCACGAATGCTGAAAATCTGCTTGACCGTTTTAGCGCAACTCCCTATAGTAGCGCCCCGTTGCCCCCCAAGCGGTCAGGCAGCAAAAAAACGGTGAGGTGTCCGAGTGGCTGAAGGAGCACGCCTGGAAAGTGTGTATACGGCAACGTATCGAGGGTTCGAACCCCTCTCTCACCGCCACATTATAAAGAAGAGCTCGCATGAAAATGCGGGCTTTTTTTTTGCATTGCCGGGTGGCGCTGCGCTTACCCGGCAAGCAGGCCGCACAAAAAACAAAGCCCGGTTTCCCGGGCCTTGAACGCAACATCACACTCAGTAGTACGCTTGCAGCGTGCGCTGGCAGAGCGCCGAACGCACGCAGTCGTCTTTGGTGAAGCGGACTACCCCAATCATCTCATCTTCCTCAAAACGTGACATCGCGTCGCTCAACCCGGATTTGACGCCGGACGGCAGGTCACACTGGGTAATATCGCCGTTAACGATAACCGTCACGTTCTCCCCGAGGCGCGTTAAAAACATCTTCATTTGCGCAGCGGTCACGTTCTGAGCCTCGTCAAGAATGACGACCGCATTTTCAAATGTACGTCCGCGCATATAGGCGAACGGCGCGATTTCCACCTTGCCAATCTCTGGCCGCAGGCAGTACTGCATAAAGGATGCACCCAGTCGCTTCACCAGCACGTCATAGACGGGTCGGAAGTACGGGGCAAACTTCTCCGAAATGTCTCCGGGCAAGAAGCCGAGATCTTCATCAGCTTGCAGTACCGGACGGGTGACGATAATTCTCTCCACGTCCTTATGGATCAGCGCCTCTGCTGCTTTAGCTGCACTGATCCAGGTTTTCCCGCAGCCGGCTTCACCGGTCGCAAAGATTAGCTGTTTACTCTCGATAGCATTCAGGTAGTGCGCCTGAGCTTCATTGCGGGCCACAATTGGAGATGCATCACGGCTGTCCCGCGCCATGCCAATTGATTCAACGCCACTCATCTGCACAAGCGAGGTGACCGATTCTTCTTCACGCTGTTTATGGCTGCGTGAATCCCGTCTCAGCACACGTTTTGCTTCACGACGAGCTTTGATCACTGCTTTTTGTCTTCCCATGGATAGCACCTTGAGTTGTTGGTATTCATCACACGCGCCGGCTTCGGCACGATTATGCGCACGAACATCAGAGGGTTGGCTTCCTTGTAAGCCATTGCTTGCTTTTCCGGATGACGATACAGAACAGCTACGCGCACCGTTTTGCACGTCGGTAGAATGCGATTCTTGAGGAGAGGGGGTGGATTTTGTGGTGAGGAAATCGCTGCCGGAGTCAGAGCCTCCGCGCCGGGTGCTGCGGTTGTTATGTTTACCATGTCCAGTACAGGACGCAACCATTCGCGATCTCCATAGTGATTCAGCATCACTGCCGGGAACTACCGCTGTCTTATCTTAAGTACATCAGGAGTTATCATAAATGCAACATTTATTTTACCTGAATGCAACTTTTAAGACTGCACCTGCAGTGGATTCAGTCTTCTATAGAAATATTACAGAAATATAACAACAAGATAGTCATATGAAAAAATAATGCCCCCGCGACCTCTCGCAGGGACAATTATCAGGCCTCAATAAGACCTTGAGCGAGGTACGCGTTGTGTTCGCGCACGCCCGGCAGGGCAAAGAAATAGCCGCCACCGATGGGCTTAATATACTCTTCCAGCGCCTCACCGTTTAAGCGTTTCTGCACGGTCAGAAAACCCTTCTCCAGATCGTGCTGATAGCAAACAAACAGCAGCCCCATATCCAGCTGACCCGAGTTGGTCACGCCCAGCGAGTAGCTGTAGCCCCGGCGCATCATCAGGCTCGACTGCGTCTCTTTGGTACGCGGGTTTGCGAGACGGATATGGCTATCCAGCGCGATGGTGTCGCCATCGGGATCGCGCGCGTAGTCAGGCACATCGTGCTCGTGCTGCATGCCGAGCGGCGCCCCGCTCTGCTTGTCGCGACCAAATATGGTCTGCTGCTCTTTGAGCGGCGTGCGGTCCCAGAACTCCACGTGGAACTGAATAATGCGTATTGCCTGGTAGCTGCCGCCGACGGCCCATGCCGGCTCGCCCTGATTGGCCGTTACCCACACCACGTCTTTCATCAGCGCCGCGTCGCTGCTGTCCGGGTTAGCCGTGCCGTCCTTAAAGCCCAGCAGGTTAACGGGCGTCTCCTTCCCTTTGCTGCGGGCAGCGTGGTCAGAGATGAACCCTTCCCGCTTCCAGCGCACGCTCAGCAGATCCGGCGTGTGCTTAATGATATCGCGCAGGGCGTGGATCACCGTGTCCTGGGTATTGGCGCAAATTTGCAGGAGCAGGTCGCCGTGACATAGCCCCGCGTCCAGGGAATCATTCGGAAAACGCGTCATTTTCTGCAGCGCCTTTGGCTTCTGTTTTTCCAGACCGTAGCGTGCGTCAAACAACGATTCACCGAGCGACACGGTAATGGTCAGGTTATCCGGGGCGATAAACGCCCCGAGAATACCGGAGTCCATCGGCGGCAGGCGCGGGTTCGGGGTTTCCGGCGCGGGACCGCCTGCGGTCAGAAACGCGATGCGCTTCGTCAGCAGGCGGAACAGGCGCTCGAGATCGGCTTTATCACTCGCCAGCGAGTCAAAGGCCACCAGCATCATGGAAGCCTGCTGCGGCGTCAGGATGCCCGACTGGTGCTCCCCATAAAACGGCTGCGTCTCCATGCGGGCATCCGGCGACAGCGTGCCGGGGGCGCTCTGCGGTTTTGCCGCATGCGCCACCGGGCAACCTCCCGCCAGGGCAAGTGCGCCCCCCAGCGCTCCTACCCCTTTCAACAGCCGACGTCGCGAAGGCTCAGCCACGTCGTATTCGTCATGCTTGTTCATCGTGCTTAGTCCAGACCCAGAACGCCGCGCAGCTGAGCCAGATCTTCCGCCAGCGTGGTAATCGGGCCTTTCAGCGCGTTACGGTCAGCGTCGGTCAGTTTATCGTAGGTTTCATATCCGTCTTTGGTACGGTACTTCGCCAGAATGGTGTCGACTTTCTTGAAGTTGGCATCCACTTTGGCCAGCAGCTCGCCGTTCTCTTTCTGCAGCTGAGGGCGCAGCAGGTCGACAATTTTCTGCGCGCCGTCAACGTTCGCCTGGAAGTCCCACAGGTCGGTGTGGCTGTAACGGTCTTCTTCACCGCTGATTTTGCTCGCGGCCACTTCTTCAATCAGGCCGGCCGCACCGCCCACCACTTTTGACGGCGGGAAGGCCAATTCGCTGATGCGCTTTTGCAGGTCCAGCACGTCGGCGTTCAGCTGCTCAGCGTATTTCTCCATCCCTTTGGTGGAGTTGTCGCCAAACAGGGCTTTTTCCAGACGGTGGAAACCGGTGAATTTCGGATCGGCAGCCTTCTGCTCGTAGTCATCTTCACGGGCATCAATGCTGCCGTCCAGGTCAGAGAACAGCTCGGCAATCGGCTCGATACGCTCGTAGTGCTGACGGGTTGGCGCGTACAGGGATTTCGCTTTTTCGATATCCCCCGCTTTCACCGCATCGGTGAAGGCTTTGGTGCCCGCCACCAGGTCTGCCGTCTCTTTCGTGACGTAGGCTTTATAGGCGGTGATGGCCTCGCCCAGGCTCAGCAGCGCTTCACCCTTCGCGGCATCCTTCGTGGCTTCGCCCTTAACGATCAGCTTGCCTTTTGGGTTGGTCAGCAGGCCGCAGGTCATGTCATATTCACCGGGCTGCAGGTTGGCCGTCATCTTCTGGCTGAAGCCAGGGGCGATGTTTTCACGCTCTTCCACCACCATCACGCCTTTCAGAATTTCCCACTCCAGCGCCTTCTGGCTGTGGTTCTGAATGATAAACTGGGTTTTACCGCTGTTAACCGTAATGGTCATCGGCTCACACTGTTTATCATTGACGGTGACTTTCACCTGCGGGATATCCGCAGCCTGCGCGGCAAAAGCAGACGCAATCAGCGCTGCCACGCCAGCCTGTAACGCACTACGACGAAATTGAATTGCCATGAGCCTTCCCTTTTAAAAGTATGTTGTAACTACACTGAACGCTTCAGGGCGCAGTACGCGACGGCTGAGCGCTGGGGCGCGATGGCATAAAGAACAGCACCAGCGCCGGAATAAGATAAATAAAGTACATCGCCACTTCGCTGACGCTCGGCGTTTCCTGATAGCCGAAGATGCCTTCGAGCAGGGTACCGGTCAGTGAGTGGGTGGAGAGAACGTTGCTGAGGTCAAAGGCTACGTCCTGGAAGTGGTTCCACAGGCCCGCCTCGTGGAAGGCGCGGATTGCGCCCGCCGCCAGCCCTGCCGCCACCAGCAGAATAAACAGGCTGGTCCACCTGAAGAACGCGCCCAGGTTAAGACGAATGCCGCCCCAGTAAAGGAGGAAGCCCAGCACCACGGCGGTTGCCAGCCCGAGCATTGCGCCCACCGGCGGCCAGATGCCCACGTCCTGCTGGAACGCGGCCAGCAGGAAGAAGACCGACTCCAGCCCCTCGCGCGCCACGGCGAAAAAGACCATCAGGATCAGCGCCCAGCCGTGGTTGTTGCCTTTTTGCAGAGCGTTATCGACAGCCTGCTCAAGCTGCACCTTCACGTTGCGGGAGACTTTGCGCATCCAGAACACCATCCAGGTGAGGATCGCTACCGCAATCACGGCAACAATCCCTTCGAACAGCTCTTGTTCTTTCTGCGGGAATTCCCCGGTGGTTTCATTGATGAGAATACCTAAGCCCAGACAGAGCGCCGCGGCGAGGAAAACCCCGACCCACATCACGCCTATCCAGCGTCCGCGCTGGGTTCGCTTCAGATAGCTGGCAATAAGGCTGACAATCAGGGCCGCTTCAAGGCCTTCACGTAACATAATGAGAAATGGAACAAACATGCCGACACCTTAAATGTTTAACGCGGTCAACTGATGCAAAGAAAGGTAAATTCTTGTGATAGTGATTATCATTACGGCAGAGAGAAAAACAAGCGAAATGTGCGGTGTTTTGATGACGAGATGTAAACGCATCGCCGGTTAATAGTTACTACCGTAACGGTTAAGTTTATAAGTTATAACGAAAATGCCCATTTACGGTTAAACGACGCTGTGGCTAAATACCTGCCTCAAACACCAACTGAAAACAAACCATGTATAACATTGTCCATTTCCTGCTGGCGCTGGTGATTATTCTTGCGCTCGCCTGGCTGGTGAGCTTCGACCGCCGAAAAATTCGCATTCGCTTTATTCTCCAGCTGATTGTTATTGAAATTGCGCTGGCGTTCTTTTTCCTGCACGCGGAAAGCGGCCTGTTCATTATTAAATACGTGTCGGGTTTCTTTGAGTCGCTGCTTAAATTTGCCGCCGAAGGGACGAACTTTGTCTTTGGCGGAATGGGGGAAAAAGGGCTGGCGTTCATATTCCTCGGCGTGCTCTGCCCCATTGTGTTTATTTCCGCGCTGATTGGTATTCTTCAGCACTGGCGTATTCTGCCGATCTTTATTCGGGTGATCGGCACGCTGCTGTCAAAACTAAACGGCATGGGCAAGCTGGAATCCTTTAACGCCGTCAGCTCGCTGATCCTCGGACAGTCTGAAAACTTCATTGCGTACAAAGGCGTGTTGGGCGATCTCTCGTCTCGTCGCCTGTTCACGATGGCTGCGACGGCCATGTCCACCGTTTCCCTGTCGATTGTCGGGGCCTATATGACGATGCTGGACGCCAAATTCGTCGTCGCGGCGCTGATCCTGAACATGTTCAGCACGTTCATTATTCTCTCCGTCATCAACCCGACGCGCCCGGAAGCGGAGCCGGATATCAGGCTCGAAAAACTGCACGAGTCCCAGAGCTTCTTTGAAATGCTGGGCGAATATATTCTGGCCGGCTTTAAGGTGGCGATGATTATTCTGGCAATGCTGATTGGCTTTATCGCCCTTATTAGCGCCGTGAACGCCCTCTTCTCCAGCGTATTTGGCATGAGCTTCCAGCAGATCCTCGGCTATGTGTTTTATCCGCTGGCGTGGCTGGTGGGAATTCCGCTGAGCGATGCCTTAAATGCCGGCAGCATTATGGCAACCAAGCTGGTGGCAAATGAATTTGTGGCCATGATTGAGCTGCAAAAAATTGCCCATCAGATGACGCCGCGCGGGCTGGGGATTTTATCCATTTTCCTGGTGTCGTTCGCTAACTTTGCCTCCATCGGTATCGTAGCCGGGGCGATAAAGGGCCTGAACGAGCAGCAGGGTAACGTGGTTTCGCGGTTTGGTCTGCGTCTGGTGTACGGCGCGACGCTGGTGAGCCTGCTGTCGGCGAGCTTTGCGGGGTTGGTGCTGTAAGTTTTGTGCCGTTTGTGCCCGGCGGCGCTTCGCTTGCACGGGCCTACGATACAACAACGGCGGGTTATCCCGCCGTTTTCATTAAAACTGCACGCACACCGGCTGGTCGACCCGCATCACCGACTCCTGTGCGAAGCGGGATTTATAAATCCCGCGCAACGCTTCGATATTCGTCTCGCTTTGGGCATCTTTTCCGTGGATCAGCATCAATGCTTTGCTGGGTTCACGCGCCACTTTCCCATCGTTCCCCAGCCACTGCCCGCGCGCGTCAAACACCGTTAAGCCATCGCGGAAGCGCGGCGTCACGTCCTGGTCAACAAACTGCTGCCACTCGCTGCCGCTGATCTGCGCCCCGGCTGGACGGTTTAAACCGAAATAGAGCGTGGTTTGCTGCATCTGGTTATCCGCTTTGCAGGTTTCCACCGCCGCGCGTTGTGATGGTGCGTTACAGCCCGCCAGCATCAATAATGCCACGGCCATCAACCCTGTTTTGATTGTCATTGTTCGCTATCCTCATTGTTATAAGTGCAGCGATATCAACGTAAATCTGGAAAATTTGCAAGAAAAAGCCGGGTGGCGCTTGCGCTTACCCGGCCTACAGTAGAGGGCGTGTGATTACTCAGGCTGCAGCTTAGACGGCGGCGCTGAGTGATAGTGCGCGTCCGCTTCAGCAAAGCGTTTCTGCATCGCGGCAGACGGGGCCTTACCCAGCAGGCTGAACACCACAATCCCGATGCTGCCGAAGATGAAGCCCGGAATGATTTCGTACAGGCCCAGCCACGCGAACTGTTTCCAGACGATGACGGTCACCGCGCCGATGATCATCCCCGCCAGCGCGCCGTTGCGGGTCATGCGCGACCACAGCACGGAGAACAACACCACCGGACCAAACGCGGCACCGAAGCCTGCCCACGCGTAGCTTACCAGCCCCAGCACGCGGTTTTCAGGGTTTGCCGCCAGCGCAATGGACACCAGCGCCACCACCAGCACCATGAAACGACCTACCCACACCAGCTCTTTCTGGCTCGCGCCTTTACGCAGGAAGGCCTTATACAGATCTTCCGTGATGGCGCTGGAGCAGACCAGCAGCTGGCAGCTCAGGGTGGACATGACGGCAGCAAGAATGGCGGAGAGCAGAATCCCGGCAATCCACGGGTTAAAGAGGATCTGCGCCAGCTCGATGAACACGCGCTCGGCGTTCTGGTTCACCGCGCCCGCCTGCGCCGGGTTATTGTTGAAGTAGGCGATGCCGAAGAAGCCGACCGCACACGCCCCCGCCAGACACAGGATCATCCACGTCATACTGATGCGACGCGCATGCACGATGGTGTGGTGAGAGTCGGCAGCCATAAAGCGCGCCAGAATGTGCGGCTGACCGAAGTAGCCCAGGCCCCAGCCCATCAGGGAGACGATGGCAACGAAGTTCAGCCCTTTCAGCATGTCGACGTTTTCAATGCTCTTCTGCTTGATCACTTCCAGCGAATCCGCAAAGCCGCCAACGGTGAAAATCACAATCACCGGCGTCAGGATCAGGGCGAAGATCATCAGGCTCGCCTGCACGGTATCCGTCCAGCTTACGGCCAGGAACCCGCCTACGAAGGTATAGAGGATGGTTGCCGCCGCACCCGCCCACAGCGCCGTTTCATAGCTCATGCCGAAGGTGCTTTCGAACAGGCGCGCGCCGGCCACGATGCCGGAGGCACAGTAGATAGTGAAGAACAGCAGAATTACCACCGCGGAGATAATGCGCAGGATGCGGCTGTTATCTTCAAAGCGGCCGGTAAAGTAGTCGGGCAGCGTCAGGGCGTTGTTGTTGGCTTCGGTGTGCACGCGCAGACGACCGGCGACCAGCTTCCAGTTAACCCATGCGCCAACGGTCAGGCCAATGGCGATCCAGCTTTCTGAGATACCTGAGATGAAAATCGCGCCCGGCAGGCCCATCAGCAGCCAGCCGCTCATGTCGGATGCGCCCGCAGAGAGCGCGGTGACCATCGGGCCCAGGCTGCGGCCACCCAAAATGTAGTCGTCAAAGTTTTTTGTCGATCGCCAGGCGAGAAAGCCTATCAGGATCATACCAAAAATATAAACGAGAAATGTCACCAGCATCGGTGTGCTAATTGCCATTTAAAGACTCCAATAATAATGATCGACAACCTTCCCGGCTGCCTGTTATTACATCACCGGAACGGGGTGATATTCATGTGTGTTTCTGTTGGCCGCGCGTATCCTGCCGTAAGCCGTCTCCGCGCACAAACGATTTAACACTGCATTTACATCAAATTCATCCCTGGTTTTATACGTCTTTCCTATAGGTTGCACTCGCTCACGCTTTTGCGGGTTGCACCTTTTAAAAGTGTTAAGTTCCGCATAAAAACAGGCTTCACATGCAGAAGGTCGCGCCTTTTTCCAGCTAACCGTCCATTAACAATCCATTCATTTTGCAGCTTGCAAACCTGGTCACATTTAACACGGTTGCACAAAGTTGCAACATGGTGGATATTTCACGCTATCGATACAAAACAATGAAAGAACAACAGGAGCTTTGGCATGGGTATGACCACCATGGGGGTTAAGCTGGATGACGCCACGCGCGAACGGATTAAGTCCGCAGCCACCCGAATTGACCGCACACCGCACTGGCTCATTAAGCAGGCCATTTTTAACTATCTGGAGAGGCTAGAAAGCGAAGAGGGTCTGCCAGAGCTGCCTGCCCTGCTGGCGGGTGCCGCCAATGAAAGCGAAGAGGCCGCCGCCGCTGTCGAAGAGAACCATCAGCCGTTCCTGGAGTTTGCCGAGCAGATCCTGCCGCAGTCCGTCAGCCGCGCCGCCATTACCGGTGCCTACCGCCGTGCCGAAACCGACGCCGTGCCGATGCTGCTGGAGCAGGCGCGCCTGCCGGAAGCCATTGCTACACAGGCGCACAGCCTGGCGTATCAGCTTGCCGACAAGCTGCGTAACCAGAAAACTGCAACCGGCCGCGCCGGGATGGTTCAGGGGCTGCTGCAGGAGTTCTCCCTCTCCTCGCAGGAAGGCGTGGCGCTGATGTGCCTGGCGGAAGCGCTGCTGCGTATTCCCGACAAAGCCACCCGCGACGCGCTGATCCGCGATAAGATCAGCAACGGCAACTGGCATTCCCACATCGGCCGCAGCCCGTCGCTGTTCGTTAACGCCGCTACCTGGGGCCTGCTGTTTACCGGCAGGCTGGTCTCCACCCACAACGAAGCCAACCTCTCCCGCTCCCTGAATCGCATCATCGGCAAGAGCGGCGAGCCGCTGATCCGCAAAGGCGTGGACATGGCGATGCGCCTGATGGGCGAGCAGTTCGTCACCGGGGAAACCATTGCCGAAGCGCTGGCGAATGCCCGCAAGCTGGAAGATAAAGGCTTCCGCTACTCCTACGACATGCTGGGCGAGGCGGCGCTGACCGCCGCCGACGCGCAGGCCTACATGGTCTCTTACCAGCAGGCGATCCACGCCATCGGTAAAGCCTCCAACGGCCGCGGCATTTATGAAGGCCCGGGCATCTCCATTAAGCTCTCCGCCCTGCACCCGCGCTACAGCCGCGCGCAGTACGACCGGGTGATGGAAGAGCTCTACCCGCGCCTGAAGTCCCTGACCCTGCTGGCGCGCCAGTACGACATCGGCATCAACATCGATGCTGAAGAGGCAGACCGTCTGGAGATCTCCCTCGATCTGCTGGAAAAACTGTGCTTCGAGCCGGAGCTGGCGGGCTGGAACGGAATTGGCTTCGTTATTCAGGCCTACCAGAAGCGCTGTCCGTTCGTGATTGATTACCTGATTGACCTCGCAAGCCGCAGCCGCCGTCGCCTGATGATCCGTCTGGTGAAGGGCGCCTACTGGGACAGCGAGATCAAACGCGCCCAGATGGAAGGGCTGGAAGGCTATCCGGTCTACACCCGCAAGGTTTACACCGACGTATCCTACCTCGCCTGTGCGAAAAAGCTGCTCGGCGTGCCGAACCTGATCTACCCGCAGTTCGCTACCCACAACGCCCATACGCTGGCGGCGATTTACAGCCTGGCCGGGCAGAACTACTATCCGGGCCAGTACGAATTCCAGTGCCTGCACGGCATGGGCGAACCGCTGTACGAACAGGTCACCGGTAAAGTGGCCGACGGCAAGCTGAACCGTCCGTGCCGTATCTATGCTCCGGTCGGTACTCACGAAACCCTGCTGGCGTACCTGGTGCGTCGTCTGCTGGAAAACGGCGCGAATACCTCCTTCGTTAACCGCATTGCCGACACCACGCTGCCGCTGGACGAGCTGGTGGCCGATCCGGTGCAGGCCGTTGAGAAGATGGCGGCGCAGGAAGGTCAACTCGGCCTGCCGCATCCGAAAATTGCCCTGCCGCGCGAGCTGTACGGCGCAGGCCGCGTCAACTCTGCGGGTCTGGATCTCGCCAACGAACACCGCCTGGCATCCCTCTCTTCTGCCCTGCTTAACAGCGCATTGCAGAAATGGCAGGCCAAACCGATCCTCGAACACGCCGTTGAGGACGGAGAAATGCAGCCGGTGATCAACCCGGCAGAGCCAAAAGATATCGTCGGCTACGTGCGTGAAGCCACGGAAGCTGAAGTTGACCTGGCGCTGGATAACGCGGTGAATAACGCGCCTATCTGGTTCGCGACCCCGCCGCAGGAGCGCGCCGCCATTCTGGAACGCGCGGCGGTGCTGATGGAAGATCAGATGCAGCAGCTCATCGGCATTCTGGTGCGCGAAGCGGGTAAAACCTTCAGCAACGCCATTGCCGAAGTGCGCGAGGCCGTTGACTTCCTGCACTACTACG
>Ga0209795_10001548_pt1 | contig 14097 bp, 10 predicted proteins | sample AgamicOrMarz_FD_187166 | JGI IMG/M metagenome (GOLD analysis project Ga0209795, IMG submission 187166) | Agave microbial communities from Guanajuato, Mexico - Or.Ma.rz (SPAdes) (version 2) | ecosystem: Host-associated > Plants > Phyllosphere > Phylloplane/Leaf | place: Guanajuato, Mexico...
TGCCCATAATCCATTGGAATAACTCCTCAGTAAAGAACGTTTGTTCTTTATTATATACGAACAAACGTTCTTTATTCAATGGAATATCATCCCTTTTCCCGATTATTGCTGCGATTTATAATTCAGGTTATATTTGAACCTTATTTTGTAATTCACTCTCAATAATGTGGTATAATATTCCTGTTAAAATTGAAAAATATTCAATTATTAATTAGGAAATTTGAGAAGTTACAATCTGGTATTATAGATTGTTAAAAAAGGAGGGAATATAATGATAGAGCCTCCAAAATTAAATGAAGAGGGTTCTACTAAGAAATTTATGGAGTACAAAGAATTATTAGAAGCTCAATTAAGAGAGTGTTACGGTAGAGTCGTATATTCTCATAAAACTCATGAAAAATGTGCTGATATATTACTTGATAAGAACTCCAAATTTAAAATGTGGCAATTAATATTATCAGGTTTAACAACTGGAAGTTTTTTAGTAACTGTATTTGGTGATGGCAAAATATCTGCGTTAATTGGAGCTGTTATATCTGCAATTTTACTAGTGTTAAATTCTTATACCAAGGATTTCGAATTAGTAGAAATTGCAGAAAAACATAAACAGGCCGCAAGTAGTTTATGGGATATTAGAGAATCTTATTTATCATTACTTACAGACATGCCTTTTCTATCAATCGAAGAAATAACTAATAAAAGAGATCAATTACAAGATCAATTACGTGATACATATGAAGGCTCTCCTAGGACAAATTTTAAAGCATATAAATCAGCTCAAAATGCATTAAAAAATAATGAAGAATTAACTTTTTCCGAGGAGGAGATTGATTTACTTCTTCCAGCCAAATTACGTAAAAATAAGCCTTAGGATTAGGAGGACTTCATGCTAGCTCAATATTATGAAGAATTTATTGAAAGTTTACAAATTTCTAACCTTGAAGAAGAATTAATAAGGGTAAAGGAAATCACGAAAAGATTAAATAAATCTTTTTGGGAAATTGACAATGAAGAAGAGAAACACAGCTATGTAGTCGGTTCTCTAGGTAGGGTAACAGCTATTAAAACCTTTAGTGATATAGACATGCTATTTATACTTCCCCGAGATTTAAAGACAAAGTATAGTAACTGTGAAGGAAATGGGCAATCACAATTACTTCAAGCTGTTAAAAAAGAAATAAAGAAACGCTATCCCAATACGATAGTAAGAGGAGACGGACAAGTTGTCGTAGTAAGTTTTGAAAGTATAAACAAAACTGTTGAAGTTTGTCCTGTTTTTGAAAGAAGTGACGGTGCATACGATTATCCAGACTCAAACAACGGAGGGGCTTGGAAAAAAACAGATCCAATGCCTGAACTAAGAGAAAGTTTAAGTCTTATAGAAGAAACCAATAGACAGTTCAGTTATATTTGTAATTTAATTAGAGCTTGGAAAAACCATGAAGGTTTTAAATTCGGAGGACTGTTAATTGATACCTTAGTCTATAATTTTTTAGACGTAAATAAAAAATATAAAAATGTAACCTTTGATAATTATTTATCTTTACTTAAGGATTTATTTCTATATTTAAAAAATAGAAATAAGGAACAAAAGTATTGGTATGCTCTCGGTAGTAACCAAAAGGTTTACAATAAAAAAGGAACTTTTGTTACCAAGTCGGAAAAGGTTTATAAGAAAATTAAAGACCTTACAGAAGATAGTGAAAATATTTACGATACAATGCAAGAAATTTTTGGAACTTCATTTCCAATACCGGAAGATGAAACAGTGACTGCTTCTATAACCAAAAGTTATTTTGCTCAACACAGTATTCGACAAACAGAAGAATACATCGAAAAAAAATTTGAAATTGATATCAGGTATTCACTTAAAATAGACTGCCTAGTTAAACAAAATGGATTTAGAGATAAATTCTTAAGAACTATTCTACGAGAAAGATCTCCTTTAAAAATAAACAAACGCTTAGAGTTTTTCGTAGCAGAAAATGAGTTTGAAAATCTGTCAGAAGATTTTAATACCAATGAAAAATTTCATTATGAAGTATATTGGAAAGTTCTCAATCGCGGAGAAGAAGCAATACGTAGAGATTGTATTAGAGGGCAAATTACCAGAGATACAGGAAGACAAAGGAAAATTGAAACCAGTGACTTTAAAGGTGAGCATGTGGTTGAATGTTATATCATCTATAAGAATATATGTGTAGCTAAGGATCGTTTAAAAGTACCTATTAGTATTTAACTCTATAAAAGGGCCTTTATGTAATAAAGGTACACATTTAATCTGAAAATTCATCTAAAAAAGCAGATTATATCTGTAAAATAATCACATTAAAATAGAGGAGGAAATACCTTGATAAATAAGCCCTTTGCTAACATAACTTTGGATGATATTTTGAGTCTTCAAACAAATGAAATAGAGGAAGGAAAATCTATTGACTACAAACAGGAACTTCATTTGGATAATAAATCCAACAAAAAAGAATTCGCTGCCGATATTACAAGTTTCGCCAATACAGTCGGTGGAGACCTAATTATAGGTGTTTCTGAGGGTAGAGGAATTATAACAGAGATTAAAGGAATTAAAATTAACGATAAAGATAAATTACGACAGGATATTGAAAATTTATTACGGGATATAATACAGCCTCAAATAATGGGTTTAGAAATTGCATTTTATCCCTTTGAACAAAAATATATTATGCATATAAGGATACCTCAATCTTTTAATGGCCCTCATATAGTCAATGGGGAACGGTTTTACGGAAGAAACACTACTGGTAAGTATCCTTTTGACTATGTAGAAATTAAGCAAAGGTTTATATTATCCAACCAGGTACAAGAGAGAATTAAAAATTACCATATTGAGAGAATGATGAAAGTTAAAGCAGATGAGGGATATTACGAAACTGGACATGGAACTACTATTTTAATCCATGTTGTACCTATCCAATCATTTACTGAAAATGTGTATGTATCTACATTAACACATGACAGATTTGAATTAGCTCCTTTATATGGAACTAGTTATGAACCCGTCATCCAATTTGAAGGAATTACAGGAATAAGGAGGGGGGGAGAGCGCGCCAGCTATCATCATATAAATAGACAAGGAATAATAGAGATTACAGATAAAGTTCTTTTAAACAGAGATCCTAGTTTACCCATTTTAGGAAAGACAATAATCGAACGCTCCCTTATGGTTTTGCCCCATGCTTTTAATAATTTGGGTGAGTTGGGGTTATATGGACCATATCTCATTTCAACAGCAATACTTGATGTAAAAGGAAGAATTATTAATCATAACGAATTTGGTTTTTCAGAAAGTCCAATTAGACAAAATGACATGATTTTTCCATCTATAATAATTACTGATCCTACAAATATGGATGAGTATGAACAAATGTTAAAAGAGTTATTAATGAATGCTGCAGGGTACTTTTACACCCCCTACACACTTTAATAATATTAACCATATTAGTACTATATTTTCCTATATCTGTTATAGATAGATAATTTTGTTGTTTGCTGATTACAACAAAGGATTCTTTTATAATTTTCCCCTATTAATAAATGAAACGTCACTCCTCTACTTAAAAGTAATAGGAATGACGTTTCATTTATTATATAAACATCTTTTGCATAAAACCTTGTTTGCGTTCTTCCATCAATTTTATTTTATTACCTTCATGTCGAATTTTTTGATCTAATAAATATAGAGTTTGTCCTATTTTTTGTTGTTCTTCAATTGAAGGCAAAGGAACTTCTAATTTATTTAGATTTGTTTTTGAAATTCCTAGTACAGAAACCCCTGTTCCCATACGCTTAATAAATTTTTCATAATATCTGCTTTGAGTGTAATAAATGAAATACAATGAATTTAGTTTTTCATTTGGGGTAAATTTATGTGTGTGTAAACCTGCTATTATATGTTGATTTAATGTATTTCTAACTAGTATAGCTTTTCCTAAATCTGCATAGTCCTCTGATGCATCAGCAAAAATAATATCATTTTCACAAACTAATTCATAATCTAGAACCTCCATAATGGTTGGAAATTGAATGTCTTCACAAACAGTAGGATAATTTGAATGAATATCACCATAATGGATATAGCTATATATTCCTTTACCTTCTACTGCCCGGGAAAATGAATAAGATTTCCCGAAAGTTCCGAGTTTATTTAGTTCAAATGTTTTCCATTCAGGATACTCCTCACCATTCTCATCCTTAAACCGAATCTCTTGCTTAAAAATTCTCTGCATGTAACCTTTTTTTTGGGCTTTCAGTAAGTTGATTTTTTCTTGTTGCTTTTCTATTTTCGAATCAATTAAAGAAAAGAATGTCCCTATTTTTTTCTGTTCATTAAAATTTAAAGGTATCCCTATCTTAATCTTTTTTAAATCTTTAACAGTTACGTGTGGTTGAGCACTCCCGACAATATTACGTGAAATAAAATTAGGTAATATTTTTTCTTTAAATAAGTATAGGCTAAAATCTAACGATATTTCACATTTTTTTCTTATTAATAACATCGCTGAATTAATTCTTACTACACTATATGGTACACTTTCATCATACAAAGCTATCTTTCCAAGTTTTGATCCACGCGTTGTTAAAATTAAATCTCCATATTCTGCTGTACCTTTCCGTAATGAGAGATGCTTTTCTTTACTAATCCAATTTGAATTTTCGAATATCAATCCAGTTTCAGATATATTATGAGCATTTAAAAATAAACAGTATCCAGATTGCTTAAAATCCTTTTCATTAGGATAATTCTTACCTCTATCTCCATCTATAAATTGAAAAAAGTCTTGAATTTCTACTTTATTCCACTCTCCATTAAATTCCTTAAATCTCAAATGCGGTAAATTCATCTTCTACACCCCCAATTCTTTGAAATATTGCTCTAATTCTTGATCAACTGTCGCGATTTCTTCATCGATTTCTTGTAATCGTTTGGCGACTGCTCCTAAATTTACAGGCTCCTCTTCTTCAAATGTATCGACATAACGAGGAATGTTTAAGTTATATTCATTTTCTTTAATTTCTTCTAATGTTGCAGCATATGAATATTTATTTACTGTTTCACGGTTCAAGTAGGTTGATACAATTTTTTCTACATTTTCATCTGTTAAATGATTTTGATTTTTGCCTTTTTCAAACTCATTTGATGCATCGATAAATACAACATTTTCAGCATTCTTACGACATTTTTTGAATACTAAAATACTCGTAGGAATGCTTGTACCGTAGAAAATGTTTGCAGGTAAGCCAATGACCCCATCTAAATAGTTTTTTTCTTCGATTATATATTTACGAATTGCACCTTCTGCTGCACCACGGAATAACACGCCATGTGGGAGTACAACTGCGAATGTACCATTATCATCTAATTGATGAATAAAGTGTTGGACAAATGCAAAGTCAGCTTTTGATTTTGGTGCTAGTTTACTGTAAGCACTAAACCGTTCATCATCTTTAAATTTATCATCGGCACTCCATTTTGCACTGTATGGTGGATTAGCAACGATTGCTTCAAAGCGTTCATCTAAGTGTAGTGGTTCTTCCAATGTGTCGGCATTACGAACGTCAAAACGTTGGTATGATATGTCATGAAGTAACATATTCATTCGCGCTAAGTTATACGTTGTGGACACTTTTTCCTGTCCATAATATTTATACACTTTTGCTTCTTTACCAACACGTAATAGTAATGAGCCTGAACCACATGTACCATCATAAACACTGCGAATTTCTGATTTATTTGCTGTCACAATTTTCGCTAAAATTTTTGATACTTGTTGAGGTGTATAGAATTCTCCAGCCTTTTTACCTGCGTTCGCAGCAAATTGTGAAATCATGTATTCGTATGCATCACCTAATACATCAATTTCCACATCATCTTGTAGGAATGGAATTTCTGAAATACTGATGATAACTTTCGCTATCAATTTTGAACGTGATTCTACTGTACGTCCAAGTTTTGATGATGTTAAATCCATATCATCAAATAAGTTTTGAAAATCGTCTTGACTATCTGTACCTAGTGTTGAAGCTTCAATTGCTTTCACACCATTTTGTAGTAGCTCAATATCAAAGTTTCCCTTCGCACCTTTTGCGATTTCAGTGACAAACGTAGAGAATAAATACTTCGGTTCGATGACATATCCTAATTCTGTTACTAAATAATCTGCCAAATCTTCTTTATATTCTTCATTTCCCCATGCTTCTGCAAATGTAATGTTATCTTCTTCTAATAATTTCTCTGCACGATGTTCTACTTTTTCTGATAAGTATCGATAGAAAATCAGCCCTAGAATATAATCCTTAAATTCGTACGCATCCATTTGTCCTCTTAAATCATTTGCCATTGCCCATAATTTTTTATGTAATTCAGCTTGCTGCTGACGCTGTTTTTCACTTGTTGTCATTTCTCTTCCTCCTGTGTACTTCTATTTGTAATGTTCACCAATTTTTGATGAATCATTTGTTGCTCTAAGCGCATTTTTTCTTTTAACAATTGCTCTTTTTTCTTTTTTAAAACATTAATCTTTCCCATTTGTTCTTGTTGTTCATAGGATGGCAGTGATAATTCTATATCTCTTATATGTGAAAGTTTCAACGATGGAATAACACTACCTTCTGAAAAAAGTGCAATTTGCTTTTGGATAGTTGGATGTTCATTCAAATACCACTCCATAAAAAATAAGTCGAATTGATCTGTGAATTCTATTTTTATAAAGTTATTCGTCAATAACAGCCCACTATATTTTTTAGGTAAAAATGCGACTTTCTGTGATAATGTATGCATTACTAAACTACTTGAATCCGTAAATAGGTCTTTTGAAAGTTTATCCTTACGAACATATACTTCTGTATTTTTATCATGCGATATACGATAGCTTAAACCTAACGTTTCATTGAATTCCTTTAATGTAAGTAAATGTACCGTTTCACTTTCTTCACTTAGTTTAGATGTCTGAATACGATTAATGAACGTTCCTTGTATTAAATTCGTACAATCCCCTAATCTCAACCACTTACCTCCCACCACCCATTTCTTTTGCTGTTTAAATATATATGATATTTTTAAAAATATCAATATGAGACACCTTTCATTATGATATTTTTAAAAATATCATAAAAAAAAAGAGGCGATACCTCTCTTGTTATAAACTATATTTCTCTGTATGCTCTTGAATAAATGATGTAATCGCCTTAATTGATTTGTTTCGTTTTAAGAACGATCCTGACAATTTGTCCATAATAACATTTTGTTCAATTAAATTAGAATATTCATAGGTTGCTAGTTGCGTTTTTAGCACCTCATCATTTAATCCAACTTCTTTAGCAAAGTCGATAATTTCTTTCTCTCCAATTTCTTCTTCATATCGTGCATACGCATCTAAAATAGATTCTTCTGAGCTTAAATGCGGAGCTACTTTATCTAAGAAACCTTTAATTAATTCTACTTTCAAACGCAATTTCGGATCGGACGCATGATCTAACTCTTGCTTAATCAAACGAATTTCATTATCCATTTCCTTTTTGTTATCCATAGTTAAGTTAGCGATTAAACTCATAATGTAACTTACATTTATGCGATCGGTATGCATCAGTTCTAACTCAAAGTCGATATCTTGTAAAATTGAATCTTTCTCGACTGCCCGCCTAGTCTTATCGACAATTTTAAAGTATTTACTTTTGAAATCTTGATATGTTTGCTCTGAAATTTGAAGTTCATCCTCATTGAATTCAAAATCAGAGAATGATTGCAAACGTTGCAAAAGCTTCGTCAAGTTTTTAAAGACAATAACAAATTCTCGTTGTTCCTCTTCTTTTTCTAGCTTATCAACATCCTCTGGTGTTGCTACCACACTTAGTAATTGATTACGTGCATCAAGGAAGGTAGCTAAATATTCGCCATAGCTTTTCATTAACACATCATCTACAGAATCTGTTTTAGAGAATAGTTTAATTGTTTCATCTGTTGCACCCTTTAAATTGCGATAACACACAATATTGCCATATGGTTTTGTTGCTTTTTCTACACGGTTTGTACGACTGTAGGCTTGAAGTAAGTTATGGTACTGTAAATTTTTATCAACATACAATGTATTGAGCAGCTTACTATCAAAGCCTGTTAAGAACATATTCACGACAATTAAAATATCAATTTGTCCGTTTTTTACCTTTTTCGAAACATCGGAGAAGTAGCGATTCCATGTATCCGTTGAATAATCAGTACCATATATTCCATTATAATCATGAATCATGCGCTCTAGTGCCTCACGCGAATGTTCTTCTGTCCCATCACTTTCTTCGTTTGCACCGAATGAATAGATGGCTGCAATTTTCAAAGTGTGATTTTTCTTTTTGAAAATATCATAATACTTAATAAGTGTTGGAATTGAATCTACTGTAAAAAGACCACAATATCCTTTGCTCTTTGCACGGCGCATATGATTATCTAGAATATGATCTACTACCATTTCCAAACGTGTCGGATGATGCCATACTTCATCTGTATTAATACCCTGTACTTTCGTTTGATCCTCTTCGTTAATATTGGCATTAAATGTACGAATATATTCTACTGAGAAGCCGAGTACGTTATCATCGCGTATCGCATCTTTAATTAAGTAATGATGCAAGCATTTCTCGAATACATCGGCTGTGGTACGCCCATCTTGACTTTTGTTTTCCTCAAAGCGAGGTGTACCCGTGAAACCAAAGTATTGTGCATTTTGGAAATAATGATCAATTTCTTTTCGCATATCCCCAAATTGACTACGATGACATTCATCAATAATAAATACCACACTCTCTTGTTTATATGGTTCCATAATTGCTGTATAGCGTAGGTTTTTAATGGCATTATTCATCTTTTGAATAGTTGTAACAATAAAGTTTTTCATTGGATTTTTTATTTGTTCAATCAATATATCTGTCTTATCTGTACGATCAACAGAGTTTTTTTCAAACTTATTAAACTCTAAAATCGTTTGACTGTCCAAGTCTTGGCGGTCTACAAGGAAGAATACTTTCTTAATACTTTCCTCATTCGCCAAGATCTGTCCTGTTTTAAAAGATGTCAATGTTTTTCCTGAACCTGTCGTATGCCAAATGTATCCATTATTGTTTGTTTCTGTTGCGCGCTTAACAAGGGCTTCAACTGCATATACTTGATATGGTCGCATCACCATTAGTGCCTTATCTGTATCATTAATAATCATATAACGACTAATCATTTTTGATAAATGGCAAGGTTGTAAAAAGTCTCTCGCAAAATCCTGTAAATTCATAATTAATTCATTGTGTTCATTTGACCAAAAGAATGTAAATCCAAATTGAATATCATGATCAGAATTAGAGAAATATTTTGTATCTACACCGTTACTTACCACAAAGATTTGTAAGAAGTGATATAAACCTTTAAATGAATGCCTACGATAGCGTTGAATTTGGTTAAAAGCTTCTTTAAAATCTAATCCTCTTCTTTTTAATTCAATTTGCACAAGTGGCAAACCATTAATTAGAATGGTTATGTCATAACGATTTACATACTTACCTTTTATTGTTGTCTGTGTAGTGACTTGGAATAGGTTCTTGCACCAATCTCTTGTATTCAATAATTCTACATAAAGCTCTGTGCCATCTTCACGTTCAATTAGTAGCTTATCACGTAAAATCTTCGCAGAATCATAAATACTTTTACCTTCAATAAGCGTTAAAATTCTTGTGAATTCCTTATCTGTCAGTGGGTTGCCTATTAATTTATGTTTATTAAATTCATTCAATTGGCTTCTAAAGTTAGCTAATAATGCGTCATAATCACGAATTATTACTGCTCTATAACCTTGATCCACTAATTGATTATGTAAATTTTTCTCTAATTCTGCTTCTGACTGATATGCCATGTGAATTCCCCCATAAAACCATATATGCATTTATAAGAATTTAAAATAACTTTAAATCACTCTTCTATGATAATACCATCAAAATTAATAGCTGTATCAGGATTCCACATAGTGTGTTAGTTAAAATCTTATCTGATTTATTAAACAGACTTTTCAAATAACAACTTAGTCTTATGTATATATTGACAACCATCAAGTGAATACCCTCTAATTTATACACGAACAATTAGAGGAATATTTAAAACATAGTAATTCAAATAAAAGTGCTAAATTAATAGAAATTCTTTGTGAGATAGCATTTATCAATTATAGGTAAGAAATTTCAGAAAATAAATCTTAGAAAATAAATTTCAATATTATAGTGAAGAAAGAACAAAAAAACTTTTTAAAACAAAAAATAACCCTTTACTACTAAAGTAAAGAATTTTTAAATTTATTGGAATAGGATAAATATATTATTAGTCTAACGAGTTTTATATATTCATACACATGCGAAGTTAAAAATTTATATTTTGATTAAAAAGTTATTTTGTTAATCCTCCTTTCTTGGTACTAAAAAAGATTTCTATTTTATTAATTCTATATATACATGAGAGTAAATATTAACGCACTTTGTGAATATCTAATGTTTTATCATTTACACTTATTGACGACAAATATGGGTCTTTTCTAGAAAGTGTGTGAAAAGTAGAACTTCTTTCGATAATAAGTGTTCGTATTGTTCCGAAAACCGTTCGTAAATGTCATGTGTTAGATTAGAGTCGTTCGTATATTGTTTATATACATAAACGAACGGAAATAAGCGTTCGCCAAATGAAATTGGAGTTTGTCCGTAAAGGTATACTTTCACAAACTATATTTTAGTAAACCACTTTATTGACCATGGAAACGTAGTAAAATATATCTATAAAAGAAAGGAGTTGGAAAAAGATGGCAAATCCTTTAGGTTTTTTAAAAGATGCTACCCAAGTTCTAGAGATGGCTTATAAAGATTTAGCTCAACCAGGAATACAACAAGTTGGACTAGCTCTAGGCAATACTCTTAGTTTAGCTAATGCAATCACATTACCTTTAAAAGGGTGGAGTGAGCAAAAACGAATGACTTTTGAGAATAATATGGAGCGTGTAAGAAAAAAGTTAGAACACACAGATGAGTCTAAAATAATAAGCGTCCCGCCAGAGATAGGTGTTCCTATTATCGATAAATTCACTTATATAAGTAACGAAGAAATTAGTAATCTCTTTGCGAATTTATTAGCTAAAGCCTCTGTTACCGATACTGCTTCGTTGGGACATCCTGGTTTCTTAAAGATGATAGATAATCTTTCCGTTGATGAAGCTAAAATGATTCAAAAGCTAGCTACAAACTGGGAACGCGGTCGATATATACCGTTTATTAATTACAAAGGTTTTTTTACAACTAGTGAAGGTGAAAGTTATAGATATATAGACGCTCCACTAACAGGCATTGAAGAAGGACTTAACCTTTTGTTTGAGGAAAATATGGGATTGTATTTCCAAAATCTCACTAGCCTTGGCATCTTGGAATTTAACGAAACAGGTACCTTAAGTCCAACACATATTTATAACGAACTAGCTGAATTCTATTATCCTTTAAAAGACGAGATGCACACACAATTAATATACAACGGAGACTTTCAAAGGATTGCAATGGAGAAGGGGCATTTTACAGTAACTGATTATGGAGTGAAATTCATTAAAGCTTGCTTTTAAAAAAGAATAGAGCCACTTCTAATAGTGGATCTATTCCTTTTCTTAATATAACATGCAATAAAAACAGATAGTATAGACTGTAGATGGGGGAATAAAATGCCTAAAGATAGAAATGGAGAAGCATTAGAATTATCTGAAGAAATTCTAAAGAACTTTGAGCTAAAAGAGATAGCTACGCAGAGCATTGTTCTCAAATGTTTAAGGCTCGCACGTCTAATTAATGACTTTGAAGGAGTTGAATGGTTAAAACAAGAAGCTCACGGTTTTGAACTTACCAAGGAAGGCAAGATGACAAACCTTGCGTGGGAATTGTCAAAAAGGTCTGGGAGACGCATTATAGTAGATGAAACTATACCTTCAAGAAGAAGTACAAGAGCCAAACAAACCCCTCCTAAAAAAGTTGAAAGAGCGTTTATAGAAAGCATTTCAGTGATGGAAGCAGCTGTAGATGCGGCAACAGCAAGAATGGCAGTTGCCTATGATAGAAATATATCTCTTTCTTCTCATTCTACACATAATGCTCATATACCGGCGGGAAACCAACAAGAAAGAAATACCTTAGCACATTTAATTAAGTTGAATACGGAGAGAATAGAGAAGGTTAAATCTAGGCTCTATGAGTATGTTTTAAATGCAAATTACGAATTGAAATTTGGTAATATCACGGAGGATATTTTTACGCGTAAACGAAAATCGGTAGATACAAAATTAAAGGGAATATGCCCTGAAGCGATTAAAAAGTTCATTTCTGTTTATGAAAATTTAAAATCTGATAATGATGAAGACTGGGCTAATGCTGTACACACATGTAGAAGAATTATAAAGGAAGTCGCTGACGCTCTTTATCCCCCTTCAGACGTTCCTATTGAGGAACCTGGACGCAAACCTATGAAAATTGGTGAAGATCAGTATATTAATAGATTGATTCAATATATTAATAGCAAATCAACAAGTGAAACATTTTCTTCGATTGTCGGTTCTCATTTAAAATTTATAGGTGAAAGGTTAGATGGCATACATAATGCTGCTAATAAAGGTACACATGCAGAAGTGACGTTAGATGAAGCTGAACGCTATATTATCTATACATATCTAGTAATTGGAGATATTTTAGCGCTGTAAAAACGTTTAAAGGGGAATAAAGCATGCAACTTAATAACAAATTTAAAATTGTTTGGTGGGCTGTTTTATTAATAGCCTTATTAAGCCTAATATATAAAAGGTTTGATTACATTACTACAGATCAGATAAAACCATTTGATTATATTATTTTCACGGTATTTATTTTACTAGCTATACTGCCCTTCTTTTCTGAAATGAGTATGTTTGGCTTTAAAGTAAAAAAAGAGATACAAGAAGTTAAAGATAGTGTTAACACCGGAATGCAGGATATAAGAAACCTAATTGCCACTATTAGCAATAACAATACTATTTATTTGTCTACTCAACCTACTTTAAGTGATAAACAATTAGAAGATTTACAAGAAGGGTTGAACCTAAAGGATGAGGAGGTAGCTATACCCCCTGAGAAACTTGAGGATGTATATTTAAAAGATAAGGATCACCTTAAATCTTTATTTGCAATCCGTTATTCTCTTGAAAATGAGCTAAGACGAATGGTTTCAAAATATCTTCCGAATATTGATATGGATAAAACATTCGCACCCGCAAAACTTATGCGTACATTAGATGAAAATGGAATTATTGGTTCTGCTATGATTAAAGCTATTAGGGAAGTATATGCAATAACTTCAAGAGGAATACATGGTGGGGACTTAGATGAAACTCAAATTAATTTTGCCTTACAAGTAGGACCTTCGTTAATAACTGAGCTAAAAGAATTTAAATAAAACAAAAAGAAACTAGCTATCAAAAGCTAGTTTTTTATTTACTCTTATTAACGACACATACAAGAAAAGCCCTCAAAATTAATTGAGGGCTTTTCTTACATGTGTGGTTGATCATAGCTGTTTTTATAGTTGATAAGAGTGAAATATATACATGTACATATCTAAAATATAGTATTAGGTTAAAATTTGTCCAGTCAAAAGGTAAACAAAATAAAAAGCAACCTCTGGTCGTCAGTAGAGGTTGCTTTTTGAACATCATCATTATGGAATTTATCTCTTACATATTAACATTTATTTCTAAAAAAAGCTATATCTACTGGGATATTGCATATGTATAAAAGGTGCGCTTTTTATACATCGATTTTACATCCACCCATCCGAGGAGTGCTGTTATATCAAGGATGTATAAAAAGCTGCATATTAAAGGAATCGTAACCTCCTTAGAACCCAAATCCCACAAGGGTTCTTTTTTTGGTTGTGTTCCGGAAAGTGACATTATGTTAACTAACTTTGTATATGATATACAGCTAAAAAGAGAAAAAACTATCTTAGGCTTAGGAGAGATAAGATAGTTTTTTCTGTAACGTATC
>Ga0209795_10001557_pt1 | contig 14011 bp, 15 predicted proteins | sample AgamicOrMarz_FD_187166 | JGI IMG/M metagenome (GOLD analysis project Ga0209795, IMG submission 187166) | Agave microbial communities from Guanajuato, Mexico - Or.Ma.rz (SPAdes) (version 2) | ecosystem: Host-associated > Plants > Phyllosphere > Phylloplane/Leaf | place: Guanajuato, Mexico...
TCTTGCAGTTTCCCTTGCAATACAGGGCAAAAAAGTTGCTTTAATTGACTTAGATATTTATGGATTTAGCATTCCTAAAATGATGAATATTGTCATCAGTCCAAAAACTTTTAACGGAAAAATCATACCTGTGGAGTTACACGGAGTAAAAATTATTTCGATGGGTTTTTTCATCAAAAACAATGATCCAGTTGTTTGGAGAGGCCCTATGTTAGGAAAAATGGTTGAGCATTTCAGTAAAGATGTCATTTGGGGAGAATTAGACTATTGCATTTTAGACATGCCTCCAGGGACTGGTGATATTGCACTCGACATGCATCACATTATTCCTCAAAGTAAAGAAATTATTGTCACCACCCCTCATCAAACAGCATCAATTGTCGCCGAGAGAGCAGGTACGATGGCCCGAAAAGCAAATCATGAAATTCTTGGAGTAGTTGAAAATATGTCTTATTTCCAACCTAACGAAGGATCCGAGAAGTACTATATATTCGGAAAAGGAGGTGGCGATTTATTAGCCGACCGATTAGGAACCGAAGTACTTGCCAAACTTCCGATCGAGGAAGTTATCGAGAATTCACCTACTTCGTCCATATACGATGAGAATACTAGATTATTTCATCATTATGAAGAGTTAGCTACAACAATTAATCTGAAATTTAACGCTTAAAATGATGTTATAAGGGATTGAACTATACTAAAATAGCGACTTCAATTAGCAGAAGTCGCTATTTTATGTTAAACCTTTGAATTTTAAATGAACTAAATCAACAAAAACAGCAAGCTAGTTACCACTAAGAAGATGACAGAATTGAAAATCTCAATGATTCCCAATTGCATAATAGTAAGTTTTTTATTGTGCAAGGAAATTGCTCTTATTAAACTAGGAACGAAAGGAAGAATCCAAAGCCAAGAATCTTTTAAAGTATAAATTAATAATAAGACGATTAAATGGTATCCCCATGAATACCAACGGAATCTCTTATTCTTTTTTTCTCGAATCATTGATTTCACAAAAAATGTACTACCTAAAAAGAACAAAAATACTATGAGTGCTACACTCCAGCCTTCGCTTGTAAGTGCCCCCTTTCCTATATAAAAACTAGCCAATCCACCTATACAAAAAACACAAATTGCAACCATGTCATTCGTAAAGGCTCGTTCGTTTCTCTTAACGAAGTATAAGTTTAATAGAAAGAATGGAAGCATAGCTAGACCGAAGTAAATCAATCTCCATTCAGCAAACATCACGAGTGTTAAAAATACGAATGAAATGAGAAAATAACCTACCGCCCAATTAAAATAAAAAGACACTTGTTTCCCTTTGATCACCATAATTAACGGATAGGTTGCAAGGTATAGAAAAAACCACCCTATTAATAAAGGGATATGAATTAAACGAAATGAACTTGCGGCAACTCCAAGTATAAATGGAATTAAAAGCATTGCCCAAGCACCGTGTTGGTTTGGAACTACTATTTTCACAATATAGCACCCACTTTCATTATTATTACTAATCATACTGAAACAATTATGAGTTATCTGTGATTAAGTTCACTATTTTTTTATGTTTAAGAATTTCATAAAGCCCTATTTACTTTAATAGACCCTAAAATATAAAACGATTCCCAACAAGAAAAAGCCCCTTAAAAAAGGGACTTTTTTTACTCATCCTTTGCAACTCCACCAATGGACCAATTTTCTTTTTCAAATTCGTTTATTAAAATTCTTACCTGTGCTGGCTGAACGTCCAATGTACGACAAACAACTTCATTAATTTCTCTCATTAGCTGCTTTTTTAATTCTGAACTTCTACCCTCAATCAATTGAATTTGAATGATTGGCATAGTTTATTACCTCGTTACTTGTAGTTTCATTGTCTCGATTCCATCAAAACGTGCTTCTACAATATCGCCCTCTTCAACATGAATCGCTTCTGTAATACCACCCGTTAAGATAATCATCCCTGGCTCAATTTGTTCACCGTTTTTACTTAGCATCTGCACTAACTTTACGACAGATTCTACTGGATGATCTAGTACATCAGAACTTATACCACTTTGTACTTTAACCCCATTTTTATATAATTCAACATTAATTTCATCCCAAGAAGTATATGTAGGTGAATATTGTTGTTTACCAATGATAAATTTTGATGAAGATGCATTATCTGCTACTACATCAGTCAGTGTAAATGAGAAATTTTTATATCGACTATCGATTACTTCTAATGCAGGTACAATATACTCAGTTGCTTCCCATACATCTTTTGCTGTTACATCCTGTCCAAATAATGGCTTGTTGATCATAAATGCGATTTCTGGCTCAACTCTCGGATGAATTAAACCTTCCATCTTTAATTCATTTTCTTCTAATTCCATCGATTTTGTTAAGCGTCCATAAATCGGCTCATCAACGTTAACAGATTTTTGTTTAGCAATACTTGTTAGTCCCATTTTCCAACCAATTAATGGATCACCATTTTTAATCGCATGATCAATACTTAATTTTTGTATTTCATAAGCATTATGAACGTTTAATTCTGGATGTTCAATTGTAATTTTATCCATTTCAAGACCGTTTTTTTGGTGCATATATATTTTATTTGCGATTTCAGTTATCATAAAACTCGGCTCCTTTTCAAAAAACAGACAATTTTTTATTTGCTAACATACAAGCAACTTCTTGAATCATATCCTCTTGCCCACCAACTACTTTTTGTTTTCCTAATTCAATTAAGATATCTCTTGCATCATCATTCCATTTTTTAGCTGCTCGATTGGCATGTAATAGAAAACTAGAATACACTCCTGCATAGCCTAAAATTAGACTACCTTTTGTAATCTCTTGTGGTGTTTTAAGAATTGGTGCAACGATCTCCTCTGCTAAGTCCATCATTTTATAGAAATCAATTCCTGTCTTAATTCCTAATCGTTCTAATACACCAATTAACACTTCAGTTTGTGTATTTCCTGCGCCAGCACCTAAGCAGCGTACACTTCCATCAATTCTAGTAGCTCCTTCTTCAATTGCTACTAGTGTATTTGCCATCGCTAAGGAAAGATTATTATGTGCATGGAAGCCAACTTCAATATCAAGAGAACCTCGTAATGCAGCAATACGTTCTTTTACTTCATGTGGAAGAAACGCTCCTGCAGAGTCAACCATATAGACGACGTCCGCACCATAACTTTCCATCAATTTGGCTTGTTCTACTAATTTTTCAACTGGTGCCATATGGGACATCATTAAAAATCCGACAGTTTCTAATCCAAGCTCTTTAGACATAGAAATATGTTGTTTTGAAACATCAGCTTCAGTAACGTGGGTAGCTATACGAGCCATTTTTGCTCCGATTTTTGCTGCCGTTTTTAATTCTTTTACTGTTCCAATACCAGGTAATAGTAAGACAGCAATCTTTGAATGATTACATGAATTAACTGCTGCTTCGATCAATTCAAATTCATTTGTTGTCGATAAACCATATTGTAGTGAAGAACCACCTAAACCATCTCCATGTGATACTTCAATAAAAGGCATTTTTGCATCATCAAGAGCCTTCGCAATTCGAACGACTTGATCAACTGTATACGAATGGGCAATTGCATGACTTCCATCTCGAAGTGCTACTTCAGTTACAATGACTTCTTTTCCAAACATTGCACTCCCTCACTTTCTTTAGGCACTTTTTTAAACAGTTTTTACAACTTCATATTGTGCAATCTCTTCTGCTACTTTTACTGCTGATGCAGTCATAATATCTAAGTTTCCAGCATAGCTAGGTAAGTAGTCCCCTGATCCTTGAACTTCTAAATAAACAGTTACAGTTGAACCATCTATGATTGGATCCATTCTTAAACGGTATCCTGGCACATACGCTTGAACTTTTTTCACCATTTGCTTAACGGAATGAATCATACTTTCATGGTTAAAATCTTCATTCGTAACTTTGCAATAAACTGTATCTCTCATCATAATTGGTGGTTCTGCTGGATTTAAAATAATGATTGCTTTTCCTTTTTTAGCTCCACCAATTTCCTCAAGTCCTCGAGCCGTTGTTACAGTAAACTCATCGATATTAGCACGCGTACCAGGACCGGCACTTCTTGAGCTAATTGTTGCAACGATTTCTGCGTACTCAACTTCTACAATTTGACCTACCGCATGAACGATAGGGATTGTTGCTTGCCCACCACATGTTATTAAATTGACATTGCTTTCGACTATATGTGAACCTAAATTTACAGGTGGTACGACAAATGGCCCAATTGCCGCTGGCGTTAAATCGATCACTCGCTTCTTTAATTCACCAAGTACTTCTGCATGATGAAAATGAGCTTTTGCGGAAGTTGCATCAAACAATAAATCAGCCAGTTCTTTTCGTTCAATGAATCCTTGAATACCATTATCGATTACTTCAATTCCTAATTCCTCCGCACGGTTTAATCCATCAGATTCTGGATCAATACCAATCATCGTTGTTAATTCTAGAAATGGATTATTCTGTAATTTCATCATTAAATCTGTTCCAATATTCCCCGAACCAATGATTCCGACTTTTAATTTATTCATAATTACCACCTCATTTATTTAAATGAAATCGAGACGTCACCTAATAATGGAAACTTAGCAGTAAATAAGTCCCCAGCATTTGCATTAATTGCAGCTGATAAAGCTCCTGATAAAATAATTTCTCCTGCATTTAGCGAGATTCCAAATTCACTTAATTTATTGGCTAACCATGCTACACAATGTATTGGGTTTCCTAACACTGCTTCTCCCTTGCCTGAATTCATTAATTCTTCGTTACGATATAATTCCATCGTTACATTCGGTAAGTCAATATCCTTTACATCGAAACGTTCATTGCCAAGAACAAATAAGCATGATGATGCGTTATCGGCAACTGTATCCTCTAATCGAATTTTCCAATTTTCGATTCTACTATCAACTACCTCTAATGCAGGCACAATATAATCTGTTGCATTCACTACATCCTCAAATGTAATATTTGGACCGATTAAATCCTTTTTTAAGACAAATGCAATTTCAGCTTCTACTTTTGGTAAAATCATATTGGCAACCTGAACTTCACCGAAATTAGGAATATTCATATCTGTTAGTAAGTGACCGTAATCTGGTTCATCTACTCCTAATAACTCCTGCATCGCAATCGAAGTTAATCCAATTTTTTTACCGATGATTTTTTGCCCTTTTTTCAATTTTTCTTCAACATTCGTTAGTTGGATTTGATAGGCTTCCCTTTCAGTTAATCCAGGGAAAATCTCAGTTAAAGCTTTTATACTAACTCCACTCTCTTCTGCTTCTTGCAGCAGAATCGTTAGCTCGTCTACACTAGTAATCTTCATTTTCTTTAGACCCCCTTTTTATTCTTATAATTTAATCGTAATATTCGATAATTCACTATAAAACTCAAAGCTATGAATTCCACCTTCACGACCTAAACCGCTTTGCTTCATACCTCCAAATGGTGTACGTAAATCTCTTAAATACCAAGTGTTTACCCAAATAATTCCAGCCTCAATTTGATGTGCAACACGGTGGGCTCTGCGTAAATCATTTGTCCAAATTGTAGCTCCTAAACCATAATGAGTGTCATTTGCCCATTCAATCACTTCTTCTTCCGAATCAAAAGGCATAACTGTTACGACTGGACCAAATATTTCTTCTCTTACACATCTAGAATCACGACTTAGCCCAGTAATGATTGTCGGTGTGATAAAGCATCCTTTTTCAATTGATGCTGGTCTACTGCCACCCGTTAAAATAGTTCCGCCTTCTTCTTTTGCAATCTCGATATAAGATAATACTTTTTCGTAATGTTCTTTACTAATGACCGCACCAACTTTTGTACCTTCTTCAAACGGATCGCCAATTTTTAATTCCCTTGTTTTTGCGACAAATTTATCAATAAATTCATCAAAGATTGATCTCTGAACATAAATTCTAGATCCACATAAACAAACTTCTCCCTGATTCATAAAAGATGATTTTAAAGTTGTTTCAATCACTTCGTCTAAATCAGAATCAGCAAAGATAATGTTTGGATTTTTTCCACCAAGCTCAAATGATAATTTTTTTAACGTTGGAGCTGCCGCCTTCATAATTGCAGAGCCTGTTTTTGTTTCACCAGTAAATGTGATGGCATCAACATCTCTGTGTTCTGTTAAAGCTGAACCTGCCGCATTTGCACCAAATCCGTGTACAACATTCACAACTCCGTCAGGTACGCCTGCATCTTTACAAATTTCAGCTAAAACTGTAGCTGTCATTGGTGTCCATTCTGCGGGCTTCATAACTGCTGTATTGCCAGCCGCTAAACAAGGTGCAAGCTTCCATGTTAATAGTAATAAAGGGAGATTCCATGGGTTAATCATTCCGACTACACCTACAGGCCTACGATATGTATAATGTAAGGCAGTTTGATCTTGCATATGAGACTCAGAGCTTAACGTTGTAATATAATCAGCGAAAAAATAAAAATTGTGAGCCGATCTAGTAATATCAACTTCTAAAGCAAGATCATATGGCTTTCCAGTATCCATTGCCTCTAATGCCGCTAATTCTTCTTTTCGAGCTAATATTCCGTCGCCGATTTTTCTTAATACTGCCGCTCTTTGATTGCTAGTAAATTGTTTCCACTCACCTTTTAGCGCTCGTTTTGCTGCTTTTACTGCTAGATCAATTTCTAACTCGCCACCTTCAGAAACAGAACCTAATACTTCTTCAGTCGCAGGATTAATATTTAAAAATGTTTTTTGATTAAAAGAAGGAATAGATTGTCCATCAATAAAATGCTTACAATCAATCGGTAATGTTTTATTTTTCTTCTCTGTAACTTGCATAATAGGCACCTACCATTCTAATAGAATAAAAGGTGACACGAGTGTCACCAAATTTTTCAATCCTCTATTTCTACAACCATTTCAATTTCGATCGCTGTATTATGTGGAAGCTGTGCCATCCCAACAGCTGATCTAGCATGTTTTCCTCTTTCACCAAACACTTCTACTAAAAGGTCAGAAGCTCCATTCATCACTTTCGGATGATCATAGAAATCTTCTGTACTATTTACGAAACCTAATATTTTTACAATTCGTTTTACTTTTGAAAGTTCACCTAATTCGTACTTTAATACACTAATTAAATTTAACATTGACTCCCTGGAGGCAGCATATCCTTCCTCGAGCGTTAACTCTCGTCCAACTTTGCCATGATATTCATCTACACCTTGACCAGATGTAAATAGTAGATTACCTGTACGAACAGACTTTACATAATTACCTGAAGCCGGTCTTATCGGTTTAAGTGCATAACCTAAACTTATTAATCTATCTTCTGGAGTCAATACTTTGTTTTCCATGAAGTAAATCAGCCTCCTTAATATTTAAAAATTTCAGAGCATTTTTTCCTAAAATCGCTTCTTTCATTTCTTTATTAATATCCATTTGATTGATGACTCTTCCAGGTGGCGTTTCTCTTAATAAGAAAGGATAATCCGAGCCCATCACAATTTTGTCATAGCCAAATCGGTTAATTAAAAATTGAATATTAATAGGATCATAGTGAAGAGAATCAAAATAGAAATTACTTACATAATGACTTGGTGGATAGGCAGTTTTGCGCAAATGCGGCCATACCTTCCATCCTTGATCTAATCTAGGCAGAATAAATGGGAATGAACCACCGCCATGTGCAAAACAAATCTTTAATTTTGGATATTTTTCAATCACTCCACCAAAAGTTAAGCTAGCAGCAGCTAAAGCTGTTTCACTCGGCATTCCAACCGTGTACATAAAGTTATGATCGGGTGTACGATCCTTCGCTAATGTTTCCCACGGATGAATGAACAATGGGACATTCCATTTTTCAGCCATCTCAAAAAATGGACTAAACTCATCACTGTCTAGATTTGTTCCATTTACATTTGTACCAATTTCCAGTCCACTTAATCCAAGTGTATGAATACAGCGATCCATTTCCCTAATAGCTATTTCAGCGTTCTGCATTGGTACTGTCCCTAATCCAATAAACTTTGAAGGATTCTTTTTAACTGTATTTGCAATGAAATCATTTTGAATTTGAGCCATTTCCAATGCAGCTGGAGCTGGTGCCCAATACGAAAAGGTAACAGGAATTGGCGAGAGCACTTGCATTGTTACCTCTTCATTCTTCATGTCCTCAATTCTCTTTTCAGGACTCCAAACTTGATCAGTTACTTCCCTAAATACTTTTCCAGCAACCATAATATTGGCACCGCATGAACATGTTGGTTGTAAAATTGGCCATCTTTCATGACCGTATTTTTCAAAAAAATCCGGTAAATCCTCAGGAATTATGTGTGTATGAAAGTCTATACGCATACCCATTCATCCGCTTCCTCTTTCATGACGTGACCACAGTTTTTACATGTTCTTAATTCAAGGCTAGCATTGAATTGTTCAATCGCTTCTTTTACTTGCGTACCAATATCCGTTAATTGAACTGTCTTTTTATGCATTTCTTCATTACACTCATCACAGAACCAAACAAAGCTTTCTAATTCACCTTCTGCTCTTTTTCGTTCAAGTACAATTCCATATGAATCTTTTACTCTATGAGGTGAATGTGGAACAAAAGAAGGAAGCATAAAAATTTCACCTTCTCCAACTGTTACAACTTCACGCTTACCATCCGGTGTAATACACTCAACATAGCAATTGCCTTTAATTTGAAAGAAAAATTCATCTGCTGGATCGATATGGAAGTCTCTACGTTTATTTGGTCCTCCAATAATCATTGCAGCATACTCTGAATCTTCCCAAATAACTTTATTATTAACTGGTGGTTTTAATAGCTCTTTATTATCCTCAATCAATTTGAAAATATTAAAAACACGACTTTTAAGATTCATCTCTAATCCTCCAATTAATTCATTTTATTTAAACTTAAGTAAGCGCTTGTGCATTAATATAACCAAGCTGATTTGAGACTGTTTTAGCAGTTTTCACAACATCCTGAATCATTCGACCAATGTCCTGGCTCATCATATACGAAACTGGTCCAACCATATTTAACGCTGCAAAAGTTTGACCAGTATATGTTTGAATTGGAGCCGCAATTCCGAATAATCCTAGATCATTTTCATTATTGCTAATGCTATAGCCATTCTCTTTAATCGCAGTCATTTCTTTTTTTAATGCATCAATAGTCGTAATTGTATTTGTTGTATAAGCTTTAAAGCCTTTTTCAATCGTTGTTTTTAAGTATGCTGGATTATATGATAGTAGAATTTTACCGGTACTCGTACAATATGCAGGCCGTTTAGCACCTATAAATGTTGGAACAGGTATCGAATGTTTAGAGGAAACTTTTAAAACAAATCTTACGTCCCCTTTATCAAACATGCCGATATGAACGGTACTATCATAATTTTTTAGTAGATTTTCTAATAATGGAATCGCTTCGCTATAGATATCTTGTTGATACATAACGTGATTACTCCATTCAAGCAGCTTCCAACCAAGTCGATACTTTTTCTTACTATCCTGAATTAAAATCCCTTCAGCACAAAGAGTTCGAACTAAATGATGGACCGAGCTTGCATTCATATTTAACTTTTCAGCTATTTCTAAATTTCCTAGGACTGGTTCTTCTTCTGTAAAGCAATCTAATATTCTAGAAATCTTTTGAACTGAAGAGATCATTAGATCCCCTCCTCTTTGATGCTAAAAATTTCATAAAATCCCTGCTTTCTAAAATTAATCAGTTAACTTTAGAATTCGCTAGATTAGTCGATACTCCTTTTAAGTTTTTTGCTCCGTTTAATGCATCGTCCACCATACTAAACGTTTTCTTACGTTTCATTTGGTTATAGTAAATTGCTCTTTTTCGAATTGGATCACCAGTATAATATCTTTCGTATTGAAGTGCTCTTTGTCCAAAAGCTTCTCCACATAAATCCCATGCGAGTTTGAATAATTGAACTCGGTCTAAAGAGGATACGCCTTCACGTCCAACATAGTACTTATCCATAGCATCTCTTAGTTCAGGATGTTCAAAGTCTGCTTCTGTTGGTGACATTAATAAGCCACCTGCACCAATTGTTTGAATTACTTCAATTGCTCTTGGGTACATAGTTGGAAGCAAGCCACGAATCGTCTCAAGTGGTTCCCATGCCGGTCTTACTTCGCCTGAAGGTAATGTCTCATACTCTATTTCGGAAACTCGAAGTAAAGCACGAATTGTTTCAACTGATTGTAGTAGTTCACCTAAGTCATTTTGGACATTTAAATAAACATCTACTCCAATTGAATCAGCTAACCTGCATGCTACCTCTACTGCAAAAGCTAATTTTACGTAGCCTCTTACGCCAGACTGGTGAGCAGGCTGTTGTGCAATACCTGTTTTTGGATATAGATTATTTGCAGCTTCAACATTATTATGAATAAATACACGATTCCAAGGAATTAACACATCTTCAAATACAAGGACAGCATCCATTTCTTCGAATCTAGATGCTAATGGATGATCAAAAAATGATCTTTTACCATCTTGCATTTGCTCTCTACATAAAATCTTTAATCCCGGCGTGTCAATCGGAAGTGCAAATGCTAAAGCATATCGCTCATCACCTTCGTGGAATCCAGGGAATGAATAAATAATGACTTCATCTGTAATCGGTGCTAATGTTGCAAGCATTTTAGCCCCTCTAACAACTAATCCATCAACCGTTTCTTCAACAGCACCTAAATGAGTAAATAAATCTTTTTGTTCATAAGATGGTTTGCTGCGATCATTTTGTGGGTTAATAATTGCGTGCGTTAAGAAGATATCGTTATCACGAACAAATTTGAAATAATTTTGAACATTTTTTGACCACTCTGGATTATATTTATCTAAAAACCATGAATTACTTGCCATTGAAGTTAAGACAATGTTCAAGAAATCTGGTGTTCTTCCCATTAAACCAAATGTTGACTTTGCATATGCTTCAAACAAATCTCCACGCTTTTTAATATCTTCAGATGACTTAGGCACTAAAAATGCATTAGAAATTCGCTCACCAGTTTCTTCACAAATATGTGTGATTTTGTCTTGATAAGCTGGATCGAACTGCATATCATATAATTTTGCAATCTCTAGAATCGGTTGTTTGAAAACTGGATGGTTGACGATATCCTCTACCTTTTCTCCACCTAGCCATACCTCTGGCTTTCTAGATCTTAGTCCATCAATATATTGCGCTCCTGTACGAATACCCATTTAATAATTCCTCCACTCCGATATGTAATTTTTTTAACATTTGTTTTTTAAATCGAATTCGGAAATTTTTTAAAGCGCTTTCAAAAAGTTCAATTTCACTATCTTAAATTATTTACACCACCTACTACCTTTTATTTAACTTAATTTCACTATAAAAAATTATAAAATTTTGAACAATCAAAAAATTTCATAATGTGAAATTCCTTATAAAAAAATGATTAAATTAATTTTTTACACGTGCAAAAAAAATAAGACGCCATTAGCGTCTTATTTAAAGTCCTTCCAAGAGATATTACTCTCGTTAAGTAACTCTTCGAATGATTTATTTTTCTCACGTAATCTCTTTTCTTCACGAATACGTGCTTCTTCTTCCTCTTTTAGCTTTGTTTCATTTTCTTGCAATTGTTTTTTTGTATTTTTTAATTTTTGAAGAATTTCTTCATTCATTAATGATCCTAATGATATTTTTTCTTTCTGTTCGTACGCCGGTTTTATAGGCTGCTGTGGTTTTCTTTTTTTCATTTTATATCACCTTCCATTTCCATTATTTTATCATTAATTTATAGTAGAAAGAGAAGTATTTCATCTTTGCTTATATTATAAAACTACCATTTCTCTTTTTTCAAATGCTAAATCTCAGATTCTTTTGGTTCTTCATAAAAACAATAGGATGCCGCAGCATCCTATTGTTCATTTTTATATTTAAAAATCTGCATTTCCTGGTGTACGTGGGAATGGTATTACATCACGGATGTTTTTCATTCCTGTTAAATACATAACAAGTCGTTCAAATCCAATTCCATAACCAGAATGTTTTGTACCGCCGTATTTTCTAAGCTCCAAATACCACCAATAATCTTCTTCATTCATACCAAGTTCTTTGATTCGCTCTACAAGGACGTCTTCTCTTTCTTCACGTTGACTTCCTCCGATTAATTCGCCAATACCAGGAACTAATAAGTCTGTCGCAGCAACTGTCTTGCCATCCTCATTCGCTCTCATATAAAATGCTTTAATTTCTTTCGGATAGTCAGTTACGTATACAGGACGCTTATAAATTTCCTCACTTAAGTAACGTTCATGTTCAGTTTGTAAATCTGTTCCCCATTCAACTGGGTAGTCAAACTTTTTACCAGAGTTCTGTAATAATTCAACAGCTTCAGTATAAGTAACTCTACCAAAGTCAGATTCTAATGCATTCTTTAATCTCTCAATAAGTGTTTTATCAATAAAGCTATTAAAGAATTCCATTTCTTCAGGTGCTTGTTCAAATACATAATTAATTACAAACTTAACCATGTCCTCACCAAGATCCATGATATCTGGTAGTTCTGCAAAAGCAACTTCCGGCTCAATCATCCAGAATTCTGCGGCATGTCGTGCAGTATTTGAATTTTCCGCTCTAAAAGTCGGACCAAATGTATACACATTACGGAAAGCAAGGGCATAAGCTTCACCATTTAATTGGCCACTTACAGTTAAGTTAGTTTCTTTGCCGAAGAAATCCGCGCCGTCATCCACTTTTCCGCCTTCAGCTTTTGGAAGTTGGTTCAGATCCATTGTTGTCACACGGAACATCTCTCCTGCGCCTTCTGTGTCACTTCCAGTAATAATCGGTGTATGTACATAAACATAGCCTTTTTCTTGGAAGAATTTATGAATGGCATATGATGCAAGTGATCTTACTCTGAAAACCGCTGAGTATGCATTCGTTCTTGGACGTAAATGTGCAATTGTTCTTAAATATTCAAGAGAATGTCTCTTTTTTTGTAATGGATAATCTGTATCTGATAATCCTTCAATCACAATTTTTGTCGCTTTAATTTCAAAAGGTTGTTTCATTTCCGGAGTTGGAATAAACTCACCTTCTATTAAAACAGTAGAGCTAATCGGTAACTTCGTAATTTCTTTGAAATTATCAAGATTGTCCTCAAATACTATTTGTACACTCTTAAAGAATGTACCGTCGTTTAACTCCATAAAACCAATTGTTTTAGAATCACGAAGGGTACGAATCCATCCTGAAATTTGAACGGTTTTGTCTTTAAAATTTTCTTGATTTCTGTATAAATCTTTTACTACAGTCTTTATCATAATTAGCCTCCTTATGTTAATTTTCCAATAAAAAAAGCCTTCTATCCCTATAAAAGGGACGAAAGACTAACTTCCGCGGTACCACCCAAATTGTCATAATATGACCAACTTTAAAGCTAACACTGCTTATCCCAGTTAATAACGTGCTGGTAACGTCTAAGCCTACTTAAGAGATCCCGTTCGGTTAGAACTCAAAGGTGTTCTTCATTCATGCTTCATCACTAGGCTTCCACCGTCCCTAGCTCGCTATCGAATATAGCAAAAACTACTTTCCTTTTCATCGATTTAAAATATGTAGTTTTTAAAGGAATTTTTCTTGTATAATTTATCATAAATTATAATCTCTTGTCTAGTTGTCCACCAAAATATATTCATTGGAATCTTACTCATGATCACCTTATGAGGAACCAAACTACCATCTTTTCCCTTTTTACTTCCTCATGAACACCTTATGAGTAACCAAACTCCCTCTTCTTCTCTTTTTACTTCCTCATGAACACATTATGAGGAACCAAAACTACATCTTTTCCCTTTTTACTTCCTCATGAACACCTCATGAGGAACCATAACTACATCTTTTCCCTTTTTACTTCCTCATGAACACCTCATGAGGAACCATAACTACATCTTTTCCCTTTTTACTTCCTCATGA
>Ga0209795_10001559_pt1 | contig 14001 bp, 10 predicted proteins | sample AgamicOrMarz_FD_187166 | JGI IMG/M metagenome (GOLD analysis project Ga0209795, IMG submission 187166) | Agave microbial communities from Guanajuato, Mexico - Or.Ma.rz (SPAdes) (version 2) | ecosystem: Host-associated > Plants > Phyllosphere > Phylloplane/Leaf | place: Guanajuato, Mexico...
CGAGCGCTTCGCCCTGGAACTGGCCAACCTCGGCGTGTCCGTGCGCCTGACCCTGCATTGGCAGAACCGCGATTACTGGGTGCTGGTGCGCCAGCGTCGGCAGGATCGCGGCGACGTGGTACTGAAGCTGATTTCCGGCTACGTGCCGGCCCACGAATTGAATATTCCGCTGCACACAGCGATTCAGGAAATTGCCGAAGAGTGTCTGCTGGAAACCCCGGAAGGCTGGCTCGGCGGGCGTTTCAACGACACCTGGCTGCCTGCGCCCTACTCCGCCGCGCTGCATTACCGCGAAGCGCTGCCGTTCCGCCTTACGCCATTGTCCGGATCCGCACGGCCGGTGCGCTGCGCCAACCTGCAATTGCTGGAGCGGCCACGGGCCTACGTGCATTTGCCGACGGCATCACTGCAATTGATCTATGACTTGCGCCTGGACGTACCCAAGGAAGCGAAATCCCTGAGCCTGTTTCATGTCGATGAGCGTCTGGAAGGCGATCAACTGGTGGCGCGGCTCGATCGCAAACGGCCTGACCTGTACTTGATGCCATTGCACGACGGTCAGCCGCTGCCTGAGTTGTATACCCTGAAAAAGGATCAACTGTATCCGGCGAGTACGCGCGGTCTGTATCTGGCTGAAAGCTTTGCCCGACAGGATGGCTGGCTGGTGCGCGATGAGCGGATTCGCTGGAAGGACTGGTTGCGCCAACAGGGCCTGACGCCAGCGGAGAAGGCCACTGGACTGGCACGCCTGCGCGGCAAGGCCAGGCAATTGCTGAAGAAAATCGTACCGCGCAAGAAAGTGAATTCCTGAAAGCAAAAGATCGCAGCCTTCGACAACTCCTGCATTGGAATGTATTTCCCTGTAGGAGCTGCCGCAGGCTGCGATCTTTTGATCTTATTGGCCGCGGATCTTTTCCACGATCGCTGTCGTCGAGCTGTTTTCCACCAGACCCAAAACTTTCACGGTGCCGCCGTAAGCGGTAACGATATCGGCGCCGACTACCTGATCGATGCCGTAATCGCCGCCCTTGACCAACACATCCGGTTTGACCTCGCGCAGCAGGTTTTCCGGCGTGCCTTCAGAAAAGCTGATCACCCAGTCCACCGCGCCGAGACCGGCGAGTACCGCCATGCGTCGATCAACGCTGTTGATCGGCCGGCCCGGGCCTTTCAGGCGGCTGACCGAGGCGTCATCGTTGACCGCGACGATCAGACGATCGCCTTGAGCGCGGGCCTGTTCCAGATAGGTCACGTGGCCGGCATGGAGGATGTCGAAGCAGCCATTGGTGAAGACAATCCGCTCGTTGTGCGCACGGGCATCGTCAACCGCCAGCAGCAGTTGCTCAAGACCCAGCACACCTCGCTCCGAACCTTCTTCGCGCTGAATGGCGCGGCGCAGCTCCGGGGCGCTGATCGCTGCTGTACCAAGCTTGCCGACGACGATACCGGCCGCCAGATTGGCCAGCGCCACCGCGTGCGGCAGTTCTTCGCCAGCGGCAATGGCTGCCGCCAATGTCGAAATCACCGTATCGCCGGCACCGGTCACGTCGAACACTTCGCGGGCGCGGGCCGGCAGGTGCAACGCCGGATGATCCGGGCGCAACAAGGTCATGCCGTGTTCGCCGCGGGTCACCAGCAGTGCGCCGAGGTCGAGTTCCTGCATCAGCACGGCGCCTTTGCTCACCAGCTCGTGCTCATCGGCGCAACCACCGACGATGGTTTCGAACTCGCTGAGGTTCGGCGTGATCAGGCTGGCGCCGCGGTAGATCGAAAAATCCTTGCCCTTCGGATCGGCCAGCACCGGAATGCCCTTGGCACGGGCGGCCTGGATCAGCGTCTGATGATTCTTCAGCGCGCCTTTACCGTAATCCGACAGCACCAGCACTTTGATGCCTTCCAGCAGCTCGTCGACCTGCGCGGCCAGTGCCAGCGCATCGGTGGCGAACACCTCTTCGAAATCTATACGCAGCAGTTGCTGGTGCCGGCTCATGACCCGCAGTTTGACGATGGTCGGTTGATGGGCGATGCGCTGAAACAAGGCGCGCACGCCGGCGCCCTTGAGACTGTTGCTCAGGCTGTCGGCGGCTTCGTCATCGCCGGTCACGCCCACCAGTGATGCCGGTGCACCCAGCGCGGCAATGTTCAGCGCCACGTTGGCGGCACCGCCCGGGCGATCTTCGATCTGCTCGACCTTGACCACCGGCACCGGCGCCTCAGGGGAAATCCGTGAGGTTCCGCCATGCCAGTAACGGTCGAGCATGACATCGCCGACCACCAAGACAGGGGCTTGATCGAATCGCGGCATCGACAATTTCATGGAGCAACCCACATACAAAATGAACAGGGGCGCGATATTAACAGGATCGCGCACACCGGGAATACACGAGGGTGAGGCTGGCTCACCCTGGTCTGCAGATCAGGCAATGTCTTCGGCCGGGGCATCCAGGCCCATCGCATGCAGACGCGCATAGTAGCCATTGTGGGCAAGCAGTTGGGCATGCGTGCCGCGCTCGACGATTTCGCCCTGATCCATGACCAGAATCAGATCGGCCTTCTCGATGGTCGACAAACGGTGGGCAATCACCAGCGTGGTGCGGCCCTTCATGACATGGTCGAGTGCCGCCTGAATGTGCCGCTCTGATTCGGTATCGAGGGCCGACGTCGCTTCGTCGAGGATCAGCAGCGGGGCATTTTTCAACAGCGCCCGGGCGATCGCCAGACGCTGACGCTGTCCACCAGACAACAGCACACCGTTCTCGCCGACCTGGGTATCGAGGCCCTGGGGCATCTGCGCGATGAAGTCCATGGCAAATGCGTCCCGGGCGGCTTTCTCGATATCTTCCCGAGGCGCGCCTGCCAGATCGCCGTAAGCGATGTTGTTGGCGATGGTGTCGTTGAACAGCGTTACATGCTGAGTGACCTGTGCCACATGGCGACGCAGATTGCGCAGGCGATAATCTTCGATCTCGACATCATCGAGCAGAATCTCGCCGGTCTCGTGGTGATAGAAACGCGGAATCAGACTGGCCAGCGTCGATTTGCCGCTGCCGGAACGCCCGACCAGGGCGATCATCTGACCTGGCGATGCGGTGAAGCTGATGTTTTTCAGCACTTCCCGTTCGGTGCCCGGGTAAGTGAAGCTGAGGTTGTTCACCGCCAGGTGGCCACTGACCCGATCACGCTCGATCGTGCCGGTATCGATTTCCGGTTCAACGTCGAGTTGCTCGAAAATGCTTTCTGCACCGGCCACGCCTTTCTGGATGGTCGAGCTGACTTCGGACAATTGCCGGATCGGTTTCGGCAGCAGGCCCGCGGCCGTGATGTAGGCCACCAGATCACCGGCCGTTGCATCACCGCGCAGGAACAGCACCAGGAACATCAGCACGGCCATGGCGGTATAGATCACCAGCTGCAGCATCGGCGTATACACCGCGCCGGTCTTGGTCATGCGCAACTGTTTGTCGGTGTTGCTCTGGCTGGCCGCCGCAAAACGCTGCTGCTCATAAGCCTCGCCACCAAAACTGCGCACGACCCGATAGCCTTGAATGGTTTCGGAAGCGACGTGAGTGACATCGCCCATGGCCACTTGAATCTTCTTGCTCTGCTTGCGGAATTTCTTGCTGGTGTTGCCGACCATGAACGCGATCACCGGCAGGATCGCCAGCATCACCAGGGTCAGCTTCCAGTTCATCCAGAGCAGATAGGCGAACAGGAAGACCACGGTCAGACCTTCGCGGATCACCACTTTGATGGCATCGGTAGCGGCGCCGGTGACCATGGTCACGTTGAAGGTAATGCGCGAGATCAGATGACCCGAGTTGTGGGTATCGAAATAGCGGTTGGGCAATACCAACAGCTTGTTGAACAATTCGATACGCAGGTCATGCACCAGCCCCAACGAAACCCTCGCCAGGTAATAGTTGCCGAGAAACGAGCCGAGGCCTTGCCACGCGGCGATCAGGATGATCAGCAACGGCACAGCCATCAACAGCTGCACGTCTCGCAGATAGGGCACATTGGGGAAGAGCACCGCTTCAGGGTTGCTCAGGCCATCGACGAAATACTTGAGAATCCCGGCCAGCATCGGTTGCGTGGAAGCAAAGATCACGAAGCCCACGATACTCAGCAGGAAAAGACCGATATAGGGTTTTACGTACCCCAACAGCCGAAAGTAGATTTTCAGGCTGGATTCCTGTTCCGCTTTGGGCGGTGCGTCAGTCATCGTAGAGCTCACTGGTTAAGAAGAACGCGAAATTTTATCACAAGCGCCGCCATTGGCCCGCGCCCATACCAAAACGCTGGCAAGCCCCAACGGCAGCCAGCTGATGAACCACTCGGCACGAGGGGTGCCGGTCAGGCTGGCAGCGTCGAACTGCATCGCCAGTGTCGAGAACAGCCAGATACCGATAACCCCACGGGCATAAAGGGTCTCGCGAACTTTCCAAGCCTGGAGAATCACGCCGAACCAGACGGCAGCCCATAACAGTAGTCCCGGCAGACCCAGCACGATTGCGACGTGGGTAAACAGATTGTGGGCGTGGTCGAAAGTCATGCCCGACCAGAAAACCCGATAGTCCCCACCCAGGCCCAACCCACCCCAGGGATGTTTGGCGATCATATCCAGAGAGGCCATCAGAATCTGCGGACGATACGAGACCCCGCGCGCCAGAACCAATGGTTCGAAAAACCACAGCGCCAGCATGGCCACCACCAGAGCTACGGCCGCGACGATGCGACTGTGGCGGTCACGGCACCACATCGGCATGGCCAGGATGGTGAGAAACAATGCCAATCCCGCACCACGACTCTGACTCATCAGCACAAATGTGCCCAGCACCGCCAGCGCCAACGCATAGATCACTTGCCATATCACACCGCGGGGCGCCCACAATGCCAGCCACACAGCCGCCACACCGATCACATAGCCACCGAGGATCGGATGCGCCAGCTCACCCAGCCCTTCCACCCGGGCGGACCAGACGTTGCCTTCTATGCCGTAGAACTTGACGATAGCCACCAGCGCAGTCACTGCCAGCCCCAGCCCGCCCCACTGCATGATGCGGATCAATCGCTCGGGACGCCCATTGGCAAACACCGGAAAAAACAGCAGAAACACCACGATGTACAACAGGCGCTTGGCTTCGCGGCCGGGCTCAGGTGCGTTTGTCCATGCCAGACTGATCAGCGACCAGATCAGCAGACCGAGCATTGGCAGGTAGATCCAGCGTTGCTCATGGAGCACTGCCATGACGCGATGGCGCGCCGGCCAACACAGCAACAGCGCCGGCAACCAGACGAGAGCGACCAGCCCTTGTTGGTAGACCTTGTTGGTGGGCGCTACGGCAATGGCCAGTAGAAACCACAAGAGCCCTGTCGCCATCCATAGTTGCGCCCAGCGTGTTTCCTGCATCAATCTGCTCCTGACAAGGGTTCGCCCATGCGACGCGGCATGGTTAAAATCGAAACTTTTCGGCATCATTGCCCGCTACAACACCCCGCACTTTCGACAAGGCTTCCTACGATGCGATGCTCCCGGCTTTCACAAGCCGCTCTAGACCAAATGATCGACGCTGCCAAAGTGCTGGAAGCGGACAGCTACGGGCCGAAAGTCTACCTGCTGCAGGATGGAAAAATTCTTAAACTGTTCCGTCGCAAACGGTTTTTTTCATCCGCTTTGTTTCGCCCCTATTCGAAGCGATTCATCGACAATGCCGTCGAACTGCAAAAGCTCGGCGTACCGACGTTGCAGATTCTCCAGTTCTTCCGCCTCGAGAAACCCGGCATGACCGCCGTGCTGTATCAGCCTCTGCCAGGACAAACGCTGCGGCAGATAGCCAGCGAACAAGGGTTCGACTGGAAGCAGGCATTGCCGGATCTGGCCGCTTTGATACGCAGCCTGCACCGCTCGGGCATCTATTTCCGCTCCCTGCATCTTGGCAATATCGTCGTCACACCAGACAACCGCATGGGCCTGATCGATGTCGCCGACATGCGCTTTACCCGTGGACCGTTGCCCGAACGCTTGATCAGACGCAACCTGCAACATTTCGCCCGCTATATTGCGCGCGAGAAGCTGAACGACAGCTTTCCGATGCAGGCACTGGAGCGCGCAGTGTTGTCGTCATGAAAACAATGCGCGGGCAGCCTGGCTGAAGCTCGACCAGGCCTCGTCCGGCGCAAGCATCCGGTATTGCTCGGCATTGATCGCCCGAGATGAGGCACTGAAGGCTCGGTCAATGGCCTCGGACCATGCTTGCGTGTCATTGACCGGGGCATACCAGCCAGCGCTGCCCAGCTGTTCGCTGAACACTTCCAGATCGCTGCACAGCACCGGTACGCCGGCCATCACCGCCTCCTGCATGACCAGCCCCAAGCCCTCTTCCAACGAAGGTATGGCAACCCAGTCGAATGCACGATAAAGCTGCGCTGCTTCGTTCAGATGCCCGGTCAGCAAGACCTTCCCATGCAAGCCAAGCGCTTCGATGCGCTGCTCCAGGGCCGTACGTTTGGAGCCCTCACCAATAATGACCAGGCGCAAGTCCGGGCGGGTGTCGAGTGCTGCAGCAAAGGCATCAAGCAGATAGCCGAAACCCTTTTCGGAGACCAGCCGCCCCACCGCGCCCAATACCGGCGTATCGCCTTGCGGCAATCCCAACCGTGCCCGGGCTTGCTCGCGGGTGAACAGCTCAGCGCGAAATGCCTCCGGATCGAACGCACTTCGCAACGGAGTGACAGGCATCTGCAGATCATGAGCCAGCGAATCGGCAAGGGTGCTGGAGACAGCAACCAATGTCAGCCGGGACGCCGGCAATGCCTGAAAAAGTGCCTGATCGCCGGCATTCAGACGTGCCGAGCCATGGAAAATCACCACGACGCGGATGTCTGGCAGACTCTTGAGGACCGGCAATAACGTGCGTGCCACCCCCATGCCGTCCAGCAGCAGCAATCGAGCGTCGCTGTCCACTAGCGCCTGGCGAAACCTCGCCCGCATCAAGGGTCTGGCGAAGCGCCAGAAATGCCGGCCTTTGAGGCGGGCCGACGATAATTGCCACTCCCGTACCTCGCCGACGTCCACGCCGCACTCGGTTCCCTGCCCCTGGAGCAGCCAGGTCTTGACCTCCGCCGAAGGCGAGGCCTGAGACAATATCTGCTGGTGCACTTTATGGATTGATGCGAACGGAGCACCACCGGCCCACATGATATTCAGGATATTCATCGGGCAGAAAGCCGTTGCATGGATTTGCGGGGACAAGCTGCGGCGTACTCGAACTCAGTTGATGAACCAGCCAATGCAGACTCCCAGCAATAGAAACAGGGCGAACTTGATCTGTTCGCGGCGATTGCGGCGCGCTTTGCGTTCACGCTCGACATCCGTTTGCACATGCAGGCCGAAACCGGTGTGCATGACCGCGTCTGCCTCGAGGATCAAGGCGTCCCTGTTCAATTGCGAGTAGCGCTGTGACAAGGCCTTTTCGCCACCGTGCCCGGCGAAAGGTGCACACAACCGATAGTCCTCGAGTCGGCGCAACCCCGGGTTCAGCGAGAACCCCTGCCACTCCGGCTTGTCGGAAATCAGCGGATAACACGCGACGCCATCGACAATCTCGCGCGCGCCCAAATGGATATAAGGGCTGTGAACACGCAGATCGTGATTATAGCTGCGCAACCAGATCTGCAGAATTTCCGGCCGGGCCTCCAGAATAGTCATGGAGTCTTCCACGAACCCCGGACGGTAGAACTCCCAGTCGTCTTCGCAATGGAAGATATAAGGCGTAGTGACCTGCCCGTAGGCCAGGTCGATCGATGCCAACTGGCCCAGCTTCGGACGATTGACGAAGATCGTGCAATGCTCTTTCCAGTGCGCAGGCAGAATCCCGGCAACGCCTTCGTCGCCGGCATCTTCGGTGATGAACACTTCACGAATGGGTGCCGTGTTGTATCGGTCGAAGCTGTCGAGAGTGGTCTTGAGCAGATCGAGTCGACCGCAGCTGGTAACCACCAATGTAATCTGGCTTTCTTTGGAAAATTGCACCGAAATCTCGTTAATCAGAAGTCGCCAGCAATATCACTGGCTATATGACACTTGTCAAATGCCCAGTTTCAGGCGGATTTTTTCCAGCACACTCAGCGGCGCCCGCTCACGCAGCGGTGGCTCAAGCTCTTCAACGATGCGCTGACCGATCCGCGCAAAACTGAACTGACGTACCGCCAGCTCACGACCGTTGTCAGCGATGCGCTGCGCCAGTTGCGGATCTTCGCGCAGCCTGGCCAGTTTTTCCTGCAACTGCGTGATCGTCTGATAGAACACCACGTTGTGCATGTCCTGCAAACCCAGCGCCGCGCCTTCGGCGGCGCCTTGATCATAGGCCAGCAGGACGCAGCCGCAAGCCATGGCTTCGAAGTTCTTGATCATGAACTCGCCCATGCCCACGTCCGCGCTGACAAAAAAGCGGATACGGTTGAGCGTTTCCAGATATTCAGCCCCTGACTTGGTCCGCGTTACCAGCAGCGGCTCGACCTGACCCAATTCATCCAGCAGTGCCTTGCGACCGCTGTAGGCCACACTGTTGGTACTGCCGACGAAGGCAAGTTCGATATCCCGCTCGCGCCCCAGGTCTTGCAATTGCGTCTGATCGTAGCCCTTGGGCACGAACACGGCGTCGAAGCCCTCCGAGCGCAGACGCTCGGCAACCACGAAACCGGAACTGATCACGCGTGCCCACGGCAAGCGGCGGTAGTGCGCGCTGAACTTGCCAGTGTATTTGCAGGGGATGTAATTCTGATAGGCGTCGTGCTCCAGAATCACCAGATTGGGGATGGTGCGAATAAACCCGACTTGACGGATCTCCTGCTTGAAGCGCAAGAAAAACACGATGCGGTCATAGCGCGAAACATCGATTTCGCGGCGGAAATATCGACGCAGATTGCGCTGCTCGTCACCACTCAACCAGCGCAAATCGCAATCGCAATGGGCTGCAACACCCTCGTACAAACGATCGAGTATGGCCCGTTGATCTTTCTGCACCAGAAATAGAACTTTCATTGTCTTCCTTGCCGCAACAGCAACCCGAGCAAACCTGAACATGCCCGCCCGCAAGAAGGTCTTGCGCGGGCGCCTGTGTCGTTACAAACGCCAGAACAGTTCATGTCGCCGAACCGCCTTGCGGAAAAATTCGTTCTCGCCATAAGGCGAACCGGAGCGCCCTGCCAGCAATCGCTGCAAGCCACGACGCAAGCGGCGCTTGAACGGCGCGGGCGGCTGCAGGTCATGCATCATCCCCAGGGCCATGGCCTTGTCACGCTGCTGCGCCACCGACAACGCCAGGCATACAGGCTGCACCGGCACGCCAGCATCAAAGGCCGGCGGCAGCGCCACGCCATCACCACTGTTACCCATCGGCCACCGATCGTTATCGTGCAGGTGGTTGGCATAACCGAGCAGCGTCGGCTGCCAGTCCAGACCTTTCAACACTTCAAGCACAGCCTGCTGCGCGCAGATGTGGTCAGGATGCGGGTCGAGCGCCGGGTGCGGCAGCACGATGACCTCTGGACGCGCGCGCAGCATGGTTTCGCGCAGATCGGCCAGCAGATTGTTCCAGGTCGGCGCGCCGTCGGCGTCACCCGGGAGCACAAATGGATTGAATTGACGGAACAGGCGGGTATCGCTCAAATCCGCTTCGCGCGAGCCCACCGGTTGCTCCGGCTTGTCACGCATCGCGGCCAGTTGCAGGCAGAAATACCCGAACTGCACGCAACGCTCTTGGGCGACACCGGCCCACTGCGGAACCGTGAGACTGTCCCAGGCGCGCAAACGTCCCTTGAGCCGCGCGGCGTCGACCTTGCTCATGCCCATCTGTTGGTAATGTTCGGCCTCGATTTCGCCAGCGGTCAGGGTGACGATCCAGGCCTCTTCGGCCTGACTGTACAAACCGAACGCCGCCAGCTCCGCATCATCCGCGTGAGGGGCAATGACCATGACCCGCTGGTGACGATACTCGGCGTGCTCCAGCGCCCACAGCACCGGCTCTCCCGATACGCGACAGAAGCGTCCGCGCAGGCGCAACACGCCTTCGGACAACGCTTGCGCCTGCCCGCTGAGGTTCAGGTAGCGCAGGCCACGGACACCGCGCTCAAAGGTTTGCACGTCAGGATTGGCGCCGCCCGACAACTCGACCCGAGGATCGAAGAAGCGTCCCAGCCAGGTGCCTTTGACCCGCACCGCCAGGATCAGCGTCGCGTCGTCGGCCAGCATCACACCTTCATCCAGACGCAACTGCTCGCCGTGCAGATGAACCTTCGGTTGCGGGGTATAGGGCGGGAAGCTGTACTGATAATCGTCGCTCGGGGCATAGAACAGATGATCGGCAAACCACGCCTCATGAGCGATCCAGCCGCCAATCAGCAACACCGGGGCCAGCCACCAGGCAACCAGTACGCTCAGTGCGATGATGGCGGCCAGCGCGACCAACACAGCCACGCGCTTGTTGCGTCGATGGCGCTTGAGCAATTGCTGTTTGCGGCTCATGGTCTGGCTCATACGGTGAACACTGGCACAGGGTTGCACCAGCGGTCCTTGTATTCACGATCAGCGCGACCGAATGAAAAACGCAGCGGCTTGCCGAGTGCCCGTGCATGTTCCCAGGCGCTTTGCGTATTGAGAAAGCTCAGCACGCTGCCGGGGCTGAACTCACGGGTCTCGGGATCAACGCCGCCATTCACATATTCGACACTGATCCATTCCGGCGCCTCGACGCGGTAGACCAGTTGAATCGCAATCGGCGCATCGTTGAGGAAAATGACCGAGCCGATCAACAGCTCGCGCAGCAACTCGATGACCTCGGCCATGCGCGCCGCGCCGGTGGCCGGAAAACCCCAGCGGCGCTGGAACAGATCGCAATACATCGCGGCCAGCTCGACGCTGGAGAACTCGCTGACCGCTCGCACCACACCGCCCGCTTCTTCCAGCAGGCGCAATTCGCGACGCTGGTTGTAGCGGAACTTTTTCGACAATTCTTCCGGGGTGCGGGCCATGGCAAGCTGTTCTGCCTGCAACTTCAGGCCACTGAAACGGCCTTCGTTGAGTGCCGACAGATAGCGCGCCCGATGACGCAGCGGTGCCTGGGCATCAACGGCGCCCGGCAGGATCAGCTCGGCATTGCCGAGGTCGAACAGGCCTTTCTTGCCATGGCGCTTGAGCGCGTCCTTGGACAGCGCCAGATCGCGACCCCAGGTAGCGATGGAGGCTTTGATGTCGCCTTGCTGCTGCCAGGCCAGATAACGCACCGGGATCCCGGCCAGGTCCGCCAAGCGCTCGATGACCAGCGGATGCGTTGCGACACTGCCGCCATAACGCTGCCAGGCAGTGGCATAGGTCGAGGCGTCAACGGGCGACCAGCCACGTTCGCGCCAGCCTTGAAATCGGTTGAGCATCAGCCCCTCGTTGCCAGATCGGTAACTGGCGGCAGGCGCCAGAAGGTCTCGCGCACCGCACGGTCGGAGAAACGCTCATGCAGTCGCTCGAGCATCATCTGCGCACATTGACGACGCTGCGGCTCATCCATCGCGGCCAAGTGTTGCAGCCCTTGAGCCAGATGTTCGGCATCGCCCAGCGGAAACAGAATGCCCACACCCTCCACCACCTCCTTCGCCCCGCCGCAGGCGGTGGCCAGCAACGGCACGCCAGCGGCCATGGCCTCCAGCAACACCATGCCGAACGGTTCGTGATCGGAGCTCAGGGCAAACACATCGAAGGCGCGAAAGTAGTTGCGAGCTTCAGGCACCTGACCGAGAAACAGCACTCGGTCGGCAATCCCCAGCACACGGGCCAGCGCCTTGAGATCCGGTTCCAGGCGACCGCTGCCGAGAATGACCAACTGACTGTTGGCCGGCAGGCCTGGCAGCGCTTGGGCAAACCCGCGCAGCAATGTGGCCTGATCCTTGTCCGGGTGCAGGCGGCCGACGTTGCCGACAATCCAGGCATCCGGCGACAGCCCGAGGATCTGACGCGCTTCTTCAGCCGGGATTTGACGGGCTTGCAGTGCAGGCACATCGATGCGGTTGTACAGCGTCTGGATTCGGCTCGTCGGCCACTTCGGCAGGCAGTGACGCATGTCGTCACGCACCGCATCCGACACCCCGAGCAGGCTCAGGCGCTTGCGGAAAATATGCGCGAACAACTTGCGCGTGCCGCGCTGGTAATCGCCGAATGCGTGGTGCACGCCAATGACCGGCAGCGAGGTGCCGAGCAAGGCGATGTAGATCGGTTTGAAGCGATGGGCGATGCAAAGACTGAAATTGCGTGAGGCGACGATCTTGCGCAAATCGCCGATAGCCCCCAGTTTCAAGCCACGGATGGCCTTGGAGCTGTACTCCATGAACAACACTTCATCGGAAGCACACGCTGCGGCCACCTCGCTATCGGCCGCCCCGGTCAGAAACACCGTGGTCACCCGATAGCCGGTGCCGGCAAACAGGCTGGCGTACTGCCGTGCGCAGTCCAGGAACGGCCCGTCATAGCCGTGACAGAACTGCAGCACATGGCGTTCAGCCGAACGAGTCATAAGCGTTCGCGCCCTCTTTCACCACCAGGATGTCTTCCATGATCAGGTACTGCAGATCCGAGCCGAAAAACATGTTCAGCGCGTCGGTCGGCGAGCAGATCATCGGCTCGCCACGGCGGTTGAGCGAAGTGTTCAGCGACACGCCGTTACCGGTGAGGTTTTCCAGCGCCTTCATCATGTCGTAGTAGCGCGGATTGTACTCACGCTTGAGCACTTGGGCCCGGGAAGTACCGTCTTCATGGACGACTTCCGGCACGCGGGTTTTCCATTCTTCGGCGACTTCGAAGGTGAAGGTCATGAACGGCGCCGGGTGATCGATCTTGATCATCTGCGGCGCGACGGTGTCGAGCATCGACGGGCAGAAAGGCCTCCAGCGCTCGCGGAACTTGATCTGGTGGTTGATGCGGTCGGCGACACCGGCCACGCTCGGGCACCCGATGATCGAACGACCACCCAACGCGCGCGGACCGAATTCCATACGGCCTTGGAACCAGGCGACCGGGTTGCCATCGACCATGATCTGGGCGATCTGCTCCGGCATGTTGTCGAGCTTGCGCCAGGTCGGCTTGTTCTCGTGGCGGGCACACGCAGCAATCACGTCTTCGTTGCTATAGGACGGGCCGAGGTAGACGTGTTCCATCTTCTCGACCGGTACGCCACGGGCATGCGACACGTAAGCGGCAGCGCCGACTGCGGTGCCGGCATCGCCGGACGCAGGCTGCACGAACAGCTCTTTGATGTCGTCGCGCGCGATGATTTTCTGGTTGAGCTTGACGTTCAACGCACAGCCACCAGCGAAAGCCAGCTTGCCGGTTTCCTTGAGGACGTCGCCCAGATAGTGGTCGATCATCTGCAAAGCCAGCTTCTCGAACAGCGCTTGCATACTCGCGGCGTAGTGAATGTATGGTTCATCAGCGATGTCGCCTTCGCGCTTCGGACCCAGCCACTCGATCAGCTTCGGCGAGAAGTAGAAGCCTTTGCCCTTTTCTTTATAACGACGCAGGCCGATGACGTTGGCGTAGTCGGTATTGATCACCAGCTCGCCATTTTCGAACGAGGCCAGACGGGAGAAATCGTACTTGCTGGCATCGCCGTACGGCGCCATGCCCATGACCTTGAACTCGCCGTCGAGCATCTCGAAACCGAGGAACTCGGTGATCGCACCGTACAGACCGCCGAGGGAGTCCGGATCGAAGAATTCCTTGATCTTGTGGATCTTGCCGTTTTCGCCATAACCGAAGAACGTCGTGGCGTATTCGCCTTTACCGTCGATGCCGAGGATCGCGGTTTTCTCTTTGAAACCGGAGCAGTGATAAGCGCTGGAGGCGTGAGCCAGGTGATGCTCGACCGGCTCGATCTTGATTTTCTTCGGATCGAAGCCCAGTTGCTCGAGGCACCAGACGATCTTGTTGCGATAGCGCTTGTAGCGACGGTTGCCCAT
>Ga0209795_10001560_pt1 | contig 13984 bp, 10 predicted proteins | sample AgamicOrMarz_FD_187166 | JGI IMG/M metagenome (GOLD analysis project Ga0209795, IMG submission 187166) | Agave microbial communities from Guanajuato, Mexico - Or.Ma.rz (SPAdes) (version 2) | ecosystem: Host-associated > Plants > Phyllosphere > Phylloplane/Leaf | place: Guanajuato, Mexico...
GGCCCTTCGACAAGCCGGCCCTCAGCGTAGAACAGCAATTGGAACTGCTAAAGCAACGAGGCCTGCAAGTCGCAAATGACGAGCGCGCCATGCGTTTCCTGGAAGTGGTCACGCTGTTTCGCTTGAGTCCATACATGCGCCCTTTTCAGGAAACAAACCCTGAACACACCTTCAAACCTGGTAGCACTCTGAAAGCAGTCGTCGACATCTACCGCTTCGATGGCTCGTTGCGACGCATAACCATGGATGCTATCGAACGTGTCGAAGTCGCCATACGAGCGACTATCAGCAATCACATGTGCCCTAAGTACGGGCCTGACTGGATAGCTGACGCGTCAATCTTCTCTTCTTCATATTCACATGGCGATTTATTGCGGCCCCTGCGCGATCAACTGGGCAAGGAGCGCAACAAACTGGGACGTGAGATTGATCGTATAAAAAAGAGCAGCCGAGTTGATCAGGTCCAGCAGCAGCGAATTGAAAATCGCATGCGCGATAACTATTTTCGGTTCTACGGATCAACCTATTCCCATCCCGAGTTGCCGCCCGCTTGGGCTGTTCTGGAAGAGCTCAGCCTTGGGACGGTATCCACGATGTTCAATGCCATAGGCAAAAGCGTCGACAAGAAAGCGATCGCGAGCAGATTTAATCTCCCCTTCGAAGTACTGGCCTCCTGGCTCCACACTCTGACCTTCATTCGAAACTGCTGCGCCCACCACTCACGACTATGGAACAGAGAGCTCTCGATTCGACCATCCTTACCAAAAGAATGGGTCATCCAAAATGCGCCTGGCGATCGGCCTCAACCCAAGCAGCGGCTATTTATAGTACTAACGATGCTGGCATATTTAACGGACTTGATCAGTCCAGACAGCCAGTGGAAATTTCACTTGGCCGAAATAATGGACCAGAGGGAACCGGGTGATTTGAAACTTATGGGATTTCCAGATGACTGGAAACGGCAATCGCAATGGTGTTTGGAGTAAGGGAAGCCAGAGGTCTTGTTTTTTTCGCCATTGCACCCGTGAAAGTGTCAGGAGCGAACGCTTGCCTGATCCAAAATTTGATGCATAAACCACAGATTGCTAACGGTGGATGAGTTCAGATAGAACCGCAGAACTCCCAAAAAATTCGAGCCCTAGTCCGGATTAACCACAGGCGTAGAAAAGATCGGGCAAAGCGCTGTCGTTGACAGCAACCCCAGGTAGCCAGAACCTTTAAGGCTACACCACACCGTGGTGGTTCTCCCAAAGTGCGATTAGCGTCCGGCGGCTCGCACGGTAACAGCGATGTGATGGATGCCTACTTTTACCAGTGTGCCCACTGCGGCAACTCATACCCTTTCATAGCTGCCCTGCAGCAACCTATCCGCTTGGCCATTCCCGTGCGCCAACCTGCGCCCGTCTCTTTCTCCCGGAAAGAGACGGGCGCTCCTACCGCTGCTGCAGCCCAACTCGTACAGAGCTTTGCGGCATTCCCCCTCGTGACAATCGGCGTGACAAACACCGAAGTCACCAGCAACAGCGATGCAGATGATGGTGCCGCAGCCCACGGAATGGACTGCACCTGACTGACAGTCAGGCACGCCCCGGTCATCGCATCACTGCCTTCACCCGACTCAGGATCTCGCGGCGCCGGTCTCGTCAGCCAGCGCAGCCTCCACCCGCCCACTTTCTTGGAAGTGTTCAGGAGGCCAGATCATGAGATGCCCAAGCTCCCGGTCGTAAAGAGCCGCCAGTCCCGCGTTAGTGGACAACCCTCACAGGTCGCAGGGGCCTTGATCCCTGATAACACTCAACATCCTTGGCGGGATGACGTGAGGAAGGTTTTAAAAGTTTTGGCTTCGAGAGGAGTTCGAAAATGGCACTACTAGTAGGTAAACGTGACGGGCGCAATTTTGGCTATGGCCGGCAACTGAGCTATGCCGGGCCGCAAGCGCTGAAAGATCTATTTGGCTGCGGACATTACGGCACGGTCAAGGCGCACAGTGATCGCTGGCAGGCTTTTGTACGCTGGTGTCGCTCCGAGAATGGGCCAGGGTTTAACGATGCGCGACAAATTGATCGGCAGACCTTGCTGGACTACGCCGGACATCTGCGTCAGCAAGTTGAACAAGGTGAGCTCGCCATCGCCACCGCGCAAAACCGGTTATCAAGTGTGAATCGGACCATGGCCGCGCTTCGCGGTGATCAATATGTGAAAGTGCCGAGTCCGAGCAAGGCGTTGGGAATGCGGCGCACCAGTGTTCGCACGACAGCTCCACAAGGCCAAGATCGTGAGCACGTGATGCGTATCGTCGAGGCGCTCCGCGAACAGCATCCCCGTGCTGCCGCCATCGCGCAGTTGGCGCGAGCCACCGGCATGCGTTTGCGTGAAGTCATATTGGCCGATATTCCCCGCCTACATCGTGAAGCCGAACGCTACGGCAAGATCAACATCCAGGAAGGCACCAAAGGTGGCCGCAGCGGTGCAACAGCACCTCGCTGGATCAGAGTGGATGATTATATTTGCGAAGCACTCAGATATCTCGAACAGGCATCTCCCGACGGGAGTCATAACCTGCTTACGCCGAACGAGAGCTACCTCAATTTTCAACGGGAAATCGTCCGCCCCGCACGGGGCCTCCTCCACACGAACGATTTCAAAGGATTCCACGAGCTGCGGGCGGCGTATGCCTGCGAACGCTATGAGCAAATCACCAATCACCTCGCGCCAATAAACGGCGGCAGATGCAGCCGGCTCGATCCACACCTTGATCGAGAGGCGCGCTCACAAATCAGCTACGAGTTGGGGCATGGCCGAATCGACGTGGTATCGGCCTACATCGGCGGTAAGGCATGAGCAAGCCATTCGATATGGAGTTGTTCCTAACTGGAGTGTTGACTGGCGGGCATGCTACACGCGAGCGGCACATACGTCAGGCCAAGGTTATCCAAGCTGCCATAGCCGGTCGCTGGCACCGACATACTCCATGGGCTTGGCAGCGAAAGCATCTGGTATGGTTCCTTACCCAGCACATGGACACGCGGGCCGAATCGACGCGTTACTACTATCTGCTGACCATCCGTTTGCTCACTCTTCGCTTAGGAAAACCTTGGCAGTTCAAATCGTAGGCGAACCTGGGGCCGACGACGTTTTATCCAAACCACCAGCAAAGAGCCTCAACGTGTATTCGTGGGAGTCTTCCTAAACCTAAAATAGCAGTGGTACTGTTGAGAGCACGATCAGCAAAAAGTAATGCGTAGCATGCTCAACCTCTAGCTATATCCAGATTAAAAGGGGTCAGTCTAGAGATACCGATGGCGTTTAGTCATGCTAAGTGAGACGTTGGCGCGGTTACCACGTCTCAGCACCACAAGGAAGTCGTATGGCAAATCAAGCGTTCAGTAAATCTTCCCTTGCAAGATGTTTATGCCCGATAGATTTTTATAAAGAGCCAAAGTTAAGAGACCCTGCCTATCGGGACGGTATCATAGCTGCTGCTCTAGAAATCGCCGAAAACTGTCTAGCCAACCCGATTACACTCAAAACGCTTACACTAGCCGGAAAACAAGGCTATACAGCAAATGATCTTCCAAGCAAATTAATATTACGTCACTGCACCAAAAATATAATTTCCAGCACAAAAATAAAATTAAAAAATCGAACATCCATTGCAAGAGAACTAAAAATATATCTAAAAGAAGGAACGTCTTACAGAATTTATCGATACGATATAAAATCCTTCTTTGAAAACATTTCAGCAGCGAACTTATTACACAATTTAGAAAACAACAACAAACTATCAAAGCACACAAAAATCCTAGTAAGCGCACACCTACATAATTTCAACACTCTATTCAGCCAAGGCATCCCGCGGGGAGTAGAGCCGAGCCCAATGCTTGCGGAAATTGCATTGGCGAAATTCGATATTGCAGTGAAGGCACATACTGAGGTTTTTTATTATGCTAGATTTGTCGACGACATTATAATTCTTACATCCTCAGAAGAAAACCAACAAAACTTTCATTCATGGCTATGTCAATTACTCCCGCCACCGTTAGAATTCAACAGTAAGAAAACCGAAATAATTAGTATTCCACGACGAAACAAAGCGGGCGCAACAAACCCAGATGGAAAAATAAAAGCCAATTTTGATTTTCTTGGATACTCTTATACTGTAATTGACACCCCCCTACCTCTAGATAGCGATGGTAAAGAGAAAGTAAATACAGCCGAATCAATTTATAGAAAGGTTCTCATTGACATTTCCACAAGCAAACTAAAAAAACTAAAGGCCAAAATCTGTAAATCACTCTACAACTTCAGCAAAAACAAAGACTTCGCTTTGCTCGCAGACAGAATTAACTTTCTAGCAAGCAACAGAGATTTACGTCATAAGGACACTGGTAGACGCATCCCCACTGGAATCTACTACAATTATTCATCAATCAATCTTCCATCAAAGAATCTCAACGAGATAGATAGCTTCTTAAAAAAACTAGTAACAAGCAAGCATCACAGACTAAGCCTTCGATATCAATCACTTCTGAATCCATCACAAAAAAAACAACTACTTAAATTAAGCTTTTTGCATGGATTTACAAATAGATCGCATAAAAAGTTTAGCCCACGCAGGTTGAAAAAAATCACAAGGATTTGGCTGTGAAAAAAAAGAATATTGTTAAAATAGACAAAAAGGATTTCTTTAGAGCGGTTCTCACCGACACCGCACCTTCAGACGTGCCTATCATATTTTCAAATGACGGCCTGTATATAAACCATCATAAAACCCAACAACTGAAGAACTCATCCACATTCAACATCATAAAATCCCTATATCTAAATATTATTAGCCCAATAGAAAACACAACACTAACTACTGAAGCCGCTACACAGAGTCAAAAAAAACAATCTCACCCATTGAAATACAAAATCATAAAGAACAATTCAAGCCTAAGGACGTTATCACTTATTCATCCACGCGCTCAAAAAAATTACACTGAATTTTATAAAGAATACGGCGACGCGATAATTTCACTCTGTTCCTTAAGTCCATTTTCAATCAGAGCGCCTCAAAAAGTAGGAGGGTCATTTTATTCCAAAAATACCACCCCTCTGAACCAATACAAAGAAATTAATATCGACACCCTTGAAAATGAATTACACAGAAAGCATGCATCTTCTTTTTTTGCGTACAGAGGTTACGATCGAATTTATAAACTATACAACTCAAGCACTTACTTAAATTTAGAAAAACAATTTTCATCCATGTGGCTTCTCGACATCGCAAACTGCTTCCAAAGCATTTATACCCATACAATTTCTTGGGCAATAAAAAACAAAGATCACATTAAAAAATATGTGTCATTTAGAAGCCAGTTCTGTCAAGAATTCGACACTTTGATCCAACGCAGCAACAACAACGAAACCAACGGAATCCCCGTGGGCGCGGAAGTTAGTCGCATTTTTTCAGAGATAATCCTACAAGACATTGACATAAACGTCATCGAAGCTCTAAAGAAAATAGATTTGCATGTGGGTCGAGATTACACAATTCTCAGATATGTCGATGACTATGTACTATTTTCAAAAAGCGACTCAACATCAGAGCTTGTATTCGATACGATTTCAGACCAGCTTGCTAGTTACAACCTCCATATTAGCGAATCAAAGCTTAGGAAGTATAATCGCCCGTTCTGCACTGAAAAGTCACAAATAATAATTGGTATAAAGGCTTTCCTCGATGATTTAGAAAAAAATCTTTTCAATGTCCGGCATATAGATGAACACCGAGTACTTTTTCCTAAAAAAATCTATCGAGAAGATCGTTTTACACACTCTTTCATTGAAAAAGTTAAAGCACTTATCAAGGATACTGGCAGAGGTTACTCCGAAGTTTCGGCATACCTAGTATCCATATTATCAAAAAGAGCAATAGATCTAACAATCGGAGACAAGTACAACTTTCCAGAAAACAAACACGAACATGCTTTGATCCTCAGGGATGCTATTTTAATAGCGCCTAACCTCACGTTCTTTTTCTACAGCGTGAACCCAACTGTTTCCTCATCCAATAGACTTTCGAAAACCATTTTAATTATAGATAGATTCATTCAAAAAAATTACCCTGACTTTTTAGATTTCGTCAGAACTGAAATCATGACCCATGTAAATCTTCTAAAATTCCATCGAGAAAAAAACGACGAGCGCAACGGATATATATCACTAGAACGACTCAATATAATTTTAGCGACTAGTGAATTCGGAGACAAATACCTAATTTCCTCGTCCAACTTCTCATACCTAGAAAAGGATGAAATCAACATAACTTATTTCGATATAGTTTCCCTGCTTTATTATTTTAAATCACACAAAGAATACGACACGGCTAGATGCTGCTTGATAAAAATCGCCAAACAGAGACTCACACTTAACTTCAATCTTCACCAAGACTCTGAATCAGCTCATACGTTTTTAGACTTAGTCTGCTGCCCTTATTTAGACTCCGATACCAGAGGCGATCTTCTGAGAATTTATCTCACTGCCTATGAAAAGAACCTTACAGTTAATCCAGGACTACTAGAAACGGCACTGACAGAGCTTTCTAACTCTTTTTGGTTCGTAAAATGGAAAAATCTGGACCTTATCAAACTACTAGAACGAAAAGAGTTGAAATCCATTTATTAACATGATAAAAAATGTCTGTTGTTTAGAGGTCAATATTGCTCCGGCCTTAAATTTGCAAATCCTCGGACCAGCAAGCTTAGGCACTTCACGTTGAATCAAGAGCCCGCCCGCAAGGCTTGCAATAGGTTCATCGTTGAGAGGATTTCTCGAAAGCGAGCCTCACACACCTGATGCTGAGGCCTCTTTACAACACCTTTCTTAACTCTTGTTTTTTTAAATGCATTGTGACAGGTATTAACTGTGGTAGCCCACCTACTATCTGGCGATTGTATTTTAGCAAAAACAGTATTAAATATTGCAACATAAATATCAGCACATCAATAACCAATTAATAAACTTAGAGCGTTGCATTCTAAGGCAAAATTATTGGCTCATTCATTAATACAACGAACTTCAATTTTTTATCAAACGGCTATCTGGCGTCTCATCCCTCAGTGCTACTCAATTCTACTACCTATAATCGCTTAAAATATTAGGCAGTTAATGGCTACTCGCGCTATATAATTTAACCAAACAGCTAATTCTGTCCTGCGAACACCGGTTCGATTCCATTGAGCGCCATAACCAGCTGATTTATTTATAGCTACCAGTCAGGGTACGCCAAATTTTCCACCAAATTCCAGAACCGCAGAAAACCAGGCTTCGCCGCAACCTACAGTTCATCTGGTACCGCACCATATGAATCAACGACTTAGGCTCACCCAACCAGTAGGTCTTTTTCGTTTCTGGGCTTTTTGTCACCGCTTTAGTCACCACCTCGCCAGGGCTAGCCCACCGAGGCAAGATAAGGGCACTTGAAGAGGTAGCCCCAACCCGAACAGCTGCGACCGGCTCAGCGGAGCTTAGAGGTTCGGCGAGGGAGCGAAAGGGCGCTTATGTGCGATGCACCAAGTGATGGCAAATGGCTTGCGCTCTATGAACGCCTGACGTAATCTTGCCCAGCCTCCATTCAGGTATTAAATAGGGTTGTTCAAATGCGACCCGATTCAAAAAAGCTACAAGCAACGGCCCTTAGCGACTTCGGGACGTTATCTTCAAAGGAATAGGGTGAAATATGAATGGAGGCTTTTTTTTAAACTTCGTGGCCCTAAACCCAAATACCTCACCTGATGAACTTGCGGCGCTTCTCGGCACAGATTATGGGAAGATTAAGCATTTTTACTATCGTGGAGAAATGCAGCGCCACTACCTAGCGTTTGATATCCCCAAGAAAAATGGTGCAAAGCGCAGGATACTAGCACCTACGGACAAACTAAAAACCATCCAAGCTCGTATCGCGAATTTACTTTCAAAGTTATATACGCCACGTGAACCAGTGAAGGCCTTTCTTGAAGGGACTTCAATCGTGGCTAACGCTAGGCCGCACTGTAGAAAGAAATACGTGTTTAACGTTGACCTGGAAAATTTCTTTGGCACGATCACATTTGCCCGTGTACGTGGCATGTTGATAGCTAAGCCCTATTCGTTATCTCCAGAAACTGCAACAGTAATAGCCCACCTCACCACAGTGAATAGCATTCTGCCCCAAGGCGCGCCGAGCTCTCCCATTCTCTCGAATATGTTATGTGCGAGCCTAGATCGAGATCTATATTCGCTGGCAAAGCGTCATCGCTCAGTTTATACGCGCTATGCTGATGATATAACTTTTTCCTTCTACTGCCCTATTGACTTCGTTCCTGCCGAGTTGGTTGACTGGTCTGAATCGAATGGCAGAGCAAACCACTATTTCAGTCAAGTAGGGTACGAGCTAGCGTCGGCTATCGAGCGTCACGGTTTTAAGGTCAACCAGAGTAAGGTCAGGCTTCAGGGGCCGCATGAGCGGCGAATTGTTACCGGCTTGGTAACGAACCAAAAACCAAATGTGCCTCGAACTTATATTAGAAAAACAGCAGCCTTAATTCACTCTATTGAAAAATATGGTGTTGAGGCCGCCAATATTGTTTTTAGAGAAAAGAACCCAAATTCCACCGCGACTGTTGAGTCTCACCTGCAAGGCCGCTTGCTTTACATAAAGCAAGTAGTTAGCGAGGATTCTGAAGTTTATAGGAGGCTCGCTCAACGATATAACATGCTACCAATCAAATCGAAAGTCCCTAATGCCCCACAAGCAACTCGTGAGGACTCTGATAATTTTAGGGTTGGCAAGTTTGTTAGAGACAAGTGCTGGATCACTAATATCGAAGAGTACCGGAATGGCAAGCTGGTCATGATCCAGGGCAGCGCCTTTCTTATGAAGGGCGGCTTACTGGTGACATGTGAGCACGTGCTAAGCGCAATAGTGGACGATTCGAGAGAGGAGTTCAACGAGTGCTTAGTATCAAGAATTGGGGATGATGAGAGCATATATGAGGCCAAGGTAATCATCCGTAACAAAGAGCTTGATATTGCAGTTCTAAAAATTAAGGATGCTCCAGCTGACCTTGAAACTTTTACGCTTGAAGAAGTAAAAGAACCAAACATTGGTGACCGTGTCGCAGTTCTAGGTTTTCCAAACTTCAAAGAAGGAAGCAAGGATGTTGGAATCCTAAAGTGCCGAATCACTAACAAATACCCGCTGTTCGGGGTGTCGCATAGTGAAGTGGATAAGACTTTGTACTCTGGAAATAGTGGCGGGCCAGTAATCAATTCCAGCTATCACGTAGTTGGGATCGCAGCTAAAGGCGCAGCTGGAAACCCTCAGGGCAAAAATTCTTTTATCCGGGTTTCAGAGTTAAGAAAGTATCTCGAAAAAAGTGGTGCGATTTAGATAATTCGGGGAACAGACCACGATTCCTAGCTTAAATTAATATGCAGACGATCAATCAATATTGGTTTTTCCCCGTTTTTTTCGCGATCTTTTCCTAAATTAATCGTGGTCTGCCCCAACTTTTTTAGAAATACTCACTAAATTGGACAGCCTGTCAATGACCAGAAATAAGCACGAAAGTACAAATCAAATTGACATCGAAAATCTGCTGCTAGAATACGATAACTTTCTTAATTTTCTCCAAAGAGATCTATCCATAAAGAACATCTCAAAAACAAAGCTCCAGAAGATCAAGTCGAAAATTAAAAAAGAAGTTTTGCACTATGATGAAATCTGTAAGATATATTCAGATATCAATAGATTCAAAAGAATCATGCGCGTCCTTGAGGAAAAAAAAGACAATCTAAATCGGGACACCCTTAAAAGAATGCTTGCCGGGTCAGAGCATTCGCCATTTTATAGCGACAATTCGGAGGACGCTTTCTTTGAGTTTGATTTTGCATCAAGACTTATTAATTTGCGCTCCTATAAGTCCATAAATATAAAAACAAAAACAGATATAATATTCAATGAAGTTACCGCTATCGAGTGCAAAAAAATACATTCAGGGAACTCATTCGAAGAAAACCTCAAAAAGGCGAACAAACAGATATTAGAAAAATTAAACTCTGGGGGAAGGGTGAAGAACGGGCTTATTGCGATAGACCTAACAAACATATTTAATCATGAAAAATTCAGGGAATTTTCAAAGCATACTTATCGCCTATTTCTTGATGAGTATCTGACCCTAGGTCATACCGAGACCGATTGCTTGCACGCAATACCTAGAGACAATAATTTTAAAGGCGTCGTTCAGAATTTTTCTAGTGCCTTACTTGAGTTCTCCTTTCATTCTATGTTTAAAGAAGTTAGCGCAAATTTCCAAATGAACAAGGATGTAATGGGAGTCTTTTATCAGGCCGAAACGTTTATCCCCATCGAAACTAAAGACACTAGAGGCCTCATTGCCATAAGAGCGGGGTGCTATTACATAAACAATCAGTATCTATCCCATAACGACAACAAATATAACGGGGAAGACATTGGCTCGTTTCTTCGCTCATTGGCTAGCGGAATTTAGCTTCGCTCCCCGACAAAGAATCAAGCGCAGTGAATCGTCCCGGATTTACTAAACACCCGTCTGTCTGTTTGTGACCAAGTCCTATCGATTACCCATGGCGGCAATAGTTGGAAACGTTCGAACTCAGAAGTTTTACGATGCCCTATGCTGCTCTGGATGATTACATGCAGTCCGATAGTGAGCTGATATCTCATTAATGCCCAATTCGATTCCACTGAACGCCATAACTAGCTGATTTATTTATAGTTACTAGTTGGGGTACGCCAAATTTTCCACCGACTTCCAGATCCGCAGAAAACCTGGCCTCGCAGCAAGCTACCGTTCGTCTGGTGCCGCACCATACAAAATAAAGCCCCTGCAGAAATGCCGGGGCTTTGTTGTTTCTGTCGTTTGGAGCTCACAAGGCCCTCGCGGATGCGAGGGCTTTTTGCGTTTCATACCTGACTGATCTCGAGCACATACGAAATCCTCTGCTCGTTTGCGCTCCAAACATAGCGCAAATGCTTGCCCTGCTTCGGAATCGATACCGCAGGCGGACGGAACGCCGCAACGCATTCATGCCCGGGCAATCGCACGCTGTTATAGAGCAAGCCCCACGACTCGGCGTCGCGCAACTGTCGCGCAAATACCTGTGATGGCCCATAGGCTTCCGGATCGGGCTGATGCAAATATTCGAAACCTTGGCGAACGTCATGCAGCGGCTTGACCACCTGATTGACGTAAGTGCGCATGGTCAATTCGAGATCGGCTTCCTGGGTCGCGGCGAGGAAACGTTCCTGATGAAAACAGGTTTCAGCGATGGCCGCACTCTGGCTGCTGGCGGCGTAATAGACGCCGAAGGTGCCGTCACTGAAACGGCTGCGTTTGCCGACGTGAGTGAACGCGGCCATCACCGGGCTGGAACCGGGGCCGGACAGGCGATCTTCGGGACGTACGCGGGCAAGGACGCCGGCCTGTTCGACCAGCCGATCATTGGTCAGTGCTTCGATGGCGTAGGCAACTTCGAGGTCCTCGGCGTCGAGCACGTCTTCGAACAGTGCAATCGGCGGGAAGCTGCTGTTGACGATGCGATACGCCCGCGGCCATGGCACATCCACCGGCGCCGGCGCTTTCAACCGCGCACTCCGTCGAGGTAGCGGCGTACATCGGCGATATCGACCACCCGGCCTGCCAGCATGTAATCCAGCGCGGTTTTGCCGTTGAACGGTGCCGCCGTGTTGGGGCTGCTGACCCAATCGTAGGCGCGCTCGCGGCTATTGCTGAAGATGATGCTCAGCGCCTTGTGAATGCCCATCAGATAAGAGATGCGCTCGAGGGTGTCATGGGGCAAGCGTGTGTTTGGCAGGTGTTTGTATTTATAGAATGTGGTGTTGCCGACTCCACCGAGCAGGGTGCGTTGTTGCTCGGCATTGCAGCCCCAGTGCTCCATGAGGTTGAAGAAGAACTTCAGCGCAACGCGGCCGGCTTCGGGGGCGTCGAGTTGTTCGCGTGGGTTTAACGCAGTAGATGAAGTTGGCATTTGGCCGCCTCCAGAGAAATCATCATGCCTTGAGGTTAGTACATATCTGTACATTTACTCAAAATTAATACACTGATGAACAACCGTGCAGACTGAAAAATCCATGCTTCTCACACGCATTTTTTGATCTCCATCACCCCCACCCCAGCAAAAACCCCGATCCTCTGTGAGCCTCCAGCCATCGGCGGGGAAATCAATTCGCTACTAAATCCGCGACAACTATGCTCAGGTGCAGGAATATAGCCGGCATATCGCGCCGTTTCGGTCGTTTCGTAAACAACAATACCCAGCCCACTTCAGAGGGCATTACCCATGGATAGCAGAACCTTACGCAACCTCATGCGCATCGTGCAGACCGGCTCGCTGTCGGCCGCAGCCGAGCATTCGTGCCTGACCGTGCAGGCGTTGGCCGCACAGTTGAACAAGGTCGAAGAGCAGTTCGGTTTCCGCTTGTTTCGCCGTTCCAACAAGGGCCTGACGCTGACGCCGCAAGGCACGGAGCTCACGCCTTACATCGACAAAGTGCTGATTGCCACGCGACAGATGGAAGAAAAGGTCGAGGCGCTGAAGGTCCCCGGGCAGCGGACGTTGAAGGTGGCGTTGAACAACACCCTGTCGCCTGATTTCAACCGGCGCATGATCGGACGCCTGATCGAGGTGTTTCCCGATTACCAGATGGAGTTCAGCTACGCCGAGTCGATGGAAAATCTCAGCAAGCTGAAGAACGAAGATTTCGACCTTGCCGTACTGATCGGCCCGCAGCGGCCGGGGCTGCCGAGCATCGTCCTGCCGGATGTGCAGGTGCAGGTGGTCGGTGCGCATTGCGGTCAGGAAAACGATCCGCTGACGTTGCTGGGCAACAAGTTTCAAGTGCGTCCTGCGGAAGATTGTCCGTATTCCCACAGTTTTCTGCGCTTTCTCGACGCCGGACTGGGCAATCACGAGAACGGTCAGCGCATGGTCTATTCCTGCAGCGAAACCCTGACGCTGTCGTTGATCACGCAGATGGATGCGGTCGGCATGGTCTCGCGTGAAGCGGCGCAGAAGAACGGACTGACGATTTTTCCCGGTTTCGAGGATTTCCTCGAAGTGCGCCTGGCGGTAAACAACCCGGAGTTGTCCCACCAGGCGCTGAACGACGTCGTTGATCTGCCGCTACATGAACGAGCCGAGCGCAATGTACGCAGCCGTCCCCACCGCCACACTGAGAAAGAGGTTTTTGCTGAAATACGCACATAGCAACGTCGGAATCGCGGCATAGAATTCCGGGCGATCGAGCTGGATCTGCCGGTCCTTGATCAACAAGGGCGTGAGGCTGATCGCAGCGACGATCGCCACCGGCAGATATTCCAGCGCCCGCGCCACGAAGGGCGGCCAGTGGTCGGTGTTGATCTGCAGCGGCAAGGCGCGCGGCAGGAAGGTCACCGCCATCATCAGCACCACCACCAGAATCAGGAACGTTTGGTCAGGCATACACCCACTCCGCAGCCCACAAACGTGGCGATAAATACGTTGAAGGGCGAACTGCCGATCAGGCTCAGCGCGCCCATGCAGACCACGGCAGCAGCGGCCGCAATCAATTTGTTACGCGTGTTGCACAGCGAGACCAGCACGTAGAGCATCATCGCCGTCAGCGCGTAATCGAGCTGATATTTGATCAAGTGCGCCGCGTACTGCGCGCAGACCGCACCGAGCAAACCGCCGAGCACCCACGAGGTGTGGCAGAACAGATTGAAACCGATCAGGTAACGCACGTTGACCGGTGCGCCTGTACCGAGCTTGACGCTGTGAAAGGCGAAGGATTCATCCGTCAGGCCACCGGCGTAAGCCCAACGCTCCATGCGGCTCAAGCCCAATGCACGCAGGGCTTTGGCCATGTACACCGACATCAGCATGTGCCGCGCATTGATCAGGAAAGTGGTCAGCACAA
>Ga0209795_10001563_pt1 | contig 13951 bp, 15 predicted proteins | sample AgamicOrMarz_FD_187166 | JGI IMG/M metagenome (GOLD analysis project Ga0209795, IMG submission 187166) | Agave microbial communities from Guanajuato, Mexico - Or.Ma.rz (SPAdes) (version 2) | ecosystem: Host-associated > Plants > Phyllosphere > Phylloplane/Leaf | place: Guanajuato, Mexico...
AAGTCAAGGATAACTGCAGAATGTTCATGGTTCATACCTTAATTCATCTCCCAAAAATCGATGTACAAATGTTTTATTTTTCCTACCATACTATCTATGGTTAAGTGTTTTTTAGCGAAAATTTTAGCATTTGTACTCATTTTATTTCGAGCTTCTTTATTAGTAATCAGAAATTTTAATGCATGAGTCAATTGTTCAGAATTTCCAGGTTCTACAATAATACCTGTTTTATTATTCGTTATGAGTTCAGGGATGCCTCCGCAATTTGTGGAAATTACGGCGGTTCCACTATGCATAGCTTCAATTATGGAGAGAGGTAAGCTATCGTTGATTGTGGGAAGTACAAAGATGTCGGTTTTACTTAAAAGTAAGGGTACGTCATCTCTAGATCCTAAGAATTTGACCATTGACAAGCCTAGATCTTTTTTCTGCTTTTCTAAGGTTTTCCTCATTTGTCCATCACCAACAATTAACACTTCAATATTTGTAGTATATTTTTTAAGTCGTGACAGCGCTTCAAATAAATGGTTATGTCCTTTTCGTGGTCCAAGTCTAGCTACGCATGTAATAGTAAGCTTGTGTGAAGACGTTGCTTTTTCTTGCCTTTGGTTCATTGGATAATCAATTCCCGTAATGACTGTAGTTATATTTCGATTTTTTGCCCCTAATTTTATTAATGGTTCACGAAATGAATCACTAAGAACAATAATATGGCTTGCATATGTTATCGCTTTACTTTCAAGTTCTTTAAAATATGCTTCTTCAACAGAACCTTTTTTGATTATGTTAAATTTTAGTCTGTTAAATGTGAACATACCGTGAGGTGTATAAAATAAAGGTTTTCGGTAAATTTCATTAAATCTTCCTAGGATATTTGCTGTAAATAAATCTTGAGCATGAAGAATATCATATTTTTCTAAATCTATGGTTTCAAGCATTTTTTCGTATACATATATAAGTCTTTTATGATTTAAAATTCGATCATTATAACTTCCATAGCGCTTTGTGAAGAAACCTCTTAGATTTGGAGTAACACTTTCTCGAAGCTTTTTTACTTTAGAAGTTGAGAATTGATTAGGAGAAATAATGTCTACTTTATGTCCTTGACTCCTTAAACCTGCACTTAGATTAGTAATATAATTAGAAAGACCTCCTACATGAGGAAAGCTCCAAAATGTAGCAATTAAAATAGAAAGTTTCTTTTTTGTACCTTTTTTGGAAAGGTTTCTTTTTTTTGGTTGTTCCGTTGAAACAAATTTTTTTGAAGAATGCGATTTAAGTCCATAATGTTGGTCTAATCTTTCGACTATATAAGGATAGGGAAAAGTAATTTCATTGTTCATTTCCAAACCCTCCGTATAATTTCGAAAGCTTCAGCATAAGGCACGCCAACACTCATCCCTCGTAGTTTTCCTAAGTACTCAATGCCTTCATAAGAACGAGGGTGAGGGAAATCTCTCATTTCAATATCGTAATGTCTAAGAGCATTGAGTTTATACTCCATCTGTGCTGTAACATCTACAAAATAATTTGGTTTGAATATTTTATCAGGTGTGGAAGCATTCCATTCACTAGACGAGACCGTTTCAAAGGTAATTATCTCTATAGGGGGAGTATTAGGAAGGGGTCTAGCTGCAGTTAGTACTGCTTGAAAAGTGACCTGATGATCTTTATTTAGATCACCGTAGTGATGTGTAAAGATCTTCACCGGTTTATATTTCTGAATGAGCTGCTCAATTTCTTTCGTTAATTCATGAAGGGGAATCATTTCTAACTCTAAATTGACATGCTCAAGAAATATTACCTCATCAATCCCAATTTCTTTGTTAGCAAGCCGTCCAAATTGCTGGATATGATGAGCTTCTTCCTTTCTCCCTAAAGCAGTAATTACTGAAATTACTTTATAGCCTGCATCTACCAGTTTTTTTAATGTTCCTGCGGTTCCTAACAGCTCGTCATCAGGATGAGCCCCAATTACTAGTATATAATTGCTCATATTTGTTCCTCCCGTAGCTTTTTCTACTATACTTGTACTATAAACAATATATGGAGCTATTCAGATATTAGAAACCGGCATTGGCGGAAAATTAAAAATTAAGTAGTTATATACCAGTTATTTATAAAAGACCTATACAATTAATAACCTTATTATGTAAAGCAGTGAATGAAGGGACGGGAAGAACCCTTCCGTTAATGCTATAATGCCAATTTTCAAGATTGCTTCTAAATCATTTGTCTTAGAGATAGTTAATATTAAAAATTAATTAGAATTAGGAGAATTTATTCTATAGAAATAAGACCTGTTACTGAATGTTAACAGGTCTTATTGATTCATTAAGATTTATACTATTAGTATTTAGAACTTGATTTCCATAAATTTATGACCCTGATTTTCTTACAAGTATCGTTGCAAGGACTGGATTCTTCATGTTTCTCATGCTTCTTACAAGCCTCTTTGGAAGAACTATGCTGGTCATGTTTTTCATGCTTTTTGCAAGATTTTTTCTGAGCTTCCTCTCCATAATCCCAATCTTCTTTATATTTCATACTGATATCACCTCTTTTTCTTACTATAGTATGTAACTCTTAGTAACAGGAGAGGGTGCCTGTCTTGGATTTCATCAAAAAAATTTTAGAAAATTATATGTAAATAGATAACTATACAAGCACCTTAATTTTAAAGGAATAGAATAATAAATGGGGAAGGGGGGGAGAGCATGGGAAAACCTTATTTTCATTATCGTAGGGATGATAGCGAGAGTTATAGATTACCGGAAATAACTTTCTTTAAAAGATACGATACAAAAAAGAGTCTGTTTCATGATTTTGCAATAGGCAACAACAATAGTGTTCAATTTGTTTCATCTAATAGCGTTAAAAAAAGTCACTTTTCGAGTGGAAAAGCATTGGAGGATTCTTCAGAGGCATCAATAAGTGAAAGAGAGAACGTACTGGTGAATTTTAAGAGGTATGCAGTAGTTGGGAAAGGAAAAGATGGAGTTATTTATCAATTGACTTCCGATCGATGTGTAAAAGTATTTTTTAAGGAAGAAGTATATAAAAAGGAGTTAAAAGCGATACAAGTTGGGCAGTCGTCTTCTAGTATTCCTCGTCTCTACGATTATGGATCAAATTACATAGTCATGGAGTATATAAAAGGAATTTCCTTGGCAAAACATTTTAAAAAAAATAAGTGTATACCAAAGTCTTTAGTTATACAACTTATAAATCTCCTTGATGAATTGAAAAAATTAAACTTTAGTAGACAAGATACAGAATTACGGCATGTCCTAATGAATGAACAGGGAGATCTAAAAGTAATTGATCTTAAAAGAGCGTTTAGTTCTAATCGACCTATTCCGATTAAGTTGCTAACTGAATTGAAGGAATTAAAGTTATCAAAAGAATTTTTAGCCTATGTTAAAGATATTCGTCCGTCTCTTTATCAAAAATGGAGAACATTTGATGAGAGGTAAATTTTTAAATCAGTAGTTAACGTCATTAATTGTAGCAACAATAATTGTGTGTCAATACGCTTATTGTTGCTACAAGTTATAGAATGAAAGCATTGGTATGCCACCTCTTATAGCACATAAATATTAGTGTTATGTCTTATATTAGGTATCAGTTATTGTATAAGTTGACTGATCACCGACTGGGAGAGTAGCAATAACAATATTGGTTGCCCCGTCAATTACCGATACTATACTATTTTCCTCATTCGTGACGTGAATTTGATTATTACTTCCGTTAATATCAATCATAGATGGCTGTTCCATGACAGGTACTATCCCAATAACAGCGTTTGTACCAGCATCAATCACGGAAACGGTATGACTATTTTTATTCGCTACGTAAATTCTATTGTTGGATAAGTTAGTCCCTACGTCAGTAGGTTGGTCACCTACTGGAACTGTAGCCATTATTGTATTCGTTAATCCGTCAATAACGGAAACTGTATTTTTAAACTTATTAGCGACATAAATTCGATTGATATAAGGGTGAACATCTAGGTTAATTGGATGAGTTTCTACAGGAATTGTAGCAACAACAATATTTGTTGAACCATCAATGACGGAAACTGTGTCACTGCCTGCGTTAGTTATATAAACCCTATCCATATAGGGGTTAATTCCTACACCCGATGGTTGCCCTCCAACTGGAATAATACCAATAACTGTATTTGTAACAGCATCAATCACGGAAACTGTATCATCACCTTTATTAGTCACGTAAATTCTATTGGTAGATGAGTTACCATTTACGTTTACTGGCTGACGACCTACGTTTATAGTCGTGATTAACTCATCTGTGACCCCATCAACAACAGAAACCGTATTATTGTCCTCATTTGTCATATAAATTTGATTATTTGATGATTTTCCTTGTGAAGATGGAAAATCAACTGCAACATGTACAGCCTTCGCTTTTTTTCCCATTTTACTCAACTCTTTTCATAAATACTGTTAAGAAAATTGTTGAAAACATAAGGTACTTACCTTATGTACAAATATATGATGTTAAATTTATTTTATTATCTAAAGTTTCTTTGAAAAGAATATAACTACCTAAACATTTTTATAATTAATATCCCTTAGAAGCTTTTAATTTTATATAAATAAAGCGTTTGCTCCTAAAAAAGGAGCTTCATTTAAAATGAATTGCTGAAATAACACCTGAAAATAGGTGGCAAATTGTTTCCTTTTATGTGATCGCTGCATATGTTGTTATGAAATAAAACCTTATAAAAAAGGAGCGATTAATATGAGTGATTCACAGAAAAGACCGGAGATTGTTCCAAATAAACTAATTGATTTATTAGTAAACGACGTTTTTTCTAAACATGGTATAGATAAGGAGCATATCAAAGGAAAGCTATCTGAAGAAAAGAAACAAATGCTTAAAGAAATGGTTGAAGACTTATCAAAACGAGTGGATGAATTTGTTAAGCAAACAAATGCCCCTAACAACAAAAAATAAATTATAACATCTATAAACGCCATTCAATAGGCGTTTTTGTTGTTTTTAAAAATGGTTGCACTCATTGGTCAATTGGCCCAATCCTATTGATTGGTATGTTCATATATTAATACATACCATGAAAAAGGAGTGTTAGTTATGTCATCTAAAAAGTATTATTCTTACGATGTAAAGAAAAAGTGCAAAAGCAGACATAAAAAAGATGATTCCAAGAAGCATTGTAAAGATAGCTGTAAAGTAGATCACTATGAAAGTGAATCTACAGAATATGATTACTATAATAGCCGTGAGAGTCATGAAAGTCGTGAGAGCTTTGAGAGCTTTGAGAGCTTTGATGCAGAGGTAGTTCAAGAGGCAGACCAAGTTTCATTAATTGATCAAGAATCAGATGAATTAATTTGGATTAAAGATTCTTGCGATATTAAAGTTCATACCACAGATACTCAAGCAGCTATTGCTATTCAAGTAGCTATTCAAGTGGCTATTGCCGTAGTGGTTCGTATTACCATTGGTGATACTGCTCAAAATGATGGTGTACTTCAAGATTTATTGCAGCTATCTGACATAGAGCAAACCAATAAACAAAAGATCTTTATCGAAAATTCTAAAGATATTACAATTACAACTACTGATACAGACGTTGCCCTTAACATTCAATTATTACTGCAAATCCTAGTTGCGATAATCGTTCTTATAGACATTCTTTAATTAAAAACTAAAAGAGGTGAAAAAAATGAGTGAGAAAAAATGGAGAGCACTAGACCACTGTGAAAATAAAAGATTCAGTGGAGCTGACATTATGCAAGAAGCAGATCAAATTGCTAAAACTGAACAACAATCTTTTGAGAAAATTATTGTTAAAGATTCTGAAGGTGTAACTGTACACACCACAGATACTCAAGTCGCAGTTACGATTCAAGCAGCATTACAGGTAGCAATTGCTGTAGTAATTCGTATTACAATCGGAGATACTCCTGAAGGAAATAGTGTAGTTCAGGATTTAAAACAATTTGCTAGTATTAAGCAAAAAAATGCTCAAAAAACAATTATCGAGAATTCTACAAATGTAAAAGTTACAACGACAGATACTGATATAGCTGTAAATCTTCAAGTATTACTACAAATCCTCGTAGCCATCTTGGTTTCATTAGATATTCTTTAATTACCTTCCAAGCGTAAAAAGCAGGGAGGTAATTAAGGGGTATAATTCGTTATTTAAATTAAATTGTGAATTGTTATAAATCAGATAAATGATTGACCGTATAGTGGATGGAATCTAAATCTAAGAAGAAATTAAAAAATGGATGACAATTCAAAAAGAATTAAATAACTAGGCTGGATAGTAGATTTAAGGAACTCTTTCTTTATTATGTTCGTAATAAGTGGTTGAAATAATATTTGGAAGAGATACCAAACAATTTTTAATTTATGAATGCATTTAGCTAAATATATTCTTTACCGTATCTTTAAAAATAAGAAGACTTCTCTCTATAAGAGAGAAGTCTTCTTATTTTTACCTTAACTTAAATTTAACAAATTTTATTACTTTTAGTTTAAATACAAATTAGTTAGTATATTCCAATACATTTTGAAAAATTCTTTTCGTATTCTTCATTTCATCAATTTACTTTATTTAATTATATTAATGATTTACTCCTGTATCTAAAGTATTAATCAAAAGGAGCGGATCTATGTGCTAAGAGTGATGTATGGATATGAAATAGAAGAAAAATAAAATTAAACTGAAAGAGTGTTAATAAAATCTTTAAATGAATATATAAGAATTAAGCGATAAAAAAATAATGGAGGAGACTAATGAAGGATATTCATGTTTTTATGCTTAATTATTCTAATTTAGCTATTCTGAAACAAGCTTTACTGTCATTAAAGTTTATAGATTACCGTATTAAAGGCGTGACTGTTCTCGAGCCGTCTAATGCATCTTTACAAATAGGGGATGGATTTATTACTTCAAAAATCAGCTATGAAAAATTGATACAAAATGATTTAGGATTAACTTTAAATAAATGTATTCAAGAACTACACTGTGAATATATTTTGTTTCTAGATGATCAAAGTTACTTCAATGCAAGTGTAAAAGGTGAGAAATTACAATTGCCTAGTAATAAGTTTGTAATGACTTTTCCCAATATAATTCAAGGTAAAGTTATACAACGCCCTCTTCTTGTTAAAGTACCTTTTTTAAAACAAAATAAATTCTTCTCCAAATATCAAGTGCCTTTTAAAGAAGCTATATTGTCATCGTGGCTTTCGAAAATTAGTAAATCATTTACTATTAACATAGGCAAAAATTTTATAAGTTATGGCACCAAGAGTATTTCCCAAAACAACTTACAAAAGCTTATTTTTATAGAGAAATATCAAATTCAGCCAATGGAAAAGTTAGATACCCCCTCCATTTCTATAATGATTTCTAATTATAATATGGTTGAATATGTAGAAACAGCAATTAATTCATGTATATTGCAAATAAAGCCTCCAAACGAAGTTTTAGTGATTGATGATGGTTCTACGGATCATTCCTATAAGCAAATTGAAGCATATAATAGCTTACATAATTTTAAATTATTTAAAAAAGAAAATGGGGGAAAGGCAAGGGCGTTGAACGAGTTAATTTCTCATATAAAAACAGACTTTGTTCTTGAATTAGATGCAGATGATTGGCTAGATCCAGATGCTCTTATGATTATTGGTGAGTATCTAAGTGATATTCCTAAAGATGTGGCTGTACTTTATGGAAATACAAGACACTGGAGGCAAAAAGAGTTAGGAGATATAAAGTACAGTGTGATTAAGAAAGGAAAGCCAGTAAATAATAAACAAGAATTAATTTCTTATAACTTTCCTTTAGGTCCGCGCATTTACAGAACATCTTTATTAAAACAAAATAATGGATTTCCAATAGTTGAATTTGAGGATGGAAGAATGTATGAAGATGTTAGTTTACTAAATAAATTGATAAAAAAATATCAGCTTTTATATAAAGACTTCACTGTCTACAATGTTAGGGAACATAAGTCTAGCATCACAAAAAAGAATAAAAAAAATCACTCTTATTGGAGTGATTTTAAAAATAAGCTCAGCTAGGTCCGTCGATTAATTTAATTAACTAAATGTTACAGAGTTGATAAATTCAACAGCGATAGATATTGGACTGTTGTCTGTTCCATAACCTGATGGAACTACTACTACTACATTTCCAGTTACACTTGCTAAGACACCTGTAATGGGATCAAATTGGTCTTCGGTTCCTACTACAACTGAAGCTCCTAAGCGCGTAGATAATTCGTCAACAAAAAGGTTCGCAAACATATAGTACTTTCCTCCTTAAAATGAAGTTTCTTGAACTGATACAATTCTAGGTATTCTTACAAAGACTAAGCTTTGGGTAACAGCTGCTACTAAGACAACATAATCACTCTTAACAGCAATTAATGTTCCAGTTATCTCTTCACCGGAGGATGTTTCAATAGTAACTTCTTTATTAAGTAATGTTAATAAAGTATCTCGGATAGAAGTTATTGAAGGAGTGGTTCCTGATGTTCCAACATTTAAATCTATATTTATCCCCGGTAAATCAAGAGATAAATTGGCATCGGCAGTTGTGGTGCTGGTTGTTTGGCTTTGAGGAAGTTGAAGAAGGCGACGTAATAGTTCTCGTTTAGCCTGTGTAGTTAAAAGTGCCAAAAAAATCATCCTTTCATAAATGTTTAGTTTATCTCACTAGCTATGTTACATAATATGCTTGCCCAGCTGTGGATGTACTGAGCATTTTAACTATTTTATATATTAATATATTATAGGTGGAGATTTAGCAATTAAATTAAAACTATTTAACCCCCGCTACAAGTGCAGTTTTCCCTTTTAATAAATGAAATACTATAAATTCAGGCATGGGTAGCTTCTTTGAAAAATTGTTTTAAAGTGGAAATAATTTTGTCTTGTTTTTCAAAAGTCATAAATGGAAAAATAGGTAAAGCTAAAATTTTGTCAGCTGATTTTTCTGCAGTTGGAAAATCGCCCTTTTGGTAGTTAAGATAATAAAAAGCTTCTTGAAGATGAAGTGGAATAGGATAATAAATTGCAGAGGAAATATTGTTTTGTTGTAAGAAAGAAATTAATTGATCACGGTTATCTATTTCAACACAATATTGATGAAAAGTATGTTCTCTGGTTTCAATTAGAGGAGGGGTCTTAACTATATCATTAAGTTCTAATGTGTATCTTTTAGCAATTTCCTTTCTTTTGTGTAAAAAAATATCCAAATAATTTAATTTAACCAGTAAAATGGCAGCTTGGAATTCATCGAGTCTGCTATTCATTCCAATAGTTGAATGTACATATTTAATGCTACTTCCATGATTTCTGAGAGTGATAATTTTGTTATATAGTTTTTTATTATTGGTTACTATCATACCTCCATCCCCATAGGCTCCAAGATTCTTAGAGGGAAAAAAAGAAAAACACCCGATATCACCAATTCCCCCTATTCTCTTTCCTTTATATTCAGTACCAATTGCCTGACATGCATCCTCTATTACCTTTAGATTAAATTCATGAGCTACTTCCATTATTTCCTGCATTTTTGCTGTTTGGCCATATAAATGTACCACTATAATCGCTTTGGTATTAGGTGTGATTTTTTCTCTTATTTTTAAAGGGTCAATATTATAAGTATCTTCTTCTATATCTACAAATACAGGTTTAGCACCAACTTGTGCAATAGCCTCTCCTGTAGCAAAAAACGTAAAAGGAGTGGTTAATACCTCATCTTGGGGGCCAATATCTAATGCCCTTAGAGCCAAATAAAGTGCATCTGTTCCATTACCGACCCCGACACCATAAGAAGTTCCTACATAAGTAGATATTTTTTTTTCTAATTCTCTTCCTTTCTTTCCTAGGACATATTCTCCACTTTCTAGAACCTCTTTAAGAGCCTGTAATATAGGTTCCTTTAATATTTCTAATTCTTCTTTTAAATCAACCATAGGAATCATATTTAATCCACCTTCTTTGTGAATGAATTTTAACTGGAAATTTTCAATTACCTATACCTTTATATCGAAAGCCTAACTGCTCAATTAAATTCTTATTTAAGGAATTTCTTCCATCAAGAAGGATTTCACAATTAGTAAAAATACTGAAATCTAATTTTTCATATTGTTTATGAAAAGCTTGTAAAATAATGATATCAATTTTAGATGCATCCTCTTCATCTAGAGATAGAGGAGTAACCTTATAACCTTTAATCTCTTCATCAGTAAATAAAGGATCATTTAAGAATATATTTGCTTGTTTGTTTCTTAGGTGATTAATTAACAGGAGTGTTGATGATTTTGTTGTTTCTTTAACGTTTTCTCTAAAGGCTAGACCTAAAATAAGTACATTTTTTTGTCGAAGAGATTTTATCTCTCTTTCAATTATATCTATGGCATATTCCGACATTTTATCATTCACTTCTCTAGACATTTGTACTAATCCAGTCTGTAAACCGCTATTAATAAAAAAATATGGATAAATAGGAATACAATGTCCTCCTACTCCTACTCCTGGAAAGTGAATATTTGAGAAAGGTTGACTGTTACTGGCTTTTATAACTTCCGTCATACTCACATTCTTATTATCAGCATACATAGCAAGCTCATTTGCTAACGCAATATTAACATCTCTATAAACGCATTCAGCTACTTTAGAAAATTCAGCCGTTTCTAGAGAGCTTACTTTTACGAGACTACAATTTAACGCCTGGGTATAAAAAGATGAGGCCATTTCTAAACTTAATTGGTCTAATCCTCCTATAACTTTAGGATAATTCCTTAAATCTTCTATAATCCGGTTAGAGTATACTCTTTCTGGGCTATAGGCTAAATGGAATTCCTCTCCCATAGTTAAACCTGAAATTTTTTCAATTTTTTTTCCGAATCTATTTCTAGTGTCTCCTGTTGGTAATGTAGTCTCAAAAATGACTAGTGTTCCTTTTTTAATACCCCTAGCAATATTTTCGACTGCTAAGTCTATAAAATGATAATCAATATTATTTTCATCATCGATAATTAAAGGAACAATAACTAAAACGATCTCTGATTGATTAACTACTTTCTGCGCATTCGAGGTTGCTGTTAAGGTTCCATTTTTATGGGCCGTCTCCAGTAGCTCTTGTAAACCAGGTTCATTTTTCACATGAGATTTTCCCGCATTAACGGAATTAACTATTTCTTCATTAATATCAACACCGTACACATTAAAATCATTATTTGCAAAAACAGTAGCTAAAGTTAGTCCAATTTTGCCTAGGCCAATAACTGTTATATTTTTCTTTTTTTGATTTTGGTTATCCATCTATAAAACCTCATTTCATAACATTCTTTGCTTCCTCCTTCCATAGGTTATGAGCTAAATTAGGTAATTGATTGGACTATTTATCTATTTCATTGGTTAATCATAAACTCATTACGTGGCATAATATAGAGACATGAATGGAAAAAAATTAAAATGGTTATAATAAATTTGCGGTTAAATTATATTTATAATGTATATAGTTAAAAGAGATATTGAACTTTGAAGTTTAGTATTAATTTAAAAACTATCGTATACATCAAAAAGTAATTTTTCCATTTCACCCCAATTATATTGTTCCTCCATGATCTTACGAGCATTGATACTCATTTGTTTTAAGTGATGAGGGTTTTTGCTTAAAGAAATAATTGCAGAAGCATAGTCAGCTGCTGTGGCATCTATCTTATTTACTACGTGACCGCATTGGTTTTTATTTATAAAATTCTCCATATCTGTACATTTGTTAACTAAAACAGGAATGCCGTTATTTAGGTAACTAAAAAATTTATTAGGCATAGCAAACCGATGATTTAAAGACTTTGCGGGTTGTAAATCAATCCAACCTAAATTAGCACCTGAGATAGACTGGGGAATATTATGATAATCAACCCATCCTATTAATTCAATGTGGTTAACAAGATGTGGAGGAATTTTCAGTTTTTCTTTTTCTCCTTCCTTGGTCCCTCCAACAATTCTAAACGTGAGGTTTATTTCTTTATTACAAATGTCTATAATTTCAAACATTTTGTTTGAATTTCCCCTTTTATCGTCAACAATTCCTTCATGTACAATTAAAATATTGTTTTTGTCTTTCTCTGGATAAGAATGTGTATTATAACTAGGTGTTAAAGGAGGGGAGTTATAAATTACCTCTATAGGAATAGTAGAATTTAAATCTTGATACCAGGATTTAATCGACTCAGATACTGTAATTATATAATCGATTTCTTTTAACATATGTTCAAGTATTTCTATCATTATATTTTTTATTTTAGAATTAGTTGTACAAGGATCTGGATCTAATTCGTGGCTATCGTATATTAACTTTATCTTTCTTTCTTTTAGTATCCTTTTAATTCCAACTCCTGAATATAACGAAAAATATTCATGAGCATGGTAAACGTCTGCTTCCTCAGCCACGCCTAACCTAGTTAAAGGGTCAGAAAAACCTTTATGAGTACGAGATATAATGTTGTGTTTTAATTTTATTAAATTATTACTCAAATCCACTTTTTTGTAAGTTACAAACTTAATCCCTTCATGCATAAAAACGCTATCTCCAAAATTATTGGTGATTTTTTTTCCATCTATATTAAATAGTCTCCCGTTAACTTTAGGAACGATAATTGTTATTTCAAAGCCTTTTTTTGCAAGACTTTTAGCCTCTTTTTTGAATATTCTGGCGTCTAGAAACGAATGTTCTGCTACTAAAAAACATATTTTCATATATTTTCACCTCTAATTTATTTATTGGCCTTGCTAAGGTATAAACAACCGTCACCTCCAACTCTACTAATAAATTATAAGTAACCTAAATGCTACTTCGTAGTTATTTATTGGACCCTCAATAATTTTGTGTAAATAGGAGTTTCCTTTTCTTATGAACGTTACCCACTAGTTTGCTTTAAACATCATTTGTGGCTCTGCGCGAGCTTGATCGAAACCAATATGACATCTTGTCGCAAAGCGCTGATTATACTGGTCAAACTGAGAAACGAGGAAGCGTTCAAGTGACTCTTCGTTAGGGAATTGTTCTTTATGTTTACTATATTTCTTGATTTGTTTATTAAACGACTCAATGAGATTGGTAGAATAAATACTACGCCAAATAGACTTAGGAAAGCTATAAAACGTGAACAAATAAAGGTTATTGAGCAATGGTTTTGTCACTTTTGGGTACTTTGACTTCCACTTTTCAATAAACGAATCCAGGGCCTGTTGGCCCATTTCAAGGCTTTCTGCACGGTACACAGATTTAAAGTCTTCACAGATTTCAGCTCAGTCCGATACACGAACTTTATGAGCAATCGTACGTGAAAGATGGACGCAGCATGTTTGATAAGAAGAAGCTGGATAGACAGAGAAAACACTGTCCGAGATGCCTTTTAACCCGTCGGAAATAAACAACAGAATCTCCTCTACGCCACGAGATTTGATGTCTTCTAAAAGTTCTTTCCAGACAAAGGCGGATTCGTTAGGAGCGATGGTATAGCCAAGTACTTCTTTTGAACCGTCTTCGCGAATGCCAACGGCAATATAGACTGCTTCTTTTGACACTGTATTTCGTTTCAAGGCAATGTACGTAGCATCTAAATAAACGCACGCATAACGTGCGGACAAGGTTCGATCACGGAAGGCTTCTATCTGTTCAGACATCACCTTTGTCATATTTGAAATGGTTTGAGGTGTGTAGTGATAACCATACATGCGCTCTATTAAATGGGCAATTTCAGCTGTCGTTACACCCTTTTGGAACATATGAGTAACAAACGCTTCAAGCGTATCATTGGCTCTTTTATAAGGAACCACCGTCTGTTGCTTAAAGTCGCCATTCCGATCACCAGGAATAACGAGATGAAGTTCTCCAAACTCTGTGTGCAGCGTCCGTTCGTAC
>Ga0209795_10001565_pt1 | contig 13941 bp, 14 predicted proteins | sample AgamicOrMarz_FD_187166 | JGI IMG/M metagenome (GOLD analysis project Ga0209795, IMG submission 187166) | Agave microbial communities from Guanajuato, Mexico - Or.Ma.rz (SPAdes) (version 2) | ecosystem: Host-associated > Plants > Phyllosphere > Phylloplane/Leaf | place: Guanajuato, Mexico...
CATTACATTTGTTTCGGCTCCTAACTGCAGCGTGTTACTTCTATCTTTTGCTACTACCAATATATCTGTTTCACGATATCCCTGACGTTTTAACCCCTTAATTGCATGTATCGCTTCTTGCTCCGAATAAAAAGTTCCTGCAACTCGTTTTCTCGTTCTCATTTTCCCATCTCCCTAAATTTTAATTAAACGAAATCTTATTTTCACATTTAATTCCAACCTCATTGTGTATATCATGTACCCAGTGGATTTCTATTTAAAACGTGATACGTGTGAGTATGTAAATGACATCTAAATTATAAATGTAGAAAGATGAAGTATAGACAATAGCAATAATCGGGAAAATTTTAGAGTTTTTGTTGAACAAAGAACGTTTGTTCGTATATAATATAGAGAACAAACGTTCTTTTATTTAAGGAGTTCTTTTAATGGATTATGGGCAGCTACCAAACAGAGTGATTATTTGTATAGACATGAAATCGTTTTTTGCTTCGGTTTCTTCTGTCATACGAGGCTTAAATCCGTTGAAAACAAGGCTTGCTGTTGTAGGAGATATCAAACGGTCGGGATCTGTTGTGTTAGCTGCCACACCTTTATTAAAAAAGAAGGGATTAAAACAGGAAGTCGCCTTTTTGAAATTCCTAAAAGGAAAGATATCCATGTGGTGAATCCATCCATGGAGAGATACATCAAGGCTTCGAACTATATTTCTAGTTTGGTGTTGCAGTATGTGGCTCCTGAAGACTTTCATGCGTATAGCATTGATGAGTTGTTTATTGATGCGACGGCTTCTTTGCATTTATTTGCTCGAACACCAGAGGATCTAGCTCATCGAATACTTAATGAGATCTATCGCAAAACAAGGCTGATAGCTACCGCAGGAATCGGTCCTAATCTCTTACTGGCTAAAGTCAGCTTAGATCATGAAGCGAAGCACAGCCCAACAGGGGTTGCATATTGGCGATATGAGGACATTCCCTTTAAGTTGTGGTCGATTCATCCAATGAAGGATTTCTTGGGGATCTCGTCAGCTACAGAAAGACGCTTACACCGTTTAGGCATCTATACCATAAAAGAACTCGCTCTTTCTTCAAAGGAGATGTTACAAAAAGAATTTGGCATCATTGGCGAAGAATTGCACCAACATGCCAATGGCATAGATTTTAGTCGCATTTCAGATGTGTACATACCTAGTTCCCGTTCCTTTGGGAAAAGTCAGATTCTCTTTCGAGATTATACAAGCCGAAAAGAAGTGGAATTATTACTATTGGAGCTATTGGATGATGTTTGTTTTCGTTTACGCATGCATCAAGTGGTGGCTCAAACGATCCATTTATCGATTGGCTACAGCAAACAAACAGGTGGAGGCTTCTCCAGACAAAAGAAAATGGGAAGAGCTTCGAACTTAAGCCAAGATATCTTCCCCTATTGTTTAACCATATTACATACTTTTGTTAGTGGCATGCCCATTCGCTCTATTGGGATTTCATTATCAAACACCAGCATTCAAGAAGAGGAGCAAATGAGCTTATTTGAGGATATTGACCAGCGTGAAAGAGCCTATGCTCTTGCCAAAACCATTGATGACATTCGGCTGCGTTATGGGAAGAATAGTGTGCTGCGGGCTTCAAGCTATCTGGATCATTCAACAGCTCGTTATCGAAATGGTCTTATAGGAGGCCATAAAGCGTAAGGAGGAAAAAGAAATGAAACCTAGAAGAATGAAAAAATGGCGTCCATTCGCCACTATGCCAGAGCAATACCTAGGGTTACAGGAAGTCGTAAACAAGCAACTAGAAGTACCTCAACCTCTTTTAACAGAAGAGCAAATGGAACAGATGAATTTCACCTTGATTGAAGCCTTACATACAAATAAACAAGTTTATCTTACATACTACAAAAAGGGACAATGTATTACAGAAAAGGGCCTCATCCAATTTGTTGATTCCCTGGGGAATTTGTTTGTTTTTATCGATGAAGTATTGGAATTAAAAAATAAAATAAGGTTAAGCCAGCTAATTGATGTTCGATTCGTGTAAAGTTAAGATTAGTTGAATTATCTATACATTTGCTTACGCAAAACTTTTTTATATGAAGATACTTCGCTTTTCTTTCTTCGACTAACTAGATTGTTAATTAAATGAGATCGGTAGCTTTACATTGAGAAGCATATGGCGTGAACTATTAGCAGTTATAAAAATTATTACAAGAGAAATGGTTAAAGGGAGGAATTTTTATGTCCATTAACATAAGGTCTAGAAGAGTAATTTTAGATTTAGCAGTTACTTTGGATGGATTTATTGAAGGGCCAAACGGAGAAATTGACTGGTGTATCATGGATCCTGACATGGAGTTTACTCATTTCTTGAATCAAATTGATACTATTTTATATGGAAGAAAAAGCTACGAATTATGGGGAGAATACACTCCGAAAACTGGAGATTCTGATACCGAAAAAGAAATGTGGGAATTAGTTCACAGCAAAGAAAAGTATGTTTTTTCTAGGACACAAAAAAGGGCTGATCATAAAGCAATATATATAAATGATAATATTTTGGAAGAAGTAAATAAATTAAAGAAAAAGCCTGGAAAAGATATCTGGCTATATGGTGGAGCAAGCCTTATTACAAACTTTATACATTTAGGGCTTGTAGATGAATTTAGATTATCGGTTCATCCTGTTGTTTTGGGAAGTGGAAAACCTTTATTTATTGACATAAAACAAAGATTAAACCTTACACTGGTTAATACAAAAACGTTTTCTTCTGGCGTTATCCAGCTGTGCTATCGCTTTAATGATAATTAATGAAATTCAAGAAAGCTTTTTTAATAAGAGTAAACAGAAAAGGATGATCAACCTGGAAGAAATAAAGGAGCAAGAAATCGATCTTAATAAAGTGTAGGACTATGCTGAATTTCCCGATAAGGTGAGTGGCCGATGTGATAATTGCAACTCAGCTTACTTCAAAAGTTCCGTAAAAGGTGGCGTTTTCTTGCGTGAATGCCGGGATTGTGGCATGAAGAAAAGTATTTAGGCGGTACTTAGACTATAAAAGAAGGCAGGACTTGAATGGCAGTTGTTATTATTTGTTGTATGATTTTAGTAGGACTTATCTTTATCTATGGAGGATGGAAGCGTCCATATGATGAATTTAGTTCAGATCCTGATATATGGATATTAGAAATCCTCTTTGTTATCATCGGAAAATTATTTAAGATTTCGCCAGAAAAACTTATGCGGGTCTCATTCATGATTCTTGGAACTGCTTGGTCCCTACTATTCCTTGTAATATTGACTACACATGCATATTAAAATAAAAAAGAAGTTACCAAGGGATAACTTCTTTTTTATTATGAATATCTATAAAGTTATTAACTCTTATTATAACCGCATTACTTTAATTGTTTATTTTCATTTTTTTATTGGACATTTCATTTTCCAGAGATGTTTTCAGTTGTTCTTTGCTCATCATCAGCGCAGCAATAAATGCAAGCGCCGTAGGAATGAGCGCCCACATAAATGTATGAGCGATAGAAGAAGAAAGAACTCCTACAATTTTATCTAACACAGGTGCTGGGATATGAGCACGAGCCTCAGGCGCAAGAATTACGCGAGGATCGTTAAATGTTGGATTGTTGACCATTTGATCTTGTCCTGCAAAGATCTCCTTAAGTTTAGAAGAAAATTCGTCCCTTTGAATGATTCCAAAAATGGTAATACCAAGTGTCATGCCTAGCGAGCGAATAAAAGAAACGGTTGAGTTAACAGATCCTCTTTGTGCCGGCTCAAAATGATGAATTGCTGCGTTACTGAGAACAGAGAATGTTGCTCCAATTCCTAGTCCTGTAAGAATCATATAGATTGTGACTAAGAAACGACTTGTATCAGGACTCAACGTTGTTAGTAAGAATACACCTGCTCCTAGAATAATTATAACGACAATCATAATGCTACGATAGCTTAATTTATTCATTAGAAAACCGCCGGTTGTGGCTGAAACGACAGAGCCTAACATCATCGGAAGCAGTACAAGACCTGAGTTAGTAGCTGTTCCTCCAAGCACGCCCTGGATGTAGATAGGTATATACACGGAAGCTGTGATGAATGCCATCCCACTAAAAAGTCCCAAGAGGTTACTTGTAGTAAATAAACGAACTTTGAACATTTGAAAAGATATAATAGGATCTTTAACTTTTCTTTCAATCAAAATAAAGGCAACAAATAATACGACAAAAGCAATGAATAAACCTAAGATCTCGCCAGAATTCCACTCATATTTATTACCGCCAAGCTCCAAGGCAAACATTAAGCTGACAATTGAGCCAACCAGGGTCAAGGCGCCCCACCAATCAATTTTTTGTTTTTTATGAACAGGTGATTCTTTATAGAAAAGTACGATGAATGCCAATGCTATGATACCCAAAGGGATATTTACATAAAATACCCAGTGCCAGTTGATGTAATCTGTAATATAAGCACCTAATAAGGGGCCGAAAATACTTGATAAACCAAACACAGCTCCAAATAACCCACCTAACTTACCACGTTGCTCAACAGGAACCGTATCAAACATAATTGTAAAAGCAATTGGGATAAGTGCACCGCCGCCAATCCCTTGAATTGCTCGGTAAATACTGAGTTGGATAATACTTTCTGCTGTACCACACAAAATGGATCCAATTAAAAAGACAATTAGTCCAAAAATAAAAAATAACTTACGTCCAAACATATCGGAGAGCTTACCGAATATTGGCATTCCCGCCATTTCGGCCACCATATAAGCGGATGTAACCCAGACAAATTTATCGAGCCCACCAAGCTCTCCAACTATAGTTCCCATAGCAGTAGCGACAATCGTGTTGTCCATAGATGCCATTAAAATTGCTAGCAAAAGACCTGCTAGCACTATCTTTAAATTACCTTGTTTTGCATTCATACTTAATCATTTTTCTCCTTTTGTAACAAAATAAATTTTGAAAGTGTGTAAATTATAAATAATTGAACACGCACCAGCCAAGGCTAGTCCACTGGTTCCTCTTTAGAGGTAAGATATAACGATATCTCACGTAACCATTCCCAATCCCATTTTAATTTTTCATCTTGAATATCGTTGATGGTAGATTGGATCCATTCTAACTCAGCTAGTGACATAGTTCTTTGATATTCCACCTCAAGTAAGAACAAGCGTGGAATACCCTTATTTGTCGCTATTTCCATCTGTTTTTCTACGTAAGCTAATGTTTTCTCTAAGGCAAGCACTCTTTTTTGAAGTTGCTCTTTCACGTCTTCAGGTGTTAAAAGAGCAAGAAAGGAAATAGCTGCTGGAAATTCTAAGAATTCCTTTTTGGGTGTAGAAAGCATTTCTCTTATCCACTCGTACGCAGCTTCTCTCCCTTCTTCCGTTACTTCATAAACAATTAAATCTGGTCTCCCTTCGTTCTGTTTTTTCTCTTGAATGACAATCGCTCTATCGCGATGCAAACGATCAATGGTCTGATAGATGCTATTTCGATAACGAACGTTAATAACTTCATCCTTTCCTCTCTCTTTGATAAGCTGCTGCATACGATATGGATGCATAGGCTCTTCAATGAGGAGACAAAGTATAGCTAAAGCAAGAGGTGATTTTTTTATTTTATTTTTCATAGTTATAATATTACTATTAATAATATGACTAAAGCAAGAGGGAGATAAATCCAGTAAGTACGGAGGTATATCTATCAGTTCCTAAAATATAACCCTAACTAATTGATTTAATGTTTTCTTATTTCCAAAAGAATGTATGATGCACTTAATTCTCAAGCCTTGTCATCTTTTTTCATAACAAGTAAAACTTGTTTTTTTACGCATCCAAGTTATTTAATATAGGAATATTTTTATGAGTATATTTTGCTTATCACTTTTTTTAATTGATTTTTCATTTTGCTTAATTCAAAGACAATTATCTATATGGTGAAGATAGAAGAAAACAAAAGCTTCGTCATCAATAAATGTAAAAAAGAGCCGTACCTAAAAGGTACGGCTCTTTTTTCGAACATGGCAAATGTTTAATTTTCCGTTTATAAGATCCACCTGTTTATCGTATTTCAACACATCTAGAATGCTACTTATGTAAAATTAAGAAGCGAATCTCACTTTTTAGTTGGCTCCCCAGATATCTTGAGCAATTTTAATTATGTGACTAATTTTATTCCATTGTTCCTCTTCTGTTAATACATTTCCTTCTTCTGTACTTGCAAAGCCACATTGCGGACTCAATGACAAGTTAGCTAGAGGAACATACTGACTTGCTTCTTGGATTCTTCGCTTAATGACCTCAGTATCTTCTAGTGTAGGAAATTTAGAGGTTACTAACCCTAATACAACAGTTTGATTGTTACCTGTAAAGCTTTTTAGTGGTTCAAAATTCCCTGAACGGTTATCGTCATATTCAAGGAAAAGCCCATCTACATGTAAGTTAGCAAAAATTGCATCGGATATAGTATCATAGCCACCACTTGTGATATACGTAGATTTAAAGTTTCCACGGCAAATATGCATCGTAATGAGCATATCTTCAGGCTTTTTAGAAATAGCATCATTTAAGCAACTTACTCGAGTATCGATAATGTCTTTTACATCCATACCAAGCTTCTCAACAACCGCATTGATGCGTTCTTCAGAAACGAAATCAATCCAGGAAGTATCATCTAGTTGTAGATAACGGCATCCTGCGTCGTAAAAGGCTTGAATAGCTTTTTGATAAGCAGCCACAGTATCATGATAAAATTGATCTCTGTTTCCCTTGTAATATGTATCTTCTTGAATTCGGGTAAATAACATGTTTGGGCTTGGAATTGAGAATTTAGCGACTTGGCTTCCATCACCATGTCGTTCAACAGCTTCTTTTAAAAACGTGAAATGTTCCACCATATAATGATGATCGAAGTCCACTTTACCTACTACCTTAATTGCGTTATTTTTGGTTTTTGCACCTTTAAATTGGCTGATATATTCTGTTTCAAACTGCTCTACACCTTCTAAGCCTGATAAGAAGTCCAAATGCCACCAAGAACGTCTAAATTCACCGTCAGTGATGGATTTAAGCCCTACCTCAATTTGTTTTTGGACAAGTTTTTCAATTTCTTTGTCCTCTACAGATTTTAAATCGGCCTTATTGATTTTCCCATTCGCATACGCTTCTCTTGCTTCTTTAAGGGGAGTCGTTCGTAAAAAGCTTCCTACGTGATCAGCTTTAAATGGAGCCTTCACTAATGTCTTCGTCATGGTTTTATTTCCTTCTTTCTTTTCAAAATAAAAAACCTCTTCTTACAAATAAGAAGAGGTTAATAATCGTTATGGATTCTCTTCTTATCTTCAAGCAAATTGCTACTGGAATTGGCACAGTACTTTAACAGTCTGTTGCCGAGGCTTCCTAGGGCCAGTCCCTCCACCTCTCGAGATAAGAATATTCAATTTATTTAACTAGAAAAAAGGTTACACTTGTTTTCTTAGATTGTCAACAAAAATTCGAAAAATCAGAAATAATACACCTCTTACCTCATTACTTCCCCATTACCTACTGCAGTAAGGGCTCTTTGTTATTTTTCGATTGGACAGGCAAGCTTACCGCAGTAGCTACATAGTATCTAAAGTATTGTAACTCCGTTATCTAATCAGTAGCTAGTTCAGTATCACTACCCCGTTAATACAAGCTTTATAACCCTGTTGAAGCCATTTGTGGAATCTGTAAGGGAGCTGAGCCGAAGAGGCGAAGGGGGCGACCGAATGCGGTGAGCTGAAAAAACAGGTACGTCAAAAGCAAAAAAATTAAAAGAGTGAAAGAAGGTATCAACATGAGAAAAACAAAAAGGTTTCCTTTTCGAAAAATCTTTTCTCCATTCCTCAAACCACCTCTCAAGAGACTTCGTCCCTTCAAGACTTATTCCTTTGTTCCATTTAGTCCACTAGCCATGCTTGACCCCACCATTCTTACTATAGGCGGTATTGTCTTAGGAATTGCGATTATCGAACGAATCTTAGAGCGATGGGGTGTGATTGATTTGGTTGATCAGTTCGCAAAGGTGATGCGTTTTATTCTACCTGTCACCTTCTATAGCGCCTTGATTTACTTTTTCGCGACATTCATATTTCGAGGAGGAATGTAAATGTTTGGAAAACTAAAATTACGTGGCCAACTAATTAAAGCGTTTCGTACGGCAGAGATTTACCGGGTGGTGAAACGTGGAGACCGTACCTCCTATCTATTTCCAAAAATTCATCAAATCGATAACCATCATATGTACACTCGGTACGCCTTTTCCTTACTAAATGGCATCGATCCTGAACTCTTAACGAAAAAAAGATGGGCATTACGACAAGTATTAGGCAGCAATATTGAAGTGAATGGCAGCTTAAAGAACTTTAGTATTACCGTTCATCACAAAAGCCTACCTAAGATGCTCAATTATAGTTATGAGGTCATTCATCCTCATATTGAGAAAATGGATCTTCCGGTGTGCATTGGTCAAGATATCTATGGAAACCCCGTGTCATGGGATTTTGCTAATTTGGAAACCTTATTGATATCTGGCGAGATTGGAGCCGGAAAGAGCAGTCTCATGCGTGTGATCCTCACCACATGGGTGAAAAATACGTCTCCTGAAGACTTGCGCTTAGTGTTAGTGGATCTGAAACGAGCTGATTTGGGGCTGTTTCATGGAATTGAGCATGTGGATGCGCTTTGTTTTGAAGCCAAGGATATGAGAAAACCTTTTGCATTACTACGAGCTGAAATGTATCGACGAGGCGATTTACTGTTAGAGCATGGCGTTACCCATATCAGAAGGCTCCCCTTTAAGCTGCCTCGCATCGTAGTAGTTATTGATGAAATGTCCATTGTGAAGAGAGAAACGGACCTCGTAGAGATGATTCAACAGTTTGCCAGTCAAGGCCGTGCTTTAGGTGTTCATACCATTATTGCGATGCAGCGTCCTGATGCCGATTTGTTGAATTCAGCACTCAAAGCAAACTTACGGGTTCGGATCTCTGGAAGGCAGGCCGATGCGATAAATGCAAAGGTTGCTGGAGTCATCGGTGCCGAAGAAATCGATGCTGCAGCCAGAGGTCGCATGAAAATTAAAATTGATGAGGTCAAAGAGTTTCAAGCCTATTTTTTAGATGAAGAAGCTTGTAAGGAAATACTTTCACCTTATAAAACGCTCGTGAAAGATCCTGAACCAGAACTAGAAGTGGCATCACAATCCATCTTTGGGTTATTAGAGAAGGAGGAGCAGCGATGAGTTTCCATTTATCTCAACGTGATAAAGACATCATAGCGTTTATTCATCAATTTAGAGCCGTGGATCGAGACTCATTAGTGGAACTATTCTTTAAACAACTGAAATCGCCTGTAAATGCATGTAATAGCGTGATGGTACGTTTATATCGATTAGGGCTAATTGAACGCACACAGCAGTATTCTCCAACAGTCTATTTGCCTGTAGATGCGAAAATCAAAAAGAATTCTCAAAAAATCCTCCATTTCCTTTCGATTCTAGATATCTATAAACAAATGTGTATGTATAGTGCGCCTAAACAGGTTATTGTCGAAGATAAGCCCACCGGACGAAAAGGAGGCATTGAACCTGATCTTTTTTGTATCTTTAAGGGATCTCCGTTTTGGATTGAAATTCAACGAAATCAGTATTCAGAACAGAAAATGCAGGAGAAAATCCATCTTTACGAGGAGTTTTTCTTTTCAGATGAATGGAAAGCATTGCATTGGCAGCCAGAGGATCGGGTAGCTATTTTTCCGACCGTTATTTTGATTACACCCGTTCGTTATGCAGTATCTTCGGATCATATCCGTATCATACAAGTAGCAAACATTCACGAACTTATGGAGAAATATAAGGGGTCTTCCAAACAAACAAAAGAAGTAAGGTCAAGAACCACCTCCTCTTCTAGGGGAATTAAAATCAACTTAACATAGAGTACTAGAAAAGTGTTTATACACCTTTCATCCGCGCATTTGCAAAGGGTTCTGGAAACAGCGTAATCATTAACATAGAAAGAATTAGATAGAGTTGAATCAATCCATGCGTCTGCAGGAGACGAAACTGTCATAGGCGGAGAAGGCAATGGATTTGCGTACTGGTATCGAATGGAATTAATTCGTATAATAAAAGAGAATAAGTAGCAATATCAAGGCAACCGAGGAGGTGAGCGAATATGAGTCTACGAGAAGAACTACTGGCGCAGGAATATGAGGAAAGAAAAAAGCCGAGAGGATTCGTATACTTTACAGACGCTGACGGACAAGTTGTCGCTAAGACTTGCCGTGAATGCGGCGAATTAAAACATGCAAAGAACTATCATCATAAAAGTGATGGATTTGGTCAACTTGGACCATACTGCAAAGGCTGCGTTTCTGTTCGCGACCGAGATTATTACGTTAAAAATAGGGAGCACGTAAAAAGAGTTAAAAATGCTTATTACCATAGGAAAAGATCTGAGCAACTTTCTTTTAATTTATTCGAAAATAGCGAGTAGGATCACGGCGGCCAATAAGGTCGCTTTTTTGTTTAAATACTGATAAATCGCTAGAAATCATCATTCAATGTGTTAATGACATGGTTCGAGCACGCTAAGGTGTGAAGAGGAGCAAATTAAAAAATAGGAATATTTTAACACCAACTTAAAAATAGGCTATTTAGTTATTAATAAAGCCTATTTTTATATACTTACAGAAATAGAAAAGGCCAAAGAAAATATGGTTCAGGTAGCAAAAGAAGAAGATATTACAAGCGAGAGTACACTGCAAGTAAGCAAGTCCCTTGACTACCTGTTAAATGAATTACATAAGGTAACTTCAACAAAGTACTAGTTATCTTTTTTATAAATAAAAAACAATCGCTTTCTCATAGCATTGGCCTAGCATGAGAAAGCGATTATTCTTCAGTAAGTGGTGATTAACTTACTAATCGACTTGTAAATTATAAATAATTTGGATAATAAAGTAAAGATATAATGTGCTGAAATTATCTTTATATATCACGCCAAACGTAAACACAGAGAAATTTTATGAAGGGCAATAAACTGAATGGAAAAAGAGAACTAGCCATTTCCTTAATGATAAAAAAACGCTTCGTATAACTACGTAAGCGTTTTTATTTTTATTCTACATCAGTTAGGGGCCGATATTGTTCAGAGGTAATTAAATCACCTTCCATGAGAACATAAGGGTGTGTTTCCATTAAAATAGTTTGGAGATACTCCGGCATCCTCTCTCCTTTGTATGCACAAATTAATGGAAAAGAGAGTTTATTCACCGCATGATCCACGATTCTTTCAAAATCTTCGATTAGATGTAACGGATCTTCCATCGTACTCCATTCTACATGTGCCCATGATCTAAAAGAAAGTTTATTTTCTAGATAGGGCTGTACGCTCTTATCAAAGTAAGCAAGAATAGCAGGGGGATGATAACTACCACTTGAATAATAGAAATCAAAGTTGTTTATACGATGAATTTTTTTCATTTGATCTGTGGTCAAGAGTGCTTTTAAATGGTTATGAATAAAAGGATAAAAACGGTCATTTTCAATAAGAAGAATGCAATCTCCCGCAAGAATCCCCTCTTGAATATAACTTACAGCTTGTTGTATATACGTTTCTTGCTGGTCGTAGGAATACAGTATATGAACACTCTTTTGTTCTGCAAACAACTGATTCATTTTACTTTTCAACACACAATCCCTTCTTTCTTCGCGCTTTCTTATTATACGTGGATTATGTGGGTAGAATACAGTAATAATTTATTGAATTTTCAAAAAATGTGCATAAGGTTCTTTTTATACATTTCTCTAACCTCCATCTTCAACAAAAGTCTTGTTAAAACAAGAAGGTATAAAAGGTGTATACTCTGTAAAAAGAACCCCAGACAAAACCATTCTGCCACAGGGAGTTCTTTTTGTGATATGTACCAGCAGAGGTTTTATGTTAACTAATCATTAGCACAGAAAAGTTGTATTAGAGATGAATGGACTGGGTTTTGCGGGGATTTACCATTACAAGGCATATATTAATCAATGCCTTCTATTAGTTAGAATAGAGAATCTTATATACTTAAATTATTAATCTATATGTGTACGTATATAATATGTCTACCTCATATATCAAAAAAGTCATTGGCTTTTTTATTCTTGTCTATTGTTCTAGCCGTTCTCATAATCCTTTTTAGAGTAGATGCACTCGGAATGTATTCATTATTATTGCATAGTTTTGAAATTGTTGTACGAGATACCTTACTTTCTTCTGCAAAATCGCTTTGAGAGATACCTTTTTTTTCTAACCATCTACCAAACTTTGAGCGTCTTGGATTCTTCCACCACATTGTCCTAAACCTCCTTTTTTAGTATTTTGTCCATTCTGTTTAACTTTTTATACATTTTTTCAAAAAAAATGAACATAATGGACAAGGTATCTCTCATATTGTTTATTAAGACTTAGAAAGGTGCTGTATGAAGAACTGGGGTGATTACATATGACCAAGGAATTAGCTCTTTCTTTATTAAACTCAAAGCATGCCTATTTGACTCTAAAAGGAAAACAGATGTTAGAGAATATTTTAAAGAAATTGAATGATGAGGAAAAGAAATAAGAAGCTAAGATAACCTATAAGGATATTCAATTAATAAGTGGGATAAACTGATAGAAATAATTTTAACGATTTGAATATGATTTAATGCCCTATTGGAATAATGTCGATATTTTGGTCATAGTCATATATCATGAATACAGTTAAGACCGCCTTATACACTGATACATAATGGGCGGTCTTTGTTATAGGTATGAATAGTTTTTGAGTATCATAGAAAATAAAAAAAACTGTCATAAAACAGTCTAGCCAAGAGAAAGTAAGAACATTGCTAACAACAGTAATTCATGAATTATCAGGCCAGAAAACATAATTTAATCAGTGAATGAGAAAAGAGAACCCCCTCTATCCTTATAGAGTCCTCTCCTTTATGAAATAAAACAATAGATAATAGTAAAGTGTAAAATATAACATTTTTAAGCATAACCTAAATTTTTATGCTTCTATAGAGCTACCTTTCTTATAAAAAAGGCTGTTTCACAAAATGAATGTGCAATGGAAAGGGCTAATATGTGGGACCAGTAAGAACAATCACAAAAAGGTAGGATTTATTGAGGTAACTTCTTTTTCCGCAGTCGGTGTAATCTCCGTTGAATTCCATGGGCTGATCTACCGATTAGTTGGCCAATTTCTTGTTGAGTACGACCTTCTTGGTAAAACATATACCATAGACGGGCATCTTCCTCTTCAGTCCACTTTTTATTTTCATATTTAGGCCGATTAAAATAATCATATTTTCTTTGTTCCTTTACCCAGTCGGGTTCTGGAATAAGAGTATTTGGGGCTACCTTAGAAAAATTAATAAGTTCCTTATTCTGTTGTGCCCATTTCCAAAAGGCTGCTACGTCAATTCCTAAAAATGTTCGTGTGTTTGCTCTCAAGATGTTATAGGGCAATTCTCTTTTCTGAATCCAGTTATAAATGGTATGAACATCGACTTGCAGGCACTCTGATAGTTCATATACTGTAACATTTCCCAGATGAGCTCTTACGCCACGTATACCTAAACGATATAACCTAGACTCTAATGCTTGTGTACTTCGCTGTAAGCGTCTAGATATTTGGTCAAGTGACTTGACTCCATACCATTTTACCAAGTATTCATCTTCTTTCTTTGTCCATCTACGTAATGACGTATTTCGTACTAATTTTAAAAGTCTAATTCGATTTGCAACAGAAGAAGGGCTCTTGCCTAAATGTTTTCCAATCTCTCGATTGTTCATCCTATTAATATTTACTTTTAAGAACGTATCTTGGTCAGAGGACCATTTTTTGCGTATGCCATTCTGGTTGTTGCGAA
>Ga0209795_10001568_pt1 | contig 13937 bp, 15 predicted proteins | sample AgamicOrMarz_FD_187166 | JGI IMG/M metagenome (GOLD analysis project Ga0209795, IMG submission 187166) | Agave microbial communities from Guanajuato, Mexico - Or.Ma.rz (SPAdes) (version 2) | ecosystem: Host-associated > Plants > Phyllosphere > Phylloplane/Leaf | place: Guanajuato, Mexico...
TCCACTTAGTGCAGTCGATGAAAATATTGACAGCAAACAAAACTCTGGGGAGAACCGTCATGATTGATCTTTCTTTAATATGGGTCGGTATTATCGGTTTAGGTGTCATGATTTATGTGGTCATGGACGGCTTCGACTTAGGAATCGGGATTATGTTCCCATTCATTAAGGACAGCCAAGAACGTGACGTGATGATGAATACCGTGGCCCCTGTCTGGGATGGTAACGAAACTTGGATGGTCCTCGGTGGTGCTGGTCTATATGCAGCATTTCCACTGGTCTATTCAACAGTTTTATCAGCACTATATTTACCGATCATTTTCATGGTGATTGCCCTGATTTTCCGTGGCGTGGCGTTTGAATTCCGCTTTAAAGCTCATCGCACCAAACACCTTTGGGACTTGGCATTTATCTGGGGTTCAGTTTTAACCAGCTTCCTCCAAGGGATTATTCTGGGTGCCTATATCCAAGGAATTAAAACCGAAAATGGTATTTATGCTGGTGGATCACTTGATTGGTTATCTCCGTTTACGGTCTTCACAGGTATTGGCGTAGTTGCGATGTATGCAACTTTAGGTTGTGGCTGGCTTATCTTAAAAACTGAAAAAGGCTTACAGCAACGTATGTATGAGCTTATGCCAAAGCTGATTATTGCACTGCTGATCATTTTTGGTGGCGTGAGTTTATATACGCCGTTGACTCATCCTGAAATTGCAGATCGCTGGTTCTCTTTACCAAATCTGTTCTATTTTAGCCCAGTACCTATTTTGGTCTTATTGTTTGTTGGCCTGATTTTATCAGCATGTAAAAAGCAGGATCATGACCTTAAGCCATTTGTATATACATTGGCGCTCGTTTTCCTTGCATTTACTGGTTTTGTGATTAGTTTATGGCCCTATATTATTCCGCCATCAGTCACCATTTGGCAGGCTGCAGCGCCTCATTCAAGCCAGATGTTTGCTTTGGTCGGTGCATTAATTCTGATTCCAATTATTATTGCTTACACCATTGTGTCTTACTGGGTATTTAGAGACAAAGTGCGTGTAGGTGACGAAGGTTATCATTAAGTATGGAGGGTTTTATGAAAAAGTCATCCGTTAAACTCAATCAAACTCAATGGTTTATTCTGTTATGGTTGGGCGGTTTTTTAGCCTTAGCAGTGATTGCTGGTTTGTTTAAAGTTATATTGATTTATGCTGCCCCTTACTTAAAGTAAATCTATCGTTCTAAACAAATGCCGTTTGTAGATTCTGCAAACGGCATTTATTATTGATTAAGTGCATCTTTCATTTTGTTATTTCGTGCAGCTCATACATGTATAAATCAGAACAACTCGCTCATAGCATTCGCCAACTCATTGAGAGTGGCACTTTAAATGCACATGAAAAATTACCTTCATTAAGAGATCAGGTACAACGCTCTGGCTTTAGTTTAATGACCGTAATGAATGCTTATCAGGAGCTTGAATCACAAGGTCTGATCTATTCAAAAGAAAAATCTGGATACTTTGTTGCCGAGCAAATTGCACTTAAACCACTCGAGCAATATTCAGTCGTTTCACTGAATTCTAAAATTGAAATTAACTCATTAGTTTTTAAATATCTTAAATCGATTCAACATGAGTCTGTCGTGCCTTTTGGCTCAGCTTTTCCTGATAATCAACTTCTAACAGCCCCCAAACTTATTCAAATTATGGGACAGCTTGCGCGCCAAAGACAAAGTTATGACCAGACCACCAGTTTGCCTCCCGGTAATTTAGCTTTAAGAAAGTTGATTGCCCAGCGCTATTGTATGCAAGGCATACAGACCGAACCAGATGACATTGTCATTACATCTGGAGGCTTAGACGCGCTTAATCTTTCTCTACAAGCCGTAGCTCAACCCGGCGATTATATTTTATTACAGCAAACTGTGTTTTACGGCGCTTGGCAAGCTGCCGAGCGTTTAGGGCTTAAAGTGATTACCATTCCTGAACATCCTCAGCATGGTTTTGACTTAGAAGCTTTTGAACAGGTCATTCAAACATATCCAATCAAGGTGTGTTGGCTCATGCTGAACGCCCATAACCCGATTGGTTTTACCGTCAGTGATGACATTAAATATAAAATTGCCAAACTGCTTCACGAGCACCAAATTTATTTGATTGAAGATGATGTCTATGAAGAGCTTTTTTATGGCGGCCAAAAACCACTTTCAATGAAGTATTTTGACCAACAAAATTTGGTGCTTCACTGCTCTTCTTTTTCTAAAACGTTAGGTGCTGGTTTTCGGGTCGGGTGGGTCTATGCGGGTAAATTTTCAGACCATATTCAACACTTACAGCTCATGAGTACCATTTCAGTCAATGCACTCATACAAAATGCATTAGTCGAGTTTTTGTCTCATCATCATTATGAAAAGCACTTGCGTACACTTAGGCTTTCACTTGAGCGTTATAAAAAGCAGTTTTACCATTATTTGAAACAACATTTACCTAGCTCTTGTGAAGTGTATTACTACCCAAGTGGCTATTTTCTATGGGTCAAACTTCCCAGTACCCTAGACAGTATGCAAGTTTATGAAGAGTTGATTCAGCAAGATATTGGCGTTGCACCAAGCCCTCTGTTTAGTGTTTTACCTGCACAACAGCATTATTTGAGAATCAATTGTTCTTTTGAATGGAACACTAAAATTCAAAGTGCATTAGATCAAGTGATTAAAACCATTCAACAAAGGGTCAAAGCAAATTCTTAAAAGAGATGCTTCGACCTAAGCACAATTTTATAGTCTTTATTTTGTGGTAACTTTATAGCTCAAATCTATAGTTTTAAGGGAAACAGGTTCAAGGAATTAATATGGAAATTGATGAAGAACTCACCCTTAAAAAAATACAGATTTTTTTGGCTTTCATGCGCTGTGGAAATTTGTCTAAAACAGCCACAGAAATGCAGTTGAGTAATGTCAGTGTTCATAAAGCCCTACACTCTTTAGAAAGCGCTTTACGTTGTCCTCTTTTTAAAAATGAAGGCCGTAACCTCATTCCTTTAAAAAGTGCTTATGTATTTGAAGAACGCGCACAAAAAATCGTCCAAGACATTTTTATCACTGTAAATAAAACCAGAGAAGCTGCTGGCTTTGCAGCTAAGGTTTTACATTTAGGTTCTCTTTATTCTTTGACTGTAAACACAATTCCAAATGTGATTAGCGGTCTTAAGCTCAGACGTAGTGAGCTTGATATTCAACTATTACTCAGTTCAAATCAGGATTTGGTGAAAAAGCTGAAAGCAACGGAACTTGATGCCATTATCGTGGCTTTAAATGAAACCACTCAAGACGATGACTTTGAAATTTTACCAATGTTTTCAGACGACATTTTTTTGGCCGTCAATAAAGATTCAAAATATGCCGAGTTTAAAGATATTGATTTAAGCATTTTAAAAGAAGAGACGTTTCTCACTTTAACCAAAGGATTTGCGACCCATCACGATAGCGACATCATTTTTAAAAAGGCGGGTTTTTCACCTAAAGTTGCTTTGCAAGTAAATGATATTTTTACTCTCATTAGTATGGTCAGCTCAGGCGTAGGCTTTGCACTATTACCCGGTCGTATTTCTGCGGTTTATGAAAGTTCGGTAAAACTCATTCCACTGAAACAGCAATATCATATGCAACAAGAAATTGGTTTGGTCTTTTTAAAAAGTAAGGAACGAGATCCTAATTTACTTGCTCTGATTGCTGAATGTCGTATGTTTGCATCCAATTTTAAAAGATAAATATCGGCAACCTATTACAAATTAATAAGTTGCCGTTAGACACTTTACAAAGACTTATCCAAAAATCGCATTAACCGTTAAGAAAAAGACAGATGGTCCAAGTAAGCAGCCGAGACCTGTATAAAAGGTTGCAACCAAAGCTCCATAAGGTACCAATCGTACATCAGTGCCAGCTAGCCCAGCAGCCGTACCGCTCGTTGTTCCTGCTAAGCCGCCAAATACCATGGCTGAACGTGGACTTTTTAGGTACATGAATTTTGCAAGTAATGGCGTACCGACCATAAAAAAGACTGACTTGATTAATCCAATTGCAATAGAAAGTGCGATCACATCAGAGCTCGCGCCAATTGCAGTTCCTGTAATCGGACCAACAATATAAGTCATGGCACCAGCACCGATCGTTGTCATAGATATTGGATCTCGATAACCCATGACCCATGCGACCATAACCCCAATTGCAAAAGGCACAACGCAACCAAGAATTAAGGCAATTAGACCAATTTTACCGGCTTTCTTCACCTCTTTCACATCAACTTCAAACGCAGTTGAAGCAATAGCTAAATCTCGAATCATTGCGCCACCCAACATCGCAAAACCAGAAAAAATAGCGATATCAGAAATGCCCTTAGTTCCTTGCGTATAAACTCCTGCAAAATATGCAACGACCAAACCTAGGGTGATCGCAATTGCAGAGCTTTGTAGTTTTCCTTTCGTCAAATATTTTGACAATAAATGAGAAACGAACATCATTAAACCAGTTACTGCGAGTGCAGTGACGAATGCATTTTTAGATAAAACAGCAATTATAGCGTCCATCATTTAAATCCTTTTTGATTGACTTTTTTATAGTTTATGAATGCTTAAGCTACTTTTTGCTTTGTTTCTATCGTCCATTCATATGTTTCATAATCGCCACTAATTCTATTTAAATAGCGAATGACTAGAACAGTACCAATCAATGAAGCAATAGAAACGATTAGGCCTAACATGCCACCCGATAAAGCTGCAACCACATTTTGACCCGCTGACATCGCAACCACGATCGGAATATACATACCTGACCAATACAAAACTCCAAATTGGGTAACTTGTGGTAAGTAACCTTTTCGCGCAAGCAATTCTTTAGTCAAAATCAATAGAATCATTGAAATAGCTACGCCACCAACATTTGCTTTTACGCCCAATAACATTCCTAGCGTATTACCAAAATAATCGCCTAATAAATGACAAATCGCTAATATTGCCGTTCCATAAATAATCATTGTAAATCCCTCATATCCTTGAGTTATTACTCAATTTTTAATTTGTATTGCAATTACAAAGAAGCATAATTTCCGTTTTGCATTGCCAACTGAATGCTGTCTAAACGTGTTCCTTGAAATGACAATACAGTTCCATCTTTAAATGTTCGACGTGCAAGTGTAGTAAGTACCGTTCCCGGTAAAGCTTCAATCTGCAACCTCACACCTCGCTCCCATGCAGCTTGGATGGTACTTTCCCAATCTACAGTTCGACTCATATTGAAGGCCAAGTCTTCACCAATCTGTTCTGGCTTGCCAAGTGTACGAGCCGTTGTACCACTTAAATAACGTATTTTAGGCTGCTTTAAAGTAACTCCCTCCATAGATGCTGCAAGTTGCTTTGCTTGCTGACTTAATAATTCACAGTGCGATGGCACCGATACATCTAATTTTTTTGCTACCACTCCCTGCTGCTTTGCCAAAACAGCAACTTGGTTCATGGCTTCAAAACTTCCTGAAATAACAATTTGATTATGTGCATTAATATTTGCGACATACACCTGTAGCGTTATTTCATAAACTTGTTTCACCCACGTTTCTACAGCTGCACGGTCTGTACCAATTAGTGCCGTCATGCCATAACCAGTTGGATAAGCCTTTTGCATCAGCTCACCTCGATAGGCAACCAAGCGAACTGCATCTTCATAGTTTAGAACCCCTGCTACAACCGCAGCCGACCATGCGCCAATCGATAAACCCGCTACATAGTCAGGCTTTAAGTTTTCAGCAGTTAATAGAGCTGAACTTACTACCCCTGAAATCAGTAAACAAAGCTGTACTGCTCGTGTCGATTGCAATGCAGCTGGACTATCCAGCATTAAGGCATCTTCTTTAAGTGCATCCGATGCACGCTCAAGGTATTCTTTAGCTAGAACGGTTTGAGGTAAGTCGTGCAACATATTGCTTCGTTGCACACCTTGTCCCGGATATACCCAAATTGAAGCCATGATATCTATTCCCTAATTCCATGGGTTTTCTACTAAAACCGCACCATCTGCACGTTTTAATAGAACTTTTCTACTGTTCCCAGCCCATTCTTTTAACGCCAAACCACCTTGTGGAAGTTGAAGCTGTATATCCACATTGAGTCCTGCTTGCTGAAAAGTTTCGAGTAGTTCAATCGCCTGCTTTTTTTCAAAAGGCTGTTCAGCTCGAATCAACAAATCTATGTCACTTTGCTGGGTAACTGTTTTAACGCCAGTTGCCAGCTCAAACCCGAAACTTCCTGTATATCCCCAACATCCTGAAAAGTTTTTCATAATGCTGGAAATGCTCTGTAAACGTTCTGCCAAGTGTTCAAACTGCTTTGTATCAACGTGAGTCAGTGCTTCTGGCTTAAGTTGTCTACTAATAGCAGATCTTGGCATTTGCCCTGCATATCGCTGATGACGAAATTGTCCTCTAACACCCACAGCGACTTGATCTACAGAAGTGATTGCCCGTCGAACCACAACAGGATCACCTCGCTGTAATACCTCTTTCACCCAAAGCGGAGCATCTTCAGTCAAAAAATCGACCGTCATGCCCCATAGCAAATCATGGGCTTCGAGCTCAAGTTTCATGACCATTGCTCACGCAATAATTCACGGACTTTTTTAGACATCTGACGGTTTTGTCCGTGAAGTCTTTGTTCCAACCCTCTAGATTGATCAGCATTAATTTCTTTAAATGCTTGAGCAATTGTCTGCTTCGCTAACAAAAGATCATCGTTTGTCGGTTGTTCAGGGTTTTCAACAGATAACAGTTCAGATAACAAACCAAGCGTTGCATAACTTTCAATGTCATAAGCCATTGGCGGAATGCTTGAGGCCAATTGCTCTAACTCATCAACCGATCGTAAAGTAACGCGTGCAGCAGATTCCTTACCCATTGCATGCACCATAACACCTGAATCTTTTAAGGCAATAATACGATTGGCTTGGTATCCATGCGCCAAGAAAGCGCCTGACATCGACTTACCAACCAATAAACTGACAATAGGATGGCCGGCCAATCTGGCTCTTGCATAGCTGTCTACTGCACTAGCTAAAGCTTGATGAATACCTAATAATTCTTCACGGCGCCCATAGGCCTGACTTGGCACATCAACCAAACATAAAATAGCGCGTTTAGTTTCCGAATAAACATCGGCCTGAATCACTTCATCAACTGCTTTTGCCAAGTTCCAGCCTTCTAACAATCCAACTTCACCTTGCCTCGCTCGCGGGAACAGATTATTGCTGTCTTGGACAACTGCAATCACACGCACAGCTTGCTGGTCAATCTGACCATCAGCTACCCAAACCGAAGTTGGAAAACCTTCAACTGCCTTAAAGCCTTGCGTGAGTGCTTTAAACCAATGCGCACCACGAGTAGATGCTTTTAATGTATCAACGGCGATATTCATGCTTGCTCTCCTTGATACAAAGCTTGAACTTGTGCTGGGGTAATCTGCTCAGCAGTATCAACTCGTTGTAGCTTTTCTAAATAAAATAAGTAATTTGAACTACGATGCTGCTGAGGCACGCCTTGAATTAAATAATCGATGACTTGCTGGCGAATTTTCTGGCGATCATCGTCTACATAAGCATCTGCCAAACCACTAGTGAAGCGCTGATTACCACCTGTAATACTCCATATAAATGGACGATCTTTGGCGTTATATTCTTGTACACCAGCTTCTTGTTCGATCACCTGTGGGCCATTTAGTCCTAAACGTCCTTCTTGTGTCATTACAATATAGCTACATAGTCCAGCTGCAATTGACATACCGCCGAAGCACCCTACACTGCCAGCAACCACGGCAATCACGGGTTGATACTGCCGTAAGTTCACTATTGCAGCCTGAATTTCAGCAATTGCTGCCAAGCCCAGATTTGCTTCTTGTAAGCGAACACCGCCCGTCTCTAACAATAAAATTGCAGCGGTTGGAATGCCTTTCAAATTGTCTTCAACCGCAAGTTCTAAGGCACCCGCAATTTTGGCACCGCCTACCTCGCCTAAACTTCCGCCTTGAAATAAGCCTTCAATTGAAATTAAAACTACTGGCTGTTCTTGAATAGTTCCCTTTGCAATTACTACACCATCATCGGCTTGCGGCACAATATTCTGTTTAACGAGCCAAGGCGACATAACACGTGCAAATGGGTCGAGTAACTCTCGAAAAGTCCCTTCATCTAATAATGCTTTGGCACGCTCTCTTGCACTCAGCTCAATAAAATCTTGTTTATTTAACAAGCTCTCGATATTAGTCATGAGCAATCTCCTCTAAAGCTTGTTCCAGACGTAAGCGAACGACACCGGGGGTTGCACCAAAGTCATGAATATCAATATTGACCGCTGGTGGTATTTGAGCGGTAAAAATTCGTTCAAAAAGATTGTGCCAACGAGCTGCACTGCCATCTACAGAGGTAACGACATGAATAGAGGCTTTTCCCTTTTCACCAGGTTCCATCAAAATTTCTAAATCACCCGAGCCAACACATCCTACCAATGCTTTTTTTACCGGTGGCTCTGTCGCCACAAATTCAAAATGAAGTGTTTCCATCATTAAAATCCCTCTTTATTTTTTAAAGATGACTGCTGAGCACGATCTATAAACAATGTTGCTGCCAACAAATCTGCGGCACCACCAGCGGAGGCTTTCATCCGAAGTAGATCAATCTCTAAAAGATGCAAAGCGTGACGACCTTCTAAGCTTGAGCTGCCCCCTAAATGGAGTACCTGTTGAGCACCTTGTTGCATACGCTTTAAACCCAATGTTCCCGAGCGATAAAGCACGCAGGTATCGGTCAGGTCAGTCATCATCGCAAGTAAGGCATCTAAACGAGCGAACTCTTCTTTCATGGGTTTACTGCGGCTTTGGTAAAGCTGCTTTAAGCCAAAATTCACAACGGTTGGAAAACCCTGCTGAGCTTGTTCTTTTGCACCTAAGACACCTAACTTTTTTTGTACCTGCTGACCATGGCTCAACGTCTGCTTTGGAATAAAACGATCTTCAAGCTGAGCAATCTGACCTGCTAACTGACATAGCTCAACACCCGATAAATATTGTTGATTACTGCGTGCCAATGCTGCTGCCGTTACCATTAATCCCAAGGCCCAAATTGCACCACGGTGTGTGTTGACACCATCTGTCGCCAACATCATGACCTTTTCACCTTGGCGACCAATTTCACCAATGTCTTCGCGTAAAGCCAAACAAACTTCACCGTGGTGCATGGCTGCTTGGGCCATTTCTTCAAACATCGAGCGTAAACTTTTTGCAGAGCGCTCCATTAACTCTAAAGTCAGGTCATCGTGTGCACCACTGCCACGGCGATCGACCAAGGCAGGCTTAGGGGTCAGATTCACTTCATCAATCAGAGCAACTACCGCCAAATCTGCCAAGAGCTGACTATCGCTGAGTGTTTGATATTGAACTTGTGCCATCATTACCAACTCCTGAATTTTGCAGGGGGTTGATATAAGCCATCTGACCATGTCACCAAGTCGGCAATATTTTTTGCAGCTAAAAGCTCACGGGTGGCATCGGTACGGCGAATACCTAAATCCTCAGGGAAAACCACCAAACCCTCGCGTCTTAAGCGCGCTGTCGTTTTAGGGTCTTGACTTAAACCGATACTGGTCACGCCTGCCACTGCAGCAATCATGGCTTGGCGCTCTTCTTGGCTGCTTGCTTTATATAGATAAGCAATGCCTTCTTCGGTCAGTAAATGGGTGACATCATCGCCATAAATCATGATCGGTGCTAAAGGTAGGCCTGCTGTTTTAGCAACATCAATTGCATCGAGACGATCCACAAAAGTCGCCTTGCCACCCTCTTGAAAGGTTTCCACCATTTGCACCACTAGTTTTTTACCACGTGCCAAATAAGTTTCGATTTCATTGGCGCCTTCCAAACGCATATCTAACCATGCTGGTGTATCGTGACGACGGCCACGTGGATCATGCCCCATGTTTGGTGCACCACCGAAACCAGCTAAACGGCCTTTGGTAACAGTCGAAGAATGGCCCATGCCATCAACTTGCAAAGTTGCGCCAATAAACAAATCAACGGCGTACTGACCTGCAAGCTGACACATCATGCGGTTAGAACGTAGAGAACCATCACGACCTGTAAAGAACACGTCGGGACGAGCTGCAACATATTTTTCCATACCGAGTTCAGTACCAAAACAATGCACGCTTTCAACCCAACCTGTTTCAATCGCTGGAATTAAGGTTGGATGCGGATTTAGTGTCCAGTTCCGGCAAATTTTTCCTTTTAAACCTAAAGACTCACCATAGGTCGGTAAAATCAGTTCAATTGCCGCAGTGTTAAAACCAATCCCATGATTTAACGATTGCACATTATGCTTTTCATAAATTCCGCGAATTGCCATCATCGCCATAAGCACATGAACTGGCTTGATGTGTTTTGGGTCACGGGTAAATAACGGTTCAATATAAAAAGGCTGGTCTGCCACAACCACATAATCAACCCAAGATGCTGGGATATCGACACGTGGTAAATCAGAGACGTCATCAACCAGTTCATTAACCTGCATAATCACAATCCCATCGCTAAAAGCCGCAGGTTCAATGAGTGCAGGTGAATCTTCGGTACTTGGGCCTGTATAGATATTTCCTTGGCGATCTGCCATAAAGCCCGCCGACAGCACTACATTTGGAATAAGGTCAACCACCAAACGTGAATACAACTCAATATAGGTATGAATCGCACCAATCTCTAGCAGCCCATCTTCAACTAACTGGCTAATACGCAAACTTTGTGGGCCAGCAAAAGAAAAATCGAGTTTACGTGCAATACCTTTTTCAAACAGGTCGAGATGTTCCGAACGTCCCACGCTCGGCATGATCATATGTAAATCATGCAATACATCTGGATTGGTTTGAGCCAAAGAGCGCGATAAAAAATCTGCCTGCTTTTGGTTATTCCCTTCGAGTACAACTCTGTCACCCGGTGTAATCAGGGTTTCTAAAACTTTAATAATGTCTTGAGTTGGAATGACCACACCATCGGTATATTGGTTTGCCATCTCTAGTTTTAGTTGTTTGGCATGACGCCGCTTTGTCCATAATCGTTCTTTATTCTGAACTGAGCCTTCCATGTGTTTACCTATAGATCGCAGTTTTGTTCTGAATCTATAAAAACGCTTTATGGGATTTCGATCAATCAACCTAGATGAACAGTCATTAACTTCAGGTTAACGATTAATTTTATATTCGATGAATTTCTTCAAAAAACCAATCTAGACAGATTTTGACTTTGGGTAAATTTGCGTATTGTGGTCGGTACACTAAATAATAAGAAAAGGGCGATGAGAAGTGAATTTGAGGAAATAAACGTATCAAACGCCCGGTTTGTATATCTTTTTGCACCATAACACTACGCGCTAATGCAACACCATGTCCTTCCATTGCAGCCTGTAAAACTGCAGATGAACTGTTGATTTGCATACCACGGCTAATATTAATATCTTCTAACCCGACACTTTTTAGCCAAGATTGCCACCCTGGAAATTGTTGATGTTTTTCCATAGAAAGATCATGAATTAAAGTGATATTTTTCAGATCATTCGGCGTTAAGAGCGATGAATGTTCATTTAAGAATGCTGGTGAACACACTGGATAAACCTCTTCATCCATGAGTTTAATAGCTTCTAGCCCTTGCCATTGTCCTTGACCATATCTGACACCCACATCAACTTTTTGTTCTAAAAAATCTACGGTTTTTAAGTTAATGTCTAAACGAATATCAATATCTGGATATTGTTTTTGAAAATGGTCAATTCTTGGTAATAGCCATTTTTCAGCAAATGCTGGACTTACCGCAATATTAAGCACACCTGATAGAGAATCTTGCTTTAATTTTTCCAAAGCCAAAGTCAGCTTATCAAAACCCGCCCGAATATCCGGTAAAACCGATTCAGCCAGTTCAGTAGCGACCAGTCGATTTTTACCGTTAGTTTGCCGATGAAACAACGGAAAACCTAACCAATCTTCAAGTGTACGTACCAATTGCCCCACCGCAGCAGGTGTCACATTCAACTCTTTTGCCGCAGCAGAAAAACTTTTATGTCGGGCACTTGCCTCAAAAGCACGAAGTGCATTCAAATAAACTGGTGAATTCATAACACTAAAGATTTTCTTTATTGAAGAAGCAGATTATCTCATTTGTGATTAAAAAATACTATTTCTAAAATAAACCTATATTGATTGAAATACCTCAGATTCACGAGTCAATCAATTTATTTTATTTAATCTTAAGGATATACACATGAGTAGATTTTCTTTAAAAGTTGCTATTGTTACTGGTGGCGGTTCTGGTATTGGTAAAGAAGTCGCAATTCGCTTGGTTCAAGAAGGTGCCAATGTTGTGATTGGTGGTCGCGATGAAAATAAATTGCAAAAAGCTGCCCATGAAATAGATCCAACAGGTGCAAAAGTTCGCTACTTTGCTGGTGATATAGCCGAACCCGAAACTGCAAAAAACTTAGTAAAAGTAGCATCTGAAGCATTTGGCGGTGTTGATATTCTTATCAATAATGCAGGTGTATTTAACCCAAAATCTTTCCTTGATATTACTGAAATAGAATACGACTGGTTTTTAGATACCATTTTGAAAGGCAAGTTTTTTATGGCGCAAGCTGCTGCTAAAGCCATGCAACAACGTGGAGGCGGAGCAATTGTACAAACAGGTTCGCTTTGGGCATTGCAAGCTGTAAAAGCAACCCCTTCTTCTGCTTACTCAGCAGCAAATGCAGGAGTACATGCACTCACTCATAACTTAGCCATTGAATTGGCCGAATCAAATATCCGCATTAATACCGTTGCACCGGGTGTAGTGGAAACACCTGTTTACAACACGTTTATGAGTGAAGATCAGGTTAAAGAAGCTTTACCGACTTTTAACTCATTCCATCCATTAGGCCGTAACGGTCAACCTGCTGACATTGCCGAAGCGATTTTATTCCTTGCATCATCTAATGCCTCATGGATTACAGGAACTATTCTTCCTGTAGATGGTGGTGTGATGGCTGGTCACTAATTTGCAGTTAGTGATCAATCCCACTTATTTGGAGTATTTAATATGCAAAACTGGAATAGTTATCGAGACTCGTTGCTTCAATATGTCGCAAAATTTGCAAAACTAGCACCAGACACCATGCGTGGTTTAAGTGCGATGGAAGCAGGAACGAGTAAAATTGGTCAGCTTGATGCAAAAACCCATGAGCTTATTGCACTTGCCGTTGCAGTGACCACACGTTGTGATGGTTGCATCTCTATACATAGCAAAAAGGCAATTGAAGCAGGTGCAACCAAAGAACAAATTGCCGAAGCTCTTTCTGTCGCTATTTCTTTAAATGCAGGTGCAGCACTCACATATTCTGCACGTGTGTTAGAAGCAGTAGAAAATTTAGCAGAGCATTAATTTTACTTGCTAATTCATTCTATTTATTTTGTTATTGAATAAAGAGAATTTAGTTTACGAGGAAAGTATTCATGTTGATCCATGCCGATTTTTCACAGGCTGTGATTGTCAAACCTGAAGACTATCACTGGGTGAAATCTCCCCGTGGGGAAGTTGATCGCGTCATGCTTGATCGTATTGGCGATGAAATAGCTCGTGCGACCAGTTTGGTGAAATACACACCGCATACAATCTTTCCTGAACATCGACATCATCATGGTGAAGAAATCCTCGTACTTTCAGGTGTATTTACTGAAAATCAAAATCAGCACTACCCCGCTGGATGGTATTTACGGAGTCCACATCAGTCGGTACATCAACCGTCGAGCGAAGAAGGTGCATTGATTTTTGTCAAACTTATGCAAATTCCTACGTCAGAAACGCAAACCTTACGGATCAATACCAACGATCCAACACAATGGCAAGAAA
>Ga0209795_10001574_pt1 | contig 13882 bp, 5 predicted proteins | sample AgamicOrMarz_FD_187166 | JGI IMG/M metagenome (GOLD analysis project Ga0209795, IMG submission 187166) | Agave microbial communities from Guanajuato, Mexico - Or.Ma.rz (SPAdes) (version 2) | ecosystem: Host-associated > Plants > Phyllosphere > Phylloplane/Leaf | place: Guanajuato, Mexico...
GATTTCGACAACGTAGTTCGATTCACAGCGAAGCTTTACGAAGCCAACGCAGAGATGAATTGAAATACCACGAAGAAAGACGGACGCGGGGTGGAGCAGCCTGGTAGCTCGTCGGGCTCATAACCCGAAGGTCGTCGGTTCAAATCCGGCCCCCGCAACCAATTCTTCGAAAACATCAGACACCCTTTTGGGTGTTTTTTTGTATCTGCCGTTTATGACGTTGCCGGGTAAAGACCCGGCAGACATCATTATCCCCGTCTGGCTAACGTCGCCCCATCTGAGAAATACGCTTTAATCCCTGCCAGAATAGACTCCGCCACTTCCTGCTGGAATTTCGCCGTTTTGAGCTTTCGCTCCTCTTCCACGTTACTGATGAAGGCCGTTTCGACCAGGATCGACGGGATATCGGGCGCTTTGAGTACCGCGAACCCGGCCTGCTCAACGCTGTTTTTATGCAGCTTATTGACGCGGCCCAGCTTTCCCAGCACCGCTTTACCAAACTTCAGGCTGTCTGTAATGGTGAGCGACTGCACCATGTCGAACATGGTGTGGTCCACATAGCGATCGCCGCTCTTCCCTACCCCACCGATCAGGTCAGAGGCGTTTTGCGAATCGGCCAGCAGCCTCGCGGCGGTACTGGTTGCACCTTTGGTCGACAGGGCAAACACCGACGAGCCGCTCGGCTGTCGGCTGGTAAAGGCATCGGCGTGAATAGAGACAAAAAGGTCGGCGCGCTGTTTCTGTGCTTTCGCCACGCGTACCTTGAGCGGAATAAACACATCTTCATTGCGCGTCATGTAGGCCCGCATGTTGCCTTCTCTGTCGATTAACGCCTTCAGGCGACGGCCAATTTGCAGGACGACATCTTTCTCGCGGGTGTGATATTTACCCACCGCGCCGGAATCTTCACCGCCATGCCCCGGATCCAGCATGATCACAATCGGGCGGTCCCGCCCAGCCTTGCCGGGCTGCGGTCCGCTTTGCGCGGGTGGCACCTGCTTTTCAAGATCGCCTTTATTGTAATCTTCCAGCAGCGCCAGCAAAGGATCCTGAATATCGGTCGCATTTGCCGGATAGAGATCCATCACCAGACGCTCTTTAAAGGACGCAACGGGCGCCAGCGCAAACAGCTGCGGCTTAACGTTTTGCTTCAGCTCAAACACCATACGCACGGTTTGCGGATCAAACTGCCCCACGCGGGCCGATTTGATAAAAGGATCGTCGCCCCGAATTTGTGCGCCCATCCCCTTCAGAACCGAGTTCAGGTTCACGCCTTCAATATCCACCACAACACGCTCGGGGTTGCTGAGGGCAAACTGTTTATATTTCAGCACCTGGTTGGATTCAACCGTGACGCGCGTATAGGTCGATGACGGCCAGACACGCACCGCCACCACCTGACTGACGGCGGCAAAACTTATCTGGCTGACGCTAAGCAACCACATCGCCCCTGCCCCTTTTAAGAAGCGGCGACGGCTTAATGCTGAATTGGATCCCGACATGCTTCTCCCGAGCAATAAATCATTGAATGATACTAAACGTCCAAATTGACCGAAAACTTTAACGAATGACGCATAAACTGTCATCAACAAAAGGGTAAACAATCATACGGTAACGCACCGGTTGCTTATAAATTTATGGTGTTCGATAAAAATTTAGACTTGCACCCACGGCAATAATCGAATAAAAATACACAAAATACGAATAAACATTCACTGAGGGTTTGCCGTGGTAAAGGAACGCAGAACCGAACTGGTCCAGGGATTTCGTCATTCTGTTCCCTATATCAATGCCCATCGGGGAAAGACATTTGTCATCATGTTGGGTGGCGAAGCCATTGAACATGAAAACTTTTCCAGCATTGTCAATGACATCGGCCTGCTGCACAGCCTTGGCATCCGTCTGGTGGTCGTGTACGGCGCACGCCCACAAATCGACGCTAACCTGGCGGCCCATCATCACGAACCCATTTATCATAAACATACACGCGTCACGGATGCCAAAACGCTGGAGCTGGTTAAACAGGCTGCCGGGCTTTTACAACTGGATATCACGGCGCGGCTGTCGATGAGCCTTAATAACACGCCGTTGCAGGGTGCCCACATCAACGTGGTCAGCGGAAACTTTATCATTTCGCAGCCTTTAGGCGTGGACGACGGCGTGGACTATTGCCACAGTGGCCGTATCCGGCGCATCGATGAAGAGGCCATCCACCGTCAGCTGGATAACGGCGCGATAGTGTTGATGGGGCCGGTTGCCGTCTCCGTAACGGGGGAAAGCTTTAACCTGACCTCCGAAGAGGTCGCCACACAGCTGGCCATCAAACTGAAAGCCGAGAAGATGATTGGTTTTTGCTCCTCGCAGGGCGTGTATGATGAGCAGGGAAATATTGTTCCTGAACTGTTCCCCAACGAAGCACAAGCACGGGTCGAAACGCTGGAAGCACAGGGCGACTATCACTCTGGCACCGTGCGTTTTCTGCGTGGCGCGGTGAAAGCCTGCCGCAGCGGCGTACGGCGCAGCCATCTTATTAGCTATCAGGAAGACGGCGCGTTGCTGCAAGAGTTGTTCTCTCGCGATGGGATCGGTACGCAGATTGTGATGGAGAGCGCCGAGCAAATTCGTCGGGCCACCATCAATGATATTGGCGGCATTCTCGAGCTGATTCGCCCTCTTGAGCAGCAGGGTATTCTGGTGCGCCGCTCGCGTGAGCAACTGGAGATGGAAATCGATAAATTCACCATCATCCAGCGCGATAACCTGACCATTGCCTGCGCGGCGCTTTATCCTTTCCCTGAAGAGAAAATCGGCGAAATGGCCTGCGTTGCGGTTCACCCTGACTATCGCAGCTCGTCTCGCGGCGAAGTTTTGCTGGAACGCATTGCCGCCCAGGCGCGGCAAAACGGCTTAAGCAAACTCTTTGTCCTGACGACCCGGAGCATTCACTGGTTCCAGGAGCGCGGATTCACGCCAGTCGATATCGACTCGCTGCCTGAAAGCAAAAAAGAGATGTACAACTACCAGCGTCGCTCAAAAGTGCTGATGGCTGATTTGGGTTAATCCCGCAGGCCATTACCGGGCTTCGAAAATAGCACTTAACCCGCTACGACGTTCCGTGCGGGTCGTAACAGCCTGCACCAGCACCCTGTCGTCTGCATACACGGAAAGGCGACGACGGGCGCGGGTAATGGCGGTATAGACCAGTTCGCGCGTCACCACGGGCGACAATTGCGCTGGCAGAATCAGCGCCGCGTGGTCAAACTCTGAGCCTTGCGATTTGTGTACTGTCATCGCCCAGGTTGTTTCATGTTCGGGCAAGCGGCTTGGCTGCACGGATTTTACGCTGCCATCCGGCATCTGAAACCAGACGCGCAGCCCATTGCCGCGATCGAGGGCAATGCCGATATCACCATTGAACAGTCCCAGCGCGCTGTCATTGCGGGAAATCATCACCGGACGCCCCTCATACCAGCGTGAATGCGGCTGGCGTACAATCTGCCGTTTTTGCGCCAGCACCTGCTCCAGCCGCTCATTGAGCCCCGTCACGCCAAAAGGACCTTCACGGAGCGCGCACAGCAACTGATATTCTCCGAATGCGGTAATGACCGCCTCCGGCGTATCCTGACGCTTCAGGCACGCCAGAAACTGCTGGTAGCCCTGCCAGGCATCATTGAGCATAGCCAGATACTCATCGCCGGTTTGCAATCGCTTCTTCTCGATATCACCAAAGCGCCCGTCAAAGACCGTGCGAATTGCCCCACGATCGCCCCGGTTCACCGCCGAGGCAAGCTGACCGATGCCGGAATCACTGCCAAAACGGTAGCTTTTTTGCAGCAGGCAAAGACTGTCCCGAAGCGCGCCGGCGACGGGATCGTCATTGCCGTCAATCTGACAGCCCGTAATCCGGGCCAGTTCACGTGCGCGCTCTGCGGTATAGCCAACGCTTGCATAGGTACAGATATCGCCGAGCACGGCCCCCGCTTCAACCGAGGCAAGCTGGTCACGGTCGCCCAGGAAAATAACCCGGGCATGGGGCGGCAGCGCGTCGATTAAACGCGACATCATTGTCAGGTCGATCATTGATGCTTCGTCTACCACCAGCACATCCAGATGCAAGGGGTTACTGGCATGATAGCGCAGCCGCTGGCTGCCCGGCTGTGCACCCAGCAAGCGATGCAACGTGCTCGCCTCACTCGGGAATCGTTCACGCTGCTCGTCGCTTAGCGGCAGCTTTTGCAAGGCTCCGCCAAGCGACTCCGTGAGGCGCGCCGCCGCTTTCCCGGTGGGCGCCGCAAGCTGGATACGGCATTTTTGCGTGCCGGCCATCTGAATCAGTGCGGCCAGCAGCTTCGCCACGGTGGTGGTTTTACCGGTTCCCGGCCCGCCAGAGATGACGGAGATCCGTCGGGTCAGCGCCACGGCGGCAGCAATTTTCTGCCAGTTCACCGCCTCGCCAGAATCAAAGAGATCGTTCAGGGTTTGCTGCAGCAAGCCGGCATCGTAGGCCATCGACTGATTGGCCTCGTTAAAAAAGCGGGCGATGGCCAGTTCATTACGCCACATACGATTAAGATAGAGGCGTTCGGCACACAGAATTAACGGCGTGGGGCGCTCACCCGTGCTCACCGCGGCAGAACGTAACAGAACCGACGGCCAGTCCGGGACGTTACCCAGCAGGGCGTAGCATGCCTGAAGCGAGGGTGCCATATTGTCATCTGCCACCAGTCGTGACAGCGGTAAACACACATGCCCCTCGCCGGCATCTCTGCTCAACATGGCTGCCGCAAGCATCACCTCCGGCTCGCTATCACTGGCGACCATCATGGCAAATTGCACATCCAGCTGGCGTATCGCACGTTGCTCTACCGCCTCCAGTAGTCGCGTTCGCATCGTCATTGCGCCACCTCCTCTGTGATCCCCGCAAATAAATTATCCATTTTTTCGATCAGTGCCGCTTCGGGGCGCGTGGCAAATATGCCCGACTGAGGATCGCTTGCGTCAACGCCACGCAGGAACAGATAAATGACACCGCCAAAATGGGTATCGTAACGGTAGCCCGCAATGCGATGACGCAGATAACGGTGTAACGCCAGCGTATAAAGCTGATACTGCAGATCGTAGCGATGTGAACGCATAGCTGCTGCCATTGCCTCCTGGGTATAAGCCTCACTGCTCTCGCCCAGCCAGTTTGATTTGTAATCCAGCAGGTAATATCGCCCATCATGGCGAAAGACCAGGTCAATAAACCCTTTCAGCATCCCTTTAACCTGACGGAAATCGAGCGGCGGGCAGGCTTGTGATAAGGGATCGTACTTGCGGATGAGCGTATCCAGGTTGTCTGCCGTCAGAGGACCGGCAATGGGGAGATAAAACTCCATCTCCACCTGTTTTTGCTTCGCAGGAAGCTGGCTAAGCGACACGCCGGCTGCCGTCAGCGGCGCCTCCAGAATGGCGGTTAACCAGTTGGTCATCACCGGCTGCCAGTGAGAGGCATAGCCTCCCTTTTGCAGCATGTCCATCACCCAGTCGCTGGACACGGGCTGGGTAAAATCAAGCTCTTCAAACAGGCTGTGTAAAAACGTCCCCGGCGACGCACCGCGCGGAAACTGATGCGGAGTCAGCACAGGCTCTTCCGCCACGTCGCCCACCCCTGCCGCGTCGACGTCGAGCTTTGGCATAAGATCCTGCGCGAAGGTCTGGCCGTGCTGCTGCAAACCAGAATAGCTGGTGACCCGCCAGTCGTCCTGCAGGCGTCGCTGGATCTGACGAACGTCAAGCTCCGGAGACTGGCCGTCTGGCATCTGCCAGCGCGTGGTATCAGGTATGCCAGGGATGTGCAGCGCAATGTGTTCATTGCACAAGCTTTCCAGGCACTGCCTCAGCCCTGCCGCGTCCCGTGGCTCACCCTGCTGAATCAGACGGCCCAGCGCGCTATGGTGAAGATCGCTGTCGCCTGTTTTCTCGCCGCGGCGGCGGAACAGTGGCGCAACGCCCAGGCTGCAATGCCACACCGAACGCGTTAATGCCACGTACAGCAGGCGTAAATCTTCAGCCAGACGTTCTGCCTCTGCCAGCTCCACGCTTCCTTCAGCATTACTGAGATCCAGCACTGGCTCAAAGGAGACCCTGTCGTGATAAAACGCCTGATCCTGAGCGCGATAACTGGCAATAAACGGCAGCCATACCAGCGGATATTCCAGCCCTTTCGATTTATGGATAGTAACGATCTGCACCAGATGTTTATCGCTTTCCAGGCGCATCTGCTGGCTGGCTGAGTGACTGTTCGGATCGGCAATATGCTGTGACAGCCAGCGAATCAGCGCATGTTCGCTCTCGAGCTGGGTTCCCGCTTCCTGAAGCAGTTCGCTGATGTGCAAGATATCGGTAAGACGGCGCTCACCGCCCGGTGTGGCCAACATGTTTTCCGCGATGTTTCGCCGCGTCATCAATTCACGCAACATTGCCATCACGCCGCGTTTTTGCCAGCGCTCGCGATAGTGGGCGAACTCTTCAACCACCTTGTCCCAGGCCGTTTCATCGTTGTTAAGCGTATCAATATCGCGTGCATTCAGGCCAAGCATCGAGCTCGCCAGCGCGCTGCGCAACGTGCTTTCTCTTTCGGGAGTCAGCACAGCCTGAAGCAGCCAAAGCAACTCCTGTGCTTCCAGCGTTTCGAAAACGCTATCGCGATTTGAGAGATAAATAGAAGGAATATTCAGCAGTGTCAGGGCATCACGCACCAGCGCGGCCTCCTGGCGACTGCGCACCAGCACGGTAATATCAGAAGCTTTGACGGGCCGTGAGGCCTCTCCTTTGCACAGCAACGCTTCGCCCAGTGCCCCTGCACTTAGCCAGTCACGAATTTGCGCTGCACAGTTTTGGGCCATCGCACTCTGATAGTCGCTAATCCCGGCGCCTTCGCCCTCCATCAGCCAGAAGGTCATTGCCGGTTGTGCCGCACCCTGATACTCAAAACGAAGATCGCTGTTTTTTATCGCGGATTTGACCGGCAGGAAGGGGATCTCCCGGAACATAAACGCAGCGTCCATACGTTCAAAGAGCGTGTTGACGCTGGCCACCATTCCCGGGGCTGAACGCCAGTTGGTATCAAGCGTGTAGTGGGCGGCCACTTCGCCCCGTGCTTTCATATAGGTAAAAATATCCGCACCGCGAAACGCGTAAATCGCCTGTTTAGGGTCGCCAATGAGCAATAGCGCCGTATCAGGCTGCTGACGCCAGATGCGGCGAAAAATGCGGTACTGCTGTGGATCGGTATCCTGAAATTCGTCGATCATCGCCACGGGAAACCGCGCCCGGATTGCCGCCGCCAGCGCTTCTCCGTTTTCACTGCCGAGCGCCGCATCCAGACGGCTGAGCATGTCATCGAAGCCCAGCTCGCCACGGCGGCGCTTCTCACGTGCGACCGTTTCGCGAATTTCCGTCATCGCACGGGTGATAATCAGGTCATTCAGGGTGAGCGGCTGTTCCAGCAAAGCGTCAATGGCCACAAACAGGGGATGTTCAGGAACGATGCCGTCAGCTTTGGTCCGCTCTCTGAGAAAGCGTTGGGAAAATTTTTCTAACGCATCCGGTAGTGCGTAGCTGCGCGTCTCTTCCTGGGCCCAGGCGCTGACTTTCTCAATCCACTTTCCCTGATTGCCGCGATTAAACTTGCGTCTGTCGATGCCCGACTGTTCAAGAATGGCATCGATATCCGCCACGGAAGCCAGCCATTGCTGCTTCAGCGCGGCGATCAGAGAGATGATTTTTTCATGGCGGGAGGCCAGGGTTTCGTCCGCCGGAGGCGGCGATTTGATCATTGGGGCTTCGCCCTGTAGATAGCGGTCGATGGATCGCAGTAGCGCCTCCGGGCCTTTCCACAGGGTGTGAACAGCCTCCGCAATATCACGCGGAAGCGGGTAGCAGTGACGACGCCAGAAATCGGCGCATGCCTGGTAGCGAAGCTCGGATTCATCTTCGATCAGCTGCTGTTCAAACAGCATGCCCGATTCAAAGGCATTCAGGCTCAGCATCCGCTGACAGAAACCGTGAATGGTAAAGACGGCTGCCTCGTCCATTTGACGTTCAGCCAGCAGCAGTGAATACGCCGCCTGCTGCTTGTCGACAATTTCATCAAGCAGGCTTTGATAGAGCGGGTTATCCGTGTTTTGCCGCAGGCAGGCAATACGCAGTTCGTGAATATTCGAGCGGATGCGGCCCCGCAGTTCTGCCGTGGCCGCCTCGGTGAAGGTCACCACCAATAGCTCTTCCACATTGAGAGGGCGTGGAAAAGCCGCCGTACCGCCAAGGCCTAACAACAGGCGCAAATACAGGGCGGCAATGGTGAAGGTTTTTCCTGTTCCCGCTGAGGCTTCAATCAGTCGTTCACCCTGTAGCGGTAAACGTAAAGGATCAAGGGTCTCAGCGGTATCAGTCATTCTTTCTTACTCCAGGGCATCGTTTTCTGTAACGCGCTGACGCTTTCCCACACTTTCCAGCCTTGCGGATCGACATACTCCGCTTTTCCATTTTGGCTACCGGAAACCTGGGACAGACAAGCCATACCTTGCGGTTGAGTCACCGCCTGATGGAAGAAGTCGGCGACCTTCTGTGGCGTCAGCTGTTTTATCTCGGCCACTACTTTATCACGCGAATCGAACTGCATATTACCGCGATCGAAATCTTTGCTGAGCTGCGAGGCCTCTTCACCCAATGTCTGAGGTGCTTGCTGCACCTGAGCAATGACCGCCTGTTGAATCTGGGCAAACTCTTCCGGCTTCATGGCACGCAGTTTTTCTTCTGCTTGCGGGAAGAAGGCCTGATAACGCTGCCACAGATACGCTGGCTGTTTGTCGCTGCTTTGCAGCAAGAAACCCAGCCCCCACTGACGCCCGACGTTCATGGAAAAGGCGAAAACCGCGTAGCCTAATTGTTCTTCGGTACGCAGCTGGTTGTAGAACCACGGCTGGATGATTTGCCCCAGCACCGCGCTGTATGCGGAGCTGGCAAACTCATCGTAACCGGTGGGAACAAACACCGCCGCCAGTGCAGAATCGGTGCTGCCGCCGGCTTTTTCAAAGATCACGCTTTGCTGCTTGTCGATCACCACATCCTGATTGCGACACCATTCATCGCCTTTTGTGCCCAGTTGGGTGCGAACGTTCTGCGCCAGGGTTTTCGCCTGCTGCTCGCTCATGTTACCCACAATCAGGAACTCTGGCCGCGCATTGGTTTTCAGCGCGTTGCGATAATCCATCACCTCTTTAAGCGTGATAGAAGGCAACAAGGCCCGACGCGTTTCGCGCTGGAAATAGGGGATTTGTGAAAGCATTTGTACTGGCATGATCGCCTGGTCAAAAGCCTTACCCTTTTCAGCGGAATCCATCATTTGTGCATACCAGGATTTCGCCTGCTCAAGCTGTTCCACCGTTGGGGTGTAGCTAAAGTAGCCCTCAAGCAATGCCTGGAAAAGCTGCGGCAGATGCTGAGTATATCCATTGGCATTGACCATCAAACCGTTATTGGCATTTGTCGAGAAGCTAATTCCCCCGACGGCGGCCTGATTGCTGAGCTGATCCAGCGCAATCCCCGCCAGATAATCATTAAGCGCAAACATCACCTGGTTTTTGGCACTGTCCATGGCCTGCGGGTTACGCAGCACCACGCTGACGTCCGCTTTTGGCTCACTGGCAAAATAACGGCTCGGGGTGTACACCACGCGCAGCGTTGGCTCGTCCAGGATGAGTTCCGGATGCGGATAGGCTTTTTCAGGTTTAATCAGCGTAAAGTCATCCGGGATATAGGGGTTCACTTCCGGCAGGCTCAGGCTAATCTCGCTGGATTTTTTCTGCCAGTCAGCAAAAGTTTGCGCCGTGATTTTATCAACCTGATAAGGCGCCTCGACAAAGTAGGCTGTTTTATTGTGCGGCTCTTTCGGGCTGATATACCAGACCCGCGCATTTTGCGGCGTCATCATCGCTAAACGTGCTTTAACGGCTTCGGCATCGTACTGGTCGGCAATGTTAACGGCATCAAGCGTATGTGCCACCGGAACACGAATCATGGTATCCGCCAGCCATTCGACGTAATCCATATCCCGCGTGATCGACGGATAGCGGAAATCGAGATCCAGCACATGGGCGAGTTCGTCGAAGTAGCGCTTATCGACCCCTTTTTCACGCAGCAGATTCAGGTAGCTGAAAATCGCCGCAACAACCTCATCACGCTGGGCAAGCCCCTTGTCGGTTAAGGTGGCCGATATGGCCAAAACGCCGCTGTTCCCATTCACCACGGGATCGGAGTCGGCGCGAATGCCCTCAACCAGCCCCTGTTTTTGCAACCAGTCAGAGAGCGTGCCCGGGCTACGGTTGCCGATAAGATAGGTGATCAGTTCGTCGGTTTTACTGCGGAACTGGGCCGTATTGTTGTCGATACGAAACTCTACCCGCAGGACTTTACGCGGCATTGCCGGAACGTAGTGAATCACAATCCCCTTTTGCGCATCGGTCACAACGGGAACGGTGATTTCAGGTCGTTCAATATTTTTATTGGGGACGCGCCCGTAGGTCTGCGCCGCCAGCTTCGCCAGTTCCGGCAACGGTTTATTGCTGTATACCACTGCCCTCATCAGATTGGCTGAATAATATTTGTCACGGAAAGCGTGCAACGCATCAAGAACCGGGCTGCCGGGTTTGTCGCTCAGCGTTTCAAGATTGCCACCGGAAAAACGGGCGCCAGGGTGTGCAGGGTTGATGGTTTCGGCACTCACCTGCGCCATACGCATCCCGTCTCGGGTGCGGGCCATCGTCAATTCTGCGTTCACCGCATTACGTTCACGGTCAGCATATTTTTTATCCAGCAACGGGGCGGCAATGGCATCGGCCAGACGATCAACCGCACCATTCAGCGCATCATTTTCTACCTCAAGATAAAAAGCGGTACGGTAAGGCGCAGTACTGGCGTTGTGGCTGCCGCCATGCATCTTCAGAAATTCGGAGAGACTGTCAGGTTGTGGGTATTTCACCGACCCCATCAGCGTCATGTGTTCAAGGTAGTGTGCAAGGCCCGGATGCGAGTCGGGATCCTCAAGCGATCCTACCGGCACGACCAGCGCTGACAACGACTTTACCGCCTGCGGATCGGACACCAGCAGAACAGTCATGCCGTTATCCAGACGAATCGCCTGATACTGACGGGTATCTTTTTCGCTCTTGCGGATAGTGTCCTGAATGGGTTGCCAACCGGACGCTGCCTGAGTGAGGGGAGCCCAAAGGGCGACGAACAATAAAATCAACGCGTTAAACAAGGTGCTGCCTGGCATTCACTACCTCTTCATCACGGCTACATCATTAACAATTTGCGTGCTGGACACGCCAGCATCTCTTTCTTGTAATACATCGGTCCGTGACAAGATGGGCATCATAAATGAACGCCACCCCCTGCGCAATTTTTATACAATCATCATGACTGACTATATTTGAATAGCGGTAACAGGTAGCGTTGCGCTTCTAAAGTGATCGCGTCAAAGTACTCGGGTTCAAGCGTTCGCCATAAGCGCTGATACCAGACATCTTCACCCTCTCCACGCACCATCATATTCCCTTCGTAGGCCTGTAAAAACTTGCTGCGCGCTTTCAGCAGCGAGGCCTCGTCCGTTAACATGGCATCATTTTGCGCATCGTAACAAGCTTTTATCCACGCCCCCCCACTTTCTGGGAGCAGAAGCAAGGGAGTGGTCATACCCTGGCGATAGCCCTCAATGTATTGCGACAGGTAGGCTAAAGCGCGATCGGCGTCTATTGCCGGGAACCGCCACTCACCGTCCTTACGCAGGAACATGCGGCTTTCGCCTTCATATCCACTCGCACTGTAGACAAGATGTTCGAGCCAGAGTTGCAATCCTTGTGAAACGCTGAGCATGACAGGTCGCCAGCGCAGTAAACCGTCCGGCTGAACATGCTGGAGCCAGCCGGTAAGGTGAACACCGTTACAGGTAAGATCGATTTCGAGACTTTCGCTCGGCTGTCGGCACGTCATCACCCGCTGTGCAAGCGCCTGCATTTCCTGGCACTGCGCATCCCAGATAATTTCGCCGAAGGCCCCATAAGGCAATTGCCCTGCCGCCCGGTATCGCCGGAATAAAGCCTGTGCCTCTTCCTCTTCAACCAGCGCATTCAGCAGCTGCTGATTGAGTTGATAGCGTTCCAGCCCGTCAAGCGTGAAAGGCTCCGCATCCGGAATATCACTCTCTTCTGAACGGAAATTGACCTGCAAGCGCTGCTGAAAAAAGGCGCGTACTGGGTGCGCCCAAAAGCGCTGAAGCTGGTCGAAGGTGAGCGTTGTCAGCGAAAGAGGTTCCAGCGCCTGGATAAACGCGGTTTGCGCGATGCCCTCTTTTTTTGCAGCCGGCAGCCATTCTCGCGCATAGCTCTGCTGTTCATTCTGTTCAAAATTCAGTGGGTCAAAGGGCATACGCGTATGGTTAACGGTGATATGCGCAATCACGCGTTGCTCACTTTCATCACAGTTACGCGTCTCATCACCCGGCAGGTAATGGCTCTGCCCGATGTAATCGATCAGCTCCTGTACCAGCACGGACGGGAAGCGTTCACTGTTATCCTGTATGGATCGCCCGATATAGCTGATATAGAGTTTTTGCTGCGCGGAAATTAAGGCTTCCAGGAACAGGTAGCGGTCATCGTCACGACGGCTGCGATCGCCGCGTTTCGGTGCCTGCGTCATCAAATCGAAACCTAAAGGCGCAAGCGCGCGAGGATAAACGCCGTCGTTCATGCCAAGCAGGCAAACCACTTTAAAGGGAATTGAGCGCATCGGCATCAGGGTACAAATATTGATTGGCCCTGCCAGAAAACGCTGGCTGATACGCTCCTGATCGAGACGTTGCGTGAGTTCATCCCGCAGCAACGATAGCGGTATGGCTTCATGGTATTGTGATGAAACCCCTTCTTCGACGATCGCCTGCCACTGCTGTTCAATCAGCGCCATCGCCGCTTCGGTTTCGCTGTCCGGCAGGAAGAAATCATTCAGCATGGCCCGACATACGGGCAGCCATTCTTCCAGCGTACGCAGCTGGTTAAGCTCGCGGCGCCAGTAGTTCAGGCGCATCAGCAGCGCAGCAAGATGGCCCACCAGTTCGGCGATAAGCCCGGACGACTCATCATAGGGCAGAACGTCTTTCCATTCGCCCTGGCTGCTTTCCATCGCGTAGCCAAGAAGCATGCGCGTCAGGCCAAATTGCCAGGTGTGTTGTCCGGTTGCAGGCAGCTGGAATTCCTGTACGTTGTCATCGTCAATACCCCATCGCACGCCGGATTCATTGACCCACTGACGTAAAAAGCGCAGACCCTCTTCATTAATATCAAAACGCGCCGCCAGCACGGGAACATCCAGCAAGGCCAACACATCTTCTGAGATAAAGCGGCTATCCGGCAGGGAAAGCAGGCTGACAAAAGCCTGAAGCGCAGGATGTGACTGACGCGCCCGGCGGTCAGAAACCGCATAAGGCAGGTATCGCTCTCCTGTTGCGCTGCCAAAAACAGCCTGAATATAGGGACTATAGCTGTCGATATCGGCCACCATCACCACAATATCGCGCGGAGTGAGGTCGGGATCGTCCTGCAGCATCGCCAGTAAGCGATCGTGCAGAATCTCCACTTCCCGCTGCGGGCTGTGGCAAACGTGGAGCGTCACGCTACGATCGTCTGGATCAAGCCTGCGTTTCAGATCGCTTCTGGCAAACTCTTCGGCGGTGATCCCCGCCACTGCGCGGTTTTCAAGGTCGAGAATATCCAGCTGAACATTGTGCAGCAGACTGTCTGGCGTGATATCGGCAAAGGCATCTACATCCCCCTCGCCGGAAGAA
>Ga0209795_10001575_pt1 | contig 13876 bp, 10 predicted proteins | sample AgamicOrMarz_FD_187166 | JGI IMG/M metagenome (GOLD analysis project Ga0209795, IMG submission 187166) | Agave microbial communities from Guanajuato, Mexico - Or.Ma.rz (SPAdes) (version 2) | ecosystem: Host-associated > Plants > Phyllosphere > Phylloplane/Leaf | place: Guanajuato, Mexico...
TGTTACTGAGCTTCAGCAGCTAAAACAGGAAACGCAACAAAAAGTGAAAGAGCTTCAGAATTCCTTAACACCACTCGGATTATCTGTAGAGAACTTCAAGAAAACTTGGGCTGAGGCATTAGGCCCTTTCGTAGATTTATGGGGACAAATTGCAGCTAAAGTAGTCGATGCAGCCGCAGCTGTAGGAGAATTTGTTAATAAATTGAATGAATTAAATCCTAGTATCTCTGCCTCTATAGGGATGTTCACATACTTATTTACAGGCATTTCCCTCTTCTTAGCTCCAATGGCAATTGGTATAGGTCGAGTAAACGGAATGGCAGCCGCCTTTACTTATGCATTCAATATGATTCGTCCCTTTGTGCTTGGGTTGCTTCGAATAGCAGGGATGGCTTCAATTGTTGCAGGAGCAGCCGTGTTAATAGGTGGAGTTTTCATTAAGCTATGGAAGAACTCTGAGAACCTACGTGCAGCTATTATGAGTTTGTGGCGAACCTTGCAAGAAGCAGGAAGTACGATTGCAGCTCCATTTGTTAAAGCCTTTAAAATGATAAGCAGTGAAGTGACTGCTTTTCTTAATAAAATGGTTGGAAGCGATGCTCAGAACATGGCTTCTTTTTGGCAATCTCTTGGTGACAAAATTGCTGTAGGAATAAATAAAATTCGTGATGTGATTCAACCTGTTGCAGAAAAGATAGCAAGTGTCGTAGATGCATTTGTTGAGTGGGAAGGGTTTTTGCCTGTTATTGCAGGTCTAACGGCAGCCTTTGTTACCTATCAAGGGGTAGTCATAGGTGTTTCAGCTGCAGTAAAAGCATGGAATTTTATTCAAAAAGCATCAGTCGCTATCATGGGGATCTCAAGAACAGCTATGATTTTATACGCAGCAGCTGGTGGAGGGTTACAGGGTATTCTCGCTGTAGTAACAGCCGCACAACGAGCACTTAACTTAAGTATGATGGCAAACCCTATAGGCTTGATTATCGCGGCGTTGGTTGGATTAGGAGTTGCGTTAGTTGTAGCGTACAAGAAATCTGAAACTTTCCGAAATATCGTAGATGCTATGGGTAAAGCTCTGAAAGATAGTTTCAAAGCTACGATTGACTGGTTTACAACTACTCTTCCTCAATGGGTAAGTAATACAGTCAAGTGGTTTGGAGATCTGAAGGATAAAGCGATTGGTAAGTTTAGTGAATTGAAACAAGAAACGATTAACAGATTTAACGAAATCAAATCGTTTTTTGTGCAATGGGGTCCGTTGATGCTTGCAGCTCTTACTGGTCCAGTAGGGTTGGCGGTTTATTCAATAGTTAAAAATTGGGGTTCGATAAAAAGTAAGACGGTTGAAATTTTTAATTCTGTCTACAATTTTTTAAAACAAACCTTCCTAAATATTTATAACGCTGTCGTTCAATACACAACTAATTTACTTGACCGAGCGCGTGGAAATTGGAACACGTTTAAAAGTGTCACAACGTCCATTTTTAATGCAGTGTATGACTTTTTTAAACGGATTTTTGTAAATATCTATAATTCTGTATCACAAAAGATTTCAGCATTGCTTGAGTATACGCGCAAAAAATGGACAGATTTGAAAAACACAACGACAAATCTTTTTTCTGCTATTCGTGATTTCCTTTCTTCAACTTGGACAACGATACAAAAAACAGTGTCGAATTTGGCATCAAAAGCAAGAGATGGGGTAGTCAACGCGTGGACATCCTTGAGAAATCGAACAACAGAAATGTTTACAAATATCAAAAATAACACATTTCAAATTTTTGATGATATTGTTTCAGGAGCTAAAAAATTACCAGGTCGCATAGGTGACGGAATTAAGTCGATGGCATCTGGCGTAAAAAAAGGTGTTAAATCATTTGCGAATGTTCTCGTTAAGGCTATGGGAACAGGGTTAAACGGTGCAATTGACGGAATTAACTGGGTGCTTGAAAAAGTCGATGCACCGAAGATTAAGAAATGGACTATTCCTGAGTATGCGAAAGGTACGAAGGGACACCCACAAGACGGCCCTGCAATCGTCGGTGATGGTGGTAAATCTGAATACATCATTGATGGTGATGGAACACACATGTTAAGTCCTGCAACTGATACGCTTATCAACTTAAAAAAGGGTGCTCGTGTTTTCTCGGGTGAACAAACCGAGAAAATGCTAAAAGGTGTTCCAATGTATGCTAAAGGCATTGGCAACAAACTTAAAGATTTAGGTGTTAAAACCGTTGATAAAGGTCAAGAGTTATACGAACACGCCAAAGATAAAACAGTCAAAACAGCTGGTAAAGCGAAGGACGTAGCACTTGATGTGTGGGATTACATGAGTGATCCTGAAGGGTTGATGAAGAAAGTATTCGGTAAGTTTATTCCTGATTTACCGAAGCTAGGTAACGCTGCCGGTGACATACTGAAAAATGGCGTGAAAAAGGTTAAAGATTCATCTATCGGATTTATTAAAGATAAGTTAGATGGGTTGATGTCATTTATGGGTGATGGTGGATCTTACAGTGGTATCGGTGGTTATTACTTAGGTTCACCATTTAGGTTGACGACTAATTTTACGCCTGGAGGCAATCCAAACGATAGAATTCACAAAGGCGGTGTCCATAAGGGAATTGACCTTGCAGCGCCACTGGGTACAGCAATTAAATCCTTAACAAGTGGCATCGTCAAACAAGTTCTAATTGGCAATAAAACGGCTGGTAACGGAGTTCGTATTCAATCAGGTTCGGACTTATTATCTTATATTCATATGATGAGTGCACCATTTGTCAAATTAGGGCAGAGGGTCAAGGAAGGTCAAGTAATTGGACGTGTCGGAAGTACTGGATTTTCAACTGGACCTCATCTTGATTTGAAGATTAAGCGTAATGGATCTTATATTAATCCATTAACTTATTTACAAGGAAAAGCTGGTGGTGGCGGTAGCGTATCCGGCGGTAACTATGTCGGGAAATATGCGTCTATTATCCGTTCAGCAGCTGCTCGTTTCGGTGTAAGTCCTGCGTTAGTAGCGGGTATCATCAAACAAGAATCGAAATTCAATCCCAATGCACGTAGTCCTGTTGGTGCTACTGGATTAATGCAGCTTATGCCAGCTACAGCCCGTTCAATGGGTGTTAAAAATCCGTGTGATCCACAACAGAACATCATGGGTGGAACAAAGTATATTTCCCAAATGTTACGTATGTTTGGTGGAAATACACGTTTAGGATTAGCAGCTTACAATGCGGGTCCTGGTAACGTCAAGAAGTACGGGGGGATTCCTCCATTCAAAGAAACACAGAACTACGTGCGTATAGTTATGGCAAATGCTAGATCTTTTGGTGGTCAATTCAAAGGCTATTTCAAAGGCGGAATCGTTAAAATGAAGCAGCTTGCTTGGCTTGCTGAAAAAGGCATGGAGGCTGTTATTCCGTTAGAGAACCAACGTGACCGAGCATTACAATTATTCAAATCTGTAGGAGAATATTTTGGATTTGATATGGATGCACTTATGAATCCACAGTTGCAAATGACCGGAGCTAGTAACTTCTCAGGCATTCAAAACGTCATGGGTAATATCTCTAACAAAGTGGTTTCATCTGTTCCTAGAAGCTCAGGGCAAGCAATCCAAATCAATATTCAACCAGCAGATGTCTATCTTGATGATGAGAAAGTTGGAGAATTTGCATTTGAGTATGTGGAAGATAAACAAGCAACAAATAATAGTATTAGAAAATCGTTTGGGGGGAAATAGAAGATGATTCGTATGTTTGATGAACAAATGAATGAGGTGGATTTATCAAAGTACGGGCTTATGGCGAAAAGCTTGAAGCCTTCTTCTTTGCCTCCTGAACATGTAACAGATAAGGTAAGTGGTAGACCCGGTCTAATCCGATCAGGAACAGAATTGGGTTCTAGAAAGTGTGAAGTAGATTTTCGAGTGAAAGGCTCTAATTTTAATATACATTCTTTATATCGTAGTAAACTATTTGATCTCTTTGATCCAACAATCTTCTACTATATTGTACAAGAAGAACAGGTAGGAAAACGTTGGCCAGTCATTATAAGTAGTGAATGGACTCCTGAACGTATTAATCCAGCAGCTAGTAAATTTACTGTTCCGTTTGAAACATACGAGTTACCTTATGCTGAATCCATTAATACATCCTTAACACCTCAAACATTTGATACGCCTTGGTGGCAACTAGGAATGGGGTTAATTGCGGAAAACACACCTTATACATTCAATACGTCTTCTTTTCGAGTTCACAATCCAGGTAATGTTGTCATAAATCCTTTCTACTGTGAAATGGAGATTACAATTCAAGCTATATGTAGTAGTTACATTGAACTTATTAATGAAACAACAGGAGATAAATGGCGATATGATGGAGCATTAACTTCTAGTGATACAGTGAAATTAGGCTTTAAAGCAAAGAAGAATAATCTTAGTATCTACCGTTCAACGAATCGAGAAGTCATTACATTAATGCCTGGTTGGAACAATTTCAAAGTAAACGGTGCATCCTCTATTCAAAACATCACGTTTGCATTCCGTTTTTATTACAAGGGGTGATGTGAATGGATAAAATGTATATAGAGGATTTAAATGGTGAACAATACCCTCTCCAGGCTTCAGTTGATCGAGATCGTGGAGTTAATGGCGAAAAAACTATTTCTTTTTCTTTGTATGAAGAAAGGTGGAACCAAGACTACTTTAAAAATATTGATACTTGCTGGAAAGTTGGATTTGACGGGGACGATTATGAAATTGTCATACCATGTTCCAAAGTAAGAGGAAAAAAAGCGATGTGGGAGCTCAAAGCTGTCCATCGTTTTTTTGTTGATATGAGAAATAATCGAAAGTATGAAACAGTCAGTGGATCTATGACAGCTCAAGCGCGTTTAAATTTTATTTTCGATGGAACGGGTTATAACTTTGTTATCGTCGATTCTTTTAGTGCTCAAGATATGGAGAACTTTGGTGATTCTGACTGCTTAGATTTATTTCAAAAAGCACTGGAACAATACGAAGCCGAATTTGAAATTAAAGGTAAAACGGTATATTGGCGAAAACAAATAGGTCTAGACACAGATTTCGTTTACCATCGTCAATTGAACATAAAGGATATTACGATTGAAAAAGATTCCACAAATTTTAGTACTTATGGTGAGGGTTTTGGAGCTAATGGTCTTCATGTAACATATACAAGTCCTTTAGCTGCAATACCTGGAATTGGCATTAGACATCATCCTCCTATTCGAGATGATCGTTTTAAAAAAGAAGATAGCTTATTTAAAGCAGTCAAAAAGAATGTAGATGAATCATTAGTCTTTTCAATTACAGTAGATGTGGCTGAACTACGCAAACAAGGTTTTCAAGGTGCTCCAAATGAAGGGGACCGCATTTTTGTAATGGATGATCGGTTATCTGTAAATATCGAAACAAGAATTATCAACATTAGTGAAAAATTCGATGTGAATGGAAACCTTCTTTCCACTCAAGTGACGTTATCTAATAAAGGCATTCGTGATGCTTATCAATCACAGATATCAAACACAGTTAAGCAGCTTCAAGACATTTTAGAAGGGCGAATGAAGATTCCTTACAATGTATTAGACGATGCGGTTAAATTGGCTACAGAAGCACTCCAAAAGGCACAAACGGAACTTTTATTTGAGAATGGTATTGTGGCAGTTAGCAAAACCAATCCAAATTTAATGGTCTTGTTAAATAGTGCAGGTTTAGGGGTTTCGATAGATGGTGGACAGACATTTGAGAGTGCAATTACAGCTTTTGGAGTCAATACCAACCTTCTAACAGCCGGAGCTATCCACACTAATAACATTCAGATTATTGGTACAGAAGCTTATTTCTTTTGGGATGGTAATGAGTTTGTATCAATAGATCCTAATGACCAAAATAAGTACGTAAAAATAACTCCTGGACTAATAGATATTGGTGGCGGTGGTATTAGGATTCGCCGTAAAGATGGAGCTTATTTTATTGTGGATGGTATTCCTCAATATGACTTTACAATTAAAGGAATGACTCCCCAATTCGCTTCACCAGATGTAACTATTGCAGCTCGCTCATGTTTTACAATTTCAAATGAGCCAGAGGATTTTCAAGCTTATTTGTTCAGGCATCAAGGTCGTTATTTACGCGTAAATGTGGCTATGTTTACCGGAGGAAGTGGTACAGCTTATATGAGTGTAGAACAAAGTTATCCGGAGTTTTCAGGATGGAAACGTTGGGCGATGGTCAGTAGTACAAATACTGATGCTAATTCAGATAATGCTAGTGCTGAAATGTTAATTGATTTAGGTGTGCCGACAGGCGGTGTGAAACTTATTTATTTACGATTGTGGGCTTCAAGTGGAACAACGGCTTATGGACGTGAAGTAGGAATATGGCAGGAGGAATAATGATGGGAGAAGGTATTCAATTATATTGTGACATAGATGAACATGGTAATATCACGCGGTTATTATCCGGTGAAAAGGTGATCCCTACAAGTAGCTTTCAATACTTCTTTATGATTGATAAGAAAACAGAAGTAAACTTGAGCAAGTTTTACGTAAAAGACGGAAAGTTGGAGCAAAAAGAAGGAACTACTCTTATTGAAGTAGAGCCTCAATGGTTAAGTGAAAAAGAACAATTAGAAATTATGCAGAAGCGTATGGAAGAAATGGAGAAAATGCTTGCATCACTATCCAATTCCTAGCGCTTCTTTTTTTATAACTAAGTGAGGTGAAACAACATGCGATATAGACCACCAACGAATAATTGGGATGAGACATTCGCCCAAGACTACAATCAAAATTTAATCGATATAGAAAATGATATTGTATCAGTTGAAGAGCGCCTTGCTAATACTGAGGGGAAAGTTACAGGCACTAATGGGATTGCTGATAATGCAGTCATTTTATCAAAAATTAAAAATCCAAATGTACGCCTAATGCATAATGATAGCATTATTGTAGATTTTCAAGCTAAACAATTAAGGCTGGCAACAGCTGGTTCATTATTTATTTACGCAGATAATGACCATGCCAATTATGGAGCAGGAAATGATACGCCAATTGATTTATCCCCCTTAAATTTAGATAGTGGATCAAATTATAATAGCTATCGCATTTACATTGATAGGGATGATAATAACAAGTTAAAAGTTGCCCCTGCTGCAAGTATCACAGCAAGAAATTTCACACTAGGCTTTATTTATCAGAATAGAGTTATTGGCAATGAAAGTGGCTTTAAAGTCATCGATACAAATGGAAATGAAGTTTCAACGCAAAAGATTGCAAATGGTGCTATTTCGCAAATTAATTTAAGAAATGCCTTATGGTTTGTGTTACAAAGAGATGCAGTTGAAATTAATATCAAAGATAAAAAAATATATCTAAAAGCTGATATACATGCAATTCATGGTAGAGGTTGGTACTACTTAGCCAAAACCACTCAATCAGAGTTAGCCTTCCCTAGTGATTTCACTAACGGAACTACCTATAAAATCTATATGGATTTAAAAGATAGTAACAAATTAAAAATGGTCCTGTATAGCGTGGATGTAGGTAACAATCCTATTATTGCGTTTATGTTTGGATCTAACCTTGTAACAGCAAATCCGAACGCAGTTTATGTAGTTGATAGTGGCGGGACACGCATTTTAGCAATTCCAAAAAACTCAATCCAAACAGCCGACTTAAAAAACCCTATCATCCAGTTATTGCATCCTGAAACCATACAAATTGATTACACGACAAACCAAATTACCATTACGGCAAAAGACTTATGGGCTTTTCATAGTGCTGGAATGAATAAATATTTAGACCGAACATATCCGGCTGTAGTTATTCCAGCTGATATCATGACTTCAACAGACTATAACGTTTGGGTGCTTTATTTGCAAGTAGGTGCTACTAACGAATTGAAGTTAGATAAGATTCAAAATCTAACGGGTGATGCTCGTGTCATTACCCGGATTTACCAAAAGCGTATTTTAGATAATTTAGACGGCATTAAGGTTATTGGAGGGCCGACAACTCCGACACCAACTTTATCTAAAACGCAGCAGTTTGCCCGCGTTTATCAAAATGGTACGGTAAATATTGATACAACCAACAAAAAAGTAATCATATCAGGTGCTACACATTTAATTGGCCCTAATGGTAGTGCCTATATTAGTGCTACTACTTATCCTGCAGAATTTTCATATGAAGATATAGTTTCAAGTTCTTATGTAAAGAAACTATATTGGAATCGGGATACAAATACATTTGGAGTTTCGGAATACTCTAAAGCTGTTGACGCAAATATATTTGTTTTGCTCTACTTTACTGGAACTGGAGGTTCAACAACCACCTTTGATGCATTTGAGAACTATAAACGCATTAAAATTGACGGTTATGCCTGGGCTGATAGATCAGAAAGCCAAAGTGGAGGCGGTGCTGCACCCTATAATTGGTCAACTAATAAATACATTCTTCCTAAAGAATTGTTCCTATTAAAAGGGATTGATTATAGCATTAACGCTCAGAACTTTAATTTCAACAAATTTACGGACAACGATAGTTTGTTATATGAAATTGTTACTCCTTCAAAAACAGCAGCTTTTGAAAATAACGGAATTATTAATAGTCCAATAGCAGTTGATCTTGAAACATATTTAGCAGGCATCTATAATGGCGACAAAACAAATGCTTTAGTAAAGGACATGGTCTTGCGCTTTGCTGATCCTGCTAAAAAGACAAATAAGAGCCCACGTGTTTTATGCCTAGGTGACAGTATTACTCATGCTAATATTCCTTATTTAGTGAAGTATTGGCTTGAAAACTTTGGTTTTACACCAACTATGATCGGTACACAAAATAACGGCCATGAAACTTATGGATATGGCATAGAAGGAACGCAGCCAACAGAGAAAGGAGAAGGACGCGGAGGTTGGCGTTTGACGGACTACACAGGTACTACAAAACGTACAGACGGAACAATCTATTTAAAACCGGACAATCCTTTCTGGAATCCAACGACCCAAGCCTTTGACTTTTCGTTTTACATGACTCAAAACGGTTTTAGTGGCGTAGACTTTGTGGTAATTATGCTAGGGACAAATGACATCACAGGGTATCACGGACAAAAGGTAGCAGAAAGCATTGGAACTCCTACAATTGATGAAGTCCTAGCACATATGCCTGGAGAGTTTCAAAAGATTATTGACTCAATTCTGGCATATAATCCAAATTGTAAAATTGGATTAAATCCACCTGTTCCAGCTGGTGGATATGATGATTTCAATGCAAAACTTGCTCGTTATACAGAGTTACTTCAAGCCAATTTCGATAAGCCAGAGCAAGGGAAAACATATTGTTTAGGAAGCTACTTAGGTAATGGACGATTAAGTGGTAAACAATGGAATGGTGCTGCTAAAATACCAGTTAGTGACAGTAACTCAACCTATAGAATTGGCATATCGAGTGACGTACATGATGCAGGAAATAACCAATTAGTAAATGCTTTATGGTCTGCTTCATGGATTATAAATAGATCAAATTAGGAGTGATGGCATGGCCATTTTAAAAACCTTCTTATTGCCTGAAGATACAAATGTTGCATCACTGATGGACGATGAGAATATTAAAGTATTAATAACAAAAACACCTTATGAAGTGAAGAATGGATATATTCGAGTGGGTGAGATTTACGGAACTAAAGACAATATCTCATTCCAAGTTCAATACAAGAGTAATCGTGAAGGCGAAGTTTTAATACTTGAAAATTATGCATTTACACCTTCTGTTGCAATCGGCTCTAAGAACTTCATTAAGCAAGCTTACGTATATATGAAAACTTTACCGCAGTTTGCAGATGGGGAAGATATTTTAGAGGATGAATAGTTATACAAGAATCTAGATTGAGAAGGCTAATATTAGTCCCCTTTATTATTTACAATAACTTTATATATGGATCTAATTAAAACGCCTAAAGCGTTATTTTTTATGGATAAAAAAAGGGTTTATGAGAGTAGAAAGAGAAATATACAACAAATGGTAACGTTTTCATAAAAGTAATTCATAAAAATGGGGGAATAACATGATTATTGAACAAGGTAATGTGTTTAAAGGTTTACTATGGGGAATCTTACTTAGCATTCCTCTTTGGATTTCGTTATTCGGATGGTCACGTATTTTACTAGACTAAATAATATTCAACGATAAACGGTGCTGATGCATCGTTATTTTTTACGTTTAAATAGAGAAATAAGAGGGCTTAGTCTCTTTTTATTTTATAAAAGGTGGGGGATACTAATGGATCCTATGTTAAATACAATTGCTCAACAAGGTCCGTATGCGGCGTTGTTTATTTGGCTTTTCTTTAAAACAATTAAAGAATCAAAAGAACGTGAAGATAGACTCATGAGTCATGTGGAGCGCACGACTGATACGCTAAAGCAGATTGAACAAAGTGTCAGTGGAATGCAAGAAGAGATTCAAGATATTCGTGAAAGGATGGATAAATAAGTCACTGTTTATGCAGTGGCTTTTTTATATAAAAAATTCGAGAGGAAGATGAAAATGTACGCATTCGAAAAGTTACCACAGTTAGTTGATAAACGAGGTAAATTAGTTCACAAAGGCTCTTATAGCAAGCGTAAAAACGGTGTGAATTCCATTACTACCCGTGTATGGCACCACTCGTTGACTAAATTATCAGCTGGTGGTTCTAAAATTGAATCATTCGCTGACTTCCATGTACGTACAAATGGCTGGCCAGAGGTTGCTTATCACTTAATTATTGATCCTAAACATGTTGTGAATGGAAAGGCTACTATTTACTACTGCGTAGATATTTCAAAGAAAAGCTATCATGTGGGTAACAGCAATACAATTGGTCTTGGTATCTGTGTTATTGGTGATTATCGAACAGATAAGCTTAGTGAAGCAACTATTCGCTCTATTATTGACTTACACAGAGCTTTAATTGCTGACGGTATTGGTAAGTATGATAAAGCCCACAATGAAATGCCAGGCTATTCTTGGAAAGCTTGTTGCGTATTTGATTATAATAAGGCATTCAAAGATGTACTATCTGATATACTTCCAGTAGTTAAGCAGCCTGATCCAGTACCAGGACTGTACACTATTCAAGAGGGAGATACTTTCTGGTCTATTGCTTTAAAAGATGGAAAGGAAGGTATCACAGTTAATGATTTAATTGCTGCTAACCCTGATGTAAAACCGTCTGAATTAAAGGTAGGTCAAACAATTAAGTTTGGTACAGCGAAAAATACGTACACACCAACGCCTGAAACACCTAAGCAAGAGCAATCAGAATATAAATACCCTTTACCTTCTGGCGTGCTAAAAACAGGATCAACGAATAAAACAGCAATTAAGCAGCTGCAAAACGCTTTAAACGCCGTTAATTTCAAATGTGACACAGCCGACGGTATTTATGGAGCTAAGACAAAGGACGCTGTGACGCGTTTCCAAAAAGTTTACTTACCATATGAAGTGGATGGAACATACGGTCCTAATACAAAAAGTAAACTACAAGCTGCATTGAAATCTAAAGGTTACTAACTTATGTTCATTATTAAGTAAAAATATCTAAAAAAGGGTCTTGCAGTTAGATACTGAAGACCTTTTTTTAAAAATAATATATATTTCCTCCTGGAATTGATTTTAAATTAGTTATTTAAAACCGAAAAGACTCTTTGAAACTTTGCCCATATGTCGAAGAGTAGTGTTTTCACCACCTGCAAATGTTAAAGGTCTCTCTATATATGGAAAGATAAAAGAGAATGCCTCGTCTGTAATAAGTACAACTTAAGTTGTATCTGACCAAAGGCCTTTAACTTTGACTAAGCCTGGTTCCATAACCTCTACATCCAAAAGAGTTAAGATACCTTTTTCAAGAGAATAACCTATGCTAAGCATTTTAGGTAAAGCCCATAACGGTATAAAATCTAAAAAGTTTGATGTTGTGATTTTGATTCTTCCATTTCTTCTTGTATACTCTATTTTCTCATCTAATTTATACTTCACATGATTTTCCACTACTTTGATTGTTTCCTCATTGTTTAAATCCCTAATACTCAAATTCATTAGAAAAATATCGCCATCTACCAATTTAAACCCTAATTTATTACTATTCGATAATTCGAATACAGTTACACCCGATGGGCCTGTGACATTAATAGTTCCTAATAATAATTTAGAATCTAAATCAGGCTCAATGATTAGTTGATCTCTATTATTTTTTGTTCTTTTTATATTTTTCCACCGATAGACGGTTGCATCATCAATCTTTAGAACCCCGTAATGTACTTCATCATGACATGCTGGACATATAGCTATCATATGTTTTTCATCATGGGTTTTATAAATTGCCCACTCTCGAATGTGATGAATATGAACCCGATAATTAGTACATCCTGGATTTGCACATTTCATTCCAGCCTCTTTAATTAATCGCTCTTTCATGTCCTTTTTTACTGGAGGTCTATTTGCCAAGTGTATCTCCACCTTTTTAGTTTTTCTTTGAGCCATCTTCTTTATCAAATTCGTATAAATCATCCACTTTTCTAGTTAGCACCTTTGCTAACATAAATAATTTATCAGCACCTGGATAATTATTAACTGCAATCCAATTAGATACTTGAGTTGGTGAAACACCTACTTTTTTAGCTGCATGTTTTTTTAGATATCCTTCCTCTTCAATAATTTTGTCGGTTTTACAAATTAACTTCATTTTCATCGCCTATGTCATAAATTCGCTTTATAGTGAACAAGCTCCTTCCAATAAACTTCAATAACAATCAAAAAATATTTAAAGGACAAATTCTGATATTTAATACTGCGCCCTCCTATTTATCAAAGAGTTGAGTGGCGGTTATCGTGACGTTCTATATGACGTAGATATGCAGAACCAACGCTATTCTAAAAATTTCAACTATGATAGTTATAGGTATTTTTAGTTGTCGTTAAGTCAGGGAGTATCTACTATGTAGATGCTTTGGAAATGTGTATGCTTTTTTAAATAGTTTCAGGGGAGTTTATTTAGCGGATAAATAAATGATAATAAAAAATGAAAGATTACGAGAAATTCATTTCTTTTCGAGGCGAAAAGTACTTAGAGCCCTAAACTAGTGAATTTGCGAAGGTGATTAAAAAGAAAACTAGAAGCATCTAAACGAGGTTATATGATAAGAGCTCAGTAGTAAAATATTCTGGTATTTCATCATACTACAAGCCTTATACATAAAAGAGAGTACATAAATTCAGTACAAGGAATTTATGTACGACAACGAACTAAAATAGTAATTCAACCTTTCAGCCATATAAGCGTAAGTGTTTTATAGCAACAAGTAATTTGAAATATATCTTTTGACTCTCAATTGGAACGTAATTGTTATTTAATTATATCTTAGGTATTGGATGGATTTATATGTAAAAAAAATCGTAAGACCTAGTGAACTTTCCTCGTTTATCAACTATACTGATTTATGTAAAAAATTCATATATTTCTAATTATATAATTAAATGTAAAATAATAACAAAAAATGCAGGCAAACTAATCGAAAGACTCAGATGTAAAACCAAAGGTCTAAGGTCAAATGACTATGACAGCTTGTTTACCTGGTAAAAGGAGAATTTAAAGTGGTAGAGTTTTTTAAAAAAATCTTCAAGTGTAAGGTTAAGAATCAGCATAAAATAGAAATTTCTTCTGGGAGATGTATTAGATGTGGAAAAGAAATTGGTTGGTGATAAGTTCCTGCATGAATGTACGAAGTGTGGTATGAAGAATAGTATTTGTTATCTAAACCCTTTTTATTATATGATGTTGAATGTTTACTTTAATGAAGGAAGGGTC
>Ga0209795_10001578_pt1 | contig 13851 bp, 10 predicted proteins | sample AgamicOrMarz_FD_187166 | JGI IMG/M metagenome (GOLD analysis project Ga0209795, IMG submission 187166) | Agave microbial communities from Guanajuato, Mexico - Or.Ma.rz (SPAdes) (version 2) | ecosystem: Host-associated > Plants > Phyllosphere > Phylloplane/Leaf | place: Guanajuato, Mexico...
GGTGCAACTGGGTGCGGTGCAGAATAATCGCTGGATCGTCACCGGCGGCCTGAAGCCCGGCGACCGCATTGTCATCGAAGGCCTGCAACACGCCCGTCCCGGGGAAAAAGTACAGGTCGACGAAACCCCTCTTCCACTTGCCCAGACCACTGGTCAGTAAGCAGGACGCTCTTATATGCCGCAGTTCTTTATCGATCGCCCAGTGTTCGCCTGGGTGGTCGCCCTGTTCATCCTGTTGGCCGGTGCGCTGGCCATTCCGCAGTTGCCGGTCGCGCAATACCCGGACGTCGCACCGCCGCAGATCGAAATCTACGCTGTCTACCCAGGCGCCTCGGCACAGACCGTCGATGAAAGCGTGGTCAGCCTGATCGAAGAAGAGCTTAACGGCGCCGATCACTTGCTCTACTTCGAATCGCAAAGCAGCCTGGGCAGCGCGACGATCAAGGCGACTTTCCAGCCGGGCACCAACCCGGAATTGGCGCAGGTCGATGTACAAAACCGCCTCAAGGTAGTCGAGTCGCGCCTGCCGCAAGCGGTCAATCAGCAAGGTTTGCAGGTGGAGAAGGTCTCTTCCGGTTTCCTCTTGCTGATCACTTTGACTTCCAGCGACGGCAAGCTCGATGACGTGGCCCTCAGCGATTATCTGGCGCGCAACGTGATGAACGAGATCAAGCGTCTGGACGGTGTCGGCAAGGCGCAGTTGTATGGTGCCGAGCGGGCGATGCGCGTCTGGATCGATCCGCAGAAGCTCATCGGCTTCAACCTGACGCCAGCCGATGTCAACGAAGCCATCGTTGCGCAGAACGCCCAAGTTTCAGCGGGCAGCATCGGTGATTTGCCGTCGCCTTCCACACAGGAAATCACTGCGACGATTCTGGTCAAAGGCCAGCTGTCGACGCCGCAGGAATTTGCCGACATCGTGCTCAAGGCCAATCGCGATGGCTCCACGGTGCGCATCGGTGATGTCGCGCGCGTCGAAATCGGCAGTCAGGAATATCAATTCGGCACACGCCTGAACGGCAAGCCGTCCACCGCCGTTGGCGTGCAGCTTTCTCCAGGCGCCAACGCGCTGAACACCGCGACACTGGTGCGGGCGAAGATGGATGAACTGGCGCGCTACTTCCCGGCCGGCGTGGAGTACAAGATTCCTTATGACACTTCGCCCTTCGTCAAAGTCTCGATCACCAAAGTGATCTACACCCTCGGCGAAGCGATGCTGCTGGTGTTTGCGGTGATGTTCCTGTTCCTGCAAAACGTGCGCTACACGCTGATCCCGACACTGGTGGTGCCGGTGGCGTTGATGGGCACTTTCGCGACCATGCTGGCGCTGGGGTTCTCGATCAACGTGCTGACCATGTTCGGCATGGTGCTGGCCATCGGCATTCTGGTGGATGACGCGATCGTTGTGGTGGAGAACGTCGAGCGCATCATGGCCACCGAGGGCTTGTCGCCCAAGGAAGCCACGCGCAAGGCAATGACGCAGATTACCGGCGCGATTATCGGCATCACTCTGGTGCTGGTCGCGGTGTTTATTCCGATGGCGTTCATGCAAGGCTCGGTCGGCGTGATCTACCAACAGTTCTCGCTGTCCATGGCCACGTCGATTCTATTCTCGGCGTTCCTTGCTCTGACGTTGACCCCGGCATTGTGCGCGACCTTGCTCAAGCCTGTTGCCCAAGGCGAACACCACGAGAAGCCCGGCTTCTTTGGCTGGTTCAATCGTCGCTTCGAGCAACTGACCGAGCGCTATCAGGGCTGGGTCGGCTACGCGCTGAAGCGCACTGGTCGCTACCTGTTAATCTACGTCGTTCTGCTGATTGCACTCGGCTTTTGTTTCGCGCGCCTGCCCTCTTCGTTTCTGCCGACCGAGGATCAGGGCTACACCATCACCGACATCCAGCTGCCGCCCGGAGCGACCAAGAACCGCACCGTGCAAGTGGCAGAACAGCTCGAAGCGCACAACGCCGGTGAGCCGGGGATCAGTGACAGTGTCGTGATTCTGGGTTTCAGCTTCTCCGGTAGCGGCCAGAATGCGGCGTTGGCGTTTTCGACGCTCAAGGATTGGTCGGAACGTGGCAGTGACGATGCTGCCAGCTCGATTGCCGACCGCGCTAACGCTGCGCTGAGTCAGATCAAGGACGCCATGGCGTTCTCGGTGCTGCCGCCGCCAGTAGATGGCCTCGGCACGTCCAGCGGTTTCGAGTTCCGTTTGCAGGATCGCGGTGGCCTGGGCCATGCGACGTTGATGCAAGCGCGTACGGAACTGCTCGCCGCCGCCGAGAAAAGTCCGGTATTGATGAACGTCCGTGAAAGCGCGCTGGCCGAAGCACCGCAAGTGCAACTAATCGTCGACCGCAATCGTCGACCGCAAGCAGGCGAATGCCTTGGGCGTATCGTTCGCCGACATTGGCAACGTGCTGTCCACTGCCGTGGGTTCGAGCTACATCAATGACTTCCCCAATCAGGGCCGCATGCAGCGGGTGGTCGTGCAAGCTGAAGGTGATCAGCGCAGTCAGGTGGACGACTTGCTGAAAATGCATGTGCGCAACGACACCGGGAACATGGTGCCGCTGTCCGCATTCGTCCAGGCCAACTGGATTCAAGGCCCGGCGCAGTTGACCCGGTACAACGGTTATCCGGCGATTGCCATCTCCGGCGAACCTTCAGCAGGGCACAGCACTGGCGAAGCGATGGCGGAAATCGAGCGTTTGGTAGCGTTGGGGCCGAAGGGCTTGGGCCAGGAATGGACTGGGTTGTCGTTGCAGGAGCGTCTGTCCGGCAATCAGGCGCCGATTCTGCTTGGCCTGTCGCTACTGGTGGTATTCCTGTGTCTGGCGGCGCTGTACGAGAGCTGGTCGATTCCGACCTCTGTATTGCTCGTTGTCCCGCTTGGTGTGCTCGGCGCGGTACTCGCCGTGACACTGCGCGGCATGCCCAACGACGTGTTCTTCAAGGTCGGACTGATCACCATCATTGGTCTGTCGGCGAAAAACGCGATCCTGATCATCGAGTTCGCCAAGAGCTTGTATGACGAAGGTCACGATCTGATCGATGCGACGTTGCAGGCCGCGCGTTTGCGTCTGCGGCCGATCGTGATGACATCGCTGGCGTTCATTCTCGGTGTGGTGCCGTTGGCCATCGCCACCGGCGCCAGTTCGGCCAGCCAACAGGCGATCGGCACTGGCGTGATCGGTGGGATGATTACGGCGACGCTGGCGGTGATCTTCGTGCCAGTCTTCTTCGTCGTAGTGATGAAACTCGTACAACGATTCACCAAACCCCACTGATCCAAATGTAGGAGCTGTCGAGTGCAACGAGGCTGCGATCTTTTGATCTTGAAAAGCTAAAGTCGAAAGATCGTCCGATCGCGGCCCCGGCCTTCGGCAGCTCCTACAAAAGCCGGATCGCCTGCGCTATGGTGCACTGACAGTTCACCGCCGTGAGTCACCATGCGCTTCCTCGCCCGCACCCACCCTCGCCTCTCCGCCGCCGCTCTGCTCGGCCTAGCCACCGGCCTGTTGGTCCCGGCCGATTCCATCGTCAGCAAAATCCTCATTGGCTGGAACGTCGGTGTCTGGACATACCTGATCCTGATGTTCTGGCTGACCATACGCGCCAAGGCCCCGGACGTGCGACGCATCGCCGAAGTCGAAGATGAGAATGCCGGGCTGGTGCTGTTTGTGGTGTGCATTGCCGCGTTGGCCAGTCTCGCCACCATCACCCTTGAACTAGCCGGCAGCAAAGACCTGGAAACCTCACGCAAACTCATGCACTACGGGTTCACAGCGCTGACAGTGACCGGCTCATGGCTGCTGATAGGTGTGATCTTCTGCGTGCACTACGCGAGGTTGTTTTACACCTGGAATGGGAAGGAGCCAGCACTGCGTTTTGCGGAAGGACTGACCACCCCCAATTACTGGGATTTTCTGTACTTCTCGTTCACCATCGGCGTGGCTGTGCAGACTTCGGATGTGGGTGTTGCGACGCGGGATATTCGAAAGATTGTGCTGGCGCAGTCGCTGATTGGATTTTTATTCAATACCGCAATTTTAGGTTTTTCGATCAATATCGCGGCGGGATTGTTTGGCTGATGTTGTCCCGGGTGCGTCAATTCAGGGCTTATGATAAGAGAAAGAGAACCAACGGCCTACGCATTCTGTCAGTCGTGTCAGACCGAATCGGAAACTCATACTTTTTAGCTACTGTAAACTGTCAGGTCTTACAGTTTACAGATCGCCCCATTAGCGCTCTCATAGCTCATCCCGAAAGTTTCCCTTTAAAGCGGGATATCTCGTCACGACATGGAGACCGCAAAAATGCTATCTAGAATTCGCGAGCGTAGAAACGCAATTGGCCCAGGCATGTGCAAAGGAACAATCAATACCGTTGAGAAGTTCAATGCAGGACTGGTTGAGCTATATGAGAAAGCATTCCCGCTCCCTCATGGTGAGGCCTACGTTATGTTTGCTCGGCAGCGCAATGAGGACGACACGACCAAGGAGATCACCCTGTCGTTCACAAAAAGCCTGCCAAATGACAGTTACGTATTGACACCAACCTCCCACGAGGTTCGCCTGACATTCCTTGACAGCAGCGATCCAGCGAAACCTGTGACGTACACTCAGCGTTCAGGCACTGCCATAATCGCCTATGACCGCGATTCAGCCACTCTTTCAGGAAATTTGAACAACGTTGTCGTCGAGAACAACGACGACGACGAGTTGAAACAACTGACCCTGGAGGTTGCGTTCTCAGCAGTGGGAGATATTGTGAAATTACGCGGATACCCTTCTAAAGCCGCGTAGTTCGGAATAAAAAAGGAAGCTTACGCTTCCTTTTTTTGCCTATATCACCACGTATAACGAATACCGAGATTTGCACCCAACGGCTGCTTTATATATTGCCCATTGCTGTACTCGAAATCAGCATGCACGCTGAAATTCCTGGCTATCGCGACGGCCACGCCAGCACCCAGCTCCCCACGAGAACCAGACAGGTCATTATTGAATACATTGTTGTTCACCTGCACTTCGTTGTTCTTTGCAAATTCATGAACCCAAGCAAGGCGAATATAAGGCTGTACAGTCCGCCCCTGATCCAGCTCGATATTCCGACCAGCCGTTAGGCCCGCTTTACCGATGAATGAGTGGGTACGATCTCCTTCTGCCTGCAGATCATTACTTAATGAATAATTCTTCCCTTCAATAACTACCGCTGACCACTGAGTGTAGGGTTCCACGAAGTTTCCATTAGCAAAGGTGATGTGTTTGCCGATTTCCACCGATCCACCGATGGCGGAATTGTCGTAATCACCCTTGGCTCGCGTCCCGTCACTCAATCCGACCTTTGCATCATTATTGAAACGGTTGGCTTTCAACACGCCATCAAAATAATAACCCGTATGCTTATCCAGCCACGTTACATAACCGCCAAGGTAGTAACTTTCGACACTCCCGGACGTCCCCGCATCGAGGTCCAGGTCAGATTGACTTTGACCTGCCATGACACCGATCAACCATTGGCCGTCACCCAATGGTAGCGGCGCATCTGCCCCTAGGGTGAAGCCACTTTGCCGTTGCTTATAGCCGACACCCGAGCCATCGGCGATATTGTACTTGTTCGTGTAAGTACGCCCCCACGCGCCCGCTTGACCTCCACTGAAGCGCAACTCCCCCATACGGGAGCGTAACGAAGTCAACTCGCCCAACCATACCGTCGACGCCGTGTTGAACAGAGCCAGCACGGAACGAGCCCCAGGGCTGATCGTCCGGGTGCTGGGATCCAGTATCCAGTCATTGCCGCTTTTCACCAGACCGTAGGAATACGTTCCTAGATCAACGTCGCGATTCATGAAAAAAACGGCGTCACCCCCGGCTGTTTGCACCACCCGAACAGGTTGCCCACTGGCAGGATCATTACCGCTGCTTGCGATGAGCAGCTCATGTGTTCCTTGGGCGGTTCCTGTGATATTCAGCACATCCGTCTCACCCGTGGTGAAATTGGTGCCCATTACAAAGCGGCCGTTGCCGGAGAGCGATGCCACGTTGAGTTGATAAAAGGCATCGGAGGTACCGAAGACCACAGAGCCACCGCTATTCAGGTTCAGTTGGTCAATGCTGCTGTTGCTGGTCAGTACCCACCGGGAACTGTCATTGATCGTGGCACTCTGCACATTTTGCAATTGACCTGTCAGCGTCGAATTGTTTTGCAGAGTCAGTCTTGCGATGCTGCCCTGCTCAGTGACGATGTCACCCTTGAGGGTGCTGTCGTTGACCGCGAGAGAGGCATCAGCCCCACCTCGGACATCCAGTAACGTGCCATTGCCAGAGAGCAAGCGAGAGTTGGTCAAGGTGATGGCCGATGGCGAGTCTTCGGCGTTGGCATGGTTGACCAGAATCGCTGAGCCGGATATGCCTTGCACGGTAGTGTTTTCAAGGTTCAGCGTCGCGGGTTGAACCCTATTCGGATCGGAGTTGATGACCACGCCCTCGCCACCTCCCGTGATCGTGCTGTTTTGGGCATTTGCCTGGCCGCTACTCAGCCGCAGTCCGTAACTGGTGGCCCCAGTCCCGATAAGGTCGGAGTCACTGAGGTTCAGGACGCTGAAAGCACTGACCAGAGCGCCACCGGTCACACCAGTGATCCGCGTGCCATTGGCAACTGACACGCTGGACCCTTCTTGTCCTTGGGAATCACGTACCACTTGGAGCCCTAACCGATTCCCGGAAATCGTACTGCTGTCAATTGTCGCTTGTGTGCTACTCAGAAGGACCGCTGCCAGGCCGCTCGTAGAAGAAACTGTTGCACCACGCAGATTAACCGTCGACCCTTGGCGAGCCGTTATCTGCCGTATCGTGCTACCGGGATTCACGATCAACGTAGAGTTTTCAGAGGTGATAGCCAGCGTTTGTGCGCCGTTCACGGTCAGCGTTGCATTCTGCGCGAGGTCCCATCGTTCCGGCACACCACCATTTACCGTTTCCTCCCGCCCAACGACGGGCGCTGCGCTGACGGAGGCACTAAACACCGCCAACAATGAAGGGCTGGCCATCATGAAATACCCCAAACGGCCCAAAACCGAAAACGACTTACCCCGCATAATGAATACCTGCTTTGTGTTTAATGGAATGGCAGTAGTAGCCATCCTTCGAGGGGCGCAAGGCTATAGAGAAAAATTTTGAATTTCTGTAGGACTTATCCTCAGATGAAAGGAGAATTTTCTTTCAGATTGCAAGATTCAACATCCAGCCATAAGTGAATAGGGGCGCTGACAAAATTATTGCCCACGCGCCCCCTATGATTAATCAACGATCATGGGGTGATGAAATCCTCACAAAACCGACCTTGGCTATCGTCCAGATCCAATTCGTTTTCAGCAGGCAATGAGTCCGGGGTTGGATTATTGCCAGCGCCCCCGCGGGAAATGGAATAAGTCACACGCGCCCTTTGGAGATGAGCCGGTTTGAAATCCTCGGCGTAATCGCCAATTCCGATAATTACGCCGTCGGGAGGGAATGTCCCTGTAATCGGGAATGTAGCTACTGCATCAGTACCTTCGATTGGTTTGCTAGGATCCGCCAGTTCATATGCCTGGTACTTCAAAGTAATGGTTTCTCCATCGACGGTGTAGGTATTGGGCAATACGCGCACGTGCAGATTACGCCTTTCCGTACCATCATTTGGAATGGTCGCCGTAGGGAAGTTCAACGTGGAACACCCTATTCTTCTTCGCGACCCGGCTAGATTCAGTATTACCGGTGCAGCCATTTCAATCGGGAAAGGTTCCACAACGATATCTTTTGTCTTGGAAGCAGTCGGGTTTTTAGACCCAGGAGTGTAAAGCGTATAGCGCAGCACCTTGGTCCCGCTTTCTTGCTTCAGAACAACTGACCAAGGCAGCGGATGGTCGAGTGTGTCGCCTTCCTGGCCTGATGTCAGCGCAATCGATTCGCCTATTTTGATGTCGTCATAGAACACATCGATCAACCAGCCTTCTTCGGTCGGTGGCGTTGCGAAAAGTTTAATATGCACGTTGATACCGGAATCGCCATAATCACCTTCCTTGATTTCGTCGGCGCTACCAGCAGTTGTTGTCAACGTAGGCGGATCGAGGCCAATCGTAATTGGATCCGGACCGATATATGAAATGTCGACGTCAATTTCTACATCGTCTTCAGCGAGCAACCTGAGACCACGAAACATCTTGAAACTCACATCGGTTATAACAACACCATCGGTATCCCCATAAGCCTGCTTTACAAGATCATACGGGGCGTAAAACGTCAGTTCGGTATTGGCACCCACTCGCTGTTCAGCGCCTGCGGCCTGGCCTGCCCAATAACCGGTAATAGTGTCAGTTTGAGCATTGGGAGTTGGAACCTTGACCTTGAACTCCACACCTTTGCTATCGAACTGCGTATCCGCAAGATCGATCAAGTTGTCGCCGTCTGTACCGTTGGCCAACGTTACTATCGGAGGCAGCACCGTGGCGGGATCAGGATCTTTGGCATGTTGAACAATACGTTGACTAAAGTTCGATCGTCTTCCTTCATTTCCTGCCAAGTCTTTGGATACGTAAATAAGCTGATTCGGCCCATCCGGGGCATCTACGAATACCTGTATTGGAATCCCAGCATCCCTACTGGCCGACAGCTCCCCCTCGAACACTGGCGTATCGCGAACCGGATCGGGCGCAGGACCGAAAAAAAAGCTGTAAACATCAGTTGCCTCGAAATTTGCAGGGATTGCCGGCTTGACAACAATTTCAGTCTTGCCTTCGAGGTACGCCTCGTCGATAGGTGTGGTCGGGAGCAAATCGCCTGGCCACTCTGCAGCACCAGGAGTCCGATCGGCAGGCGGGTTTTTTACTTGATAGGGTCGCGTCAGATCAATTGCAAAAGTACTGATACCGGACTCGGTATCGTTGATACCGCCCGCAAAATAGACATACCGAAACTCCCATTCCGTAGGCGTTTCGGGAGAAAGTTCCTCTCTGAACAGGTTGCGTCGGATCTTGTAGGGTACCGTCCAGTCTCGCGTACTAACAGGCCCAGGTAAAATGTACGGAGCGTCATCACCTGAATCGACAATGTCAATCCACGGTATGGAACCTTTTATACGAATCTGCGGTATAAACGAATCGTCATCATCTTCAAGTGCGGGTTTCGGAACCACATACTCCAGATCACTGACAAGAGCAGCAATTGGAATGCGCAAATCGGGAAGTAGTGTTTGTGCAGGAAAAGTAACGGCTACTGGCATATCAAGAGCATTTTCGACTACGGATTTTTTCCTCAGCGCCGCCACTCTGGACAGATTGGCTTTTTCAACTATAGCGTTCATTATTTTCTCCCTGCTTTTTTCAATTAGGTATGTCTTCTCTTCAATCACTTGTTGCCAAGCACCTACGATTAGCGGTTTACGGTCTTAAAGGAAGTTCATCGCCAGGAATTACTTGATCAATCTTTACCCAGCCTAGCTTGGAGACACCGACAAGTTTGCGCCCCCGAAAAACTCGGTACACAGCAGTCGCTGAAGCATGCTCATACATAGGCTTGATGTGGACATCGTAAGGTTGGATACACAAGGTATAGCCTTCGTTGATATCGGTGTCATTCAGGGCGGAGCGTATGTCTTTTTTCCGTGCCCTGACATATTCCACCCCGCTTCCATTCAAACTTGAATAGCCTCTCCACAGTAACTCGACTCGATCCCCGACCCTGAACCCCACCAGAGGTGGGACAGATATTTGTACGCCCTCACTCAAAGGCGGTTTCGTGCTGCAGTTGAGATAGCCGTAATCGTCTTTATCAGGGAAATCCGGCGCCTCTAGGTCAGTTGGAACAGGAGTATGGTCGATTGTCAGTTTGCGTTGTTCCGATTTTGAGGGGTGGTCCGCAGTATCGAGCACCTGATACCACAATTGCCCCACGCCATCGACCTGCAAAAACTGAGCATCAATATGAATAACAAACTCCGGCTGGATGTCCGCTGCCGTGTAATCATTAATTATTGAAACAAGTGGCTGACCCGGTTGGTCTAAAAAAACCGTTAATCGATCTCTATCGTCAGGCAATGTTGCATAACTGGGCCAAAGTGGAACCACCACGTCGATTCCCGCCAATAATAAATCCAGCGGTATGTAACCTTCCGGATCAACATCCGCATCCTCTACTCCGATGACTCTCGGCGGTTTGAAGTCCAGCGGGCCTGAGTTAGACATACATCAAATCCCTACCTGTTTTCGCTTGATGAGTACTTCATAAGATTAAACGCCTTGCCAGGCATGCTGCCTACTGTCAGATCTGACAGGTAAAATGACCGCCTGTCGGAATTTTTCTGTTTAGTTTGATCAAGACGCTTGACGCCGTTCCAGTAAATCGGCTTTCCTGAAACCGGTTTCAGCAATACCCGAATAACAATAAGGTTTCCCGATGAACGACTTTTCCGCCGCCCAGCGCAGCCGCGTGACCATGCTCGACGTCGCCGAACGCGCCGGGGTGTCCAAGGCCAGCGTCTCGCGTTTCATCGGCGATGACCGCGCCCTGCTCTCCGACGCGATTGCCTTGCGCATTGAACAAGCCATCGGCGAACTCGGTTACCGCCCCAACCAAATGGCCCGCGGCCTGAAACGCGGGCGCACCCGCCTGATCGGCATGCTCGTGGCCGATATCCGTAACCCTTATTCGATTGCCGTGATGCACGGGGTGGAAACCGCCTGCCGTGCGCACGGCTACAGCCTGGTGGTGTGCAACACCGACCGCGATGACGAGCAGGAGCGCCAGCATCTGGCGCTGTTGCGCTCGTACAACATCGAAGGGCTGATCGTGAACACGCTGGGCCATCACCGTGACGAATTGCACGAGCTGCGCCGCGAGATGCCTATGGTGTTGGTGGATCGCAAGGTCGACGGGCTCGACAGCGACATGGTCGGGTTGAACAACTCGCAAGCAGTAGAGATGGCGCTCGCGCATCTTGAGCAGCGCGGATATCGGAATTTATTGCTGGTCACCGAACCGTTTGACGGCACCAGTTCGCGGATCGAACGGGTCAGCAGTTTTCAAGCGCAGATTGCCCAACGCTCGGCCCTGACCGGAGCGGTGCTGGAAACCGGCGATCATCTACTCGCGCGACTGCAAACCTTTTTAAACACCCACGGTGACGGTCCGAAAGCACTGTTTTGCGCCAATGGCGTGGCGGCGCTGGCGGCGACTCACGCGTTGCGCGCACTCGGTGTGCACTTGTTCGAGGATGTCGGGCTGATTGCCCTGGATGATCTGGATTGGTATCCGCTGGTGGGCAGCGGGATTACCGCGCTGGCACAGCCGACGCAAGAGATAGGCGCGCGGGCGTTTGAGTGTCTGCTCAAGCGCTTGCGCGGGGATGATGAGGTGGCGCGGGTGGTGGATTTTGCGCCGGTGCTGGTTGAGCGTGGATCGACCCGTGAGGTTGGCGGTGTCTGATCTGACGCTTTCGCGAGCAGGCTCGCTCCCACAGGTTGATCGCATTCCATTGTGGGAGCGAGCCTGCTCGCGAAAAGGCCTGCAAAAGCACCACAAATCCATCTGATATTTTTTTGAACAAAAATGAAACCGGTTTCAGAGGTCAATAACAATGAATAAACCCGCCGTTTCCATCAGTTTGTCCAGCTACGGTGCCGAGCTCGTGCGCCAGCGTGGGCAGGATTGTTTTATCGACATCCTCGCGGCAGCCGGGGCGAATCGCATCGAGTGGCGTGAAGAGCTGCTGACCCGTGAAGACCCGGCGCAACTGGCTCAGGCTACCCAGGCGCAGGGCCTGCAAAGCATTTATTCCTCACCCACCGAACTCTGGCTGGCCGGGCAAGCGCAGCCAAATCCCGAGTTGATTACCGCGCTGCAACAGGCCCAGGCGTTCGGTTCGAAATGGCTGAAAGTTTCGCTTGGCTATTTCACTGATAACTCTGATTTGCAGGCATTGGCCGAGCGACTCAAGCAAAGCCCGGTGCAACTGCTGGTGGAGAACGACCAGACCTTGCACGGCGGGCGCATCGAGCCGTTCCAGCGTTTCTTCGCCGCCGTCGAGCAGCACAACCTGCCGATCAAGATGACTTTCGACATCGGTAACTGGCACTGGCAGGACCAATCTGCCGCCAGCGCCGCCCGCGCGCTTGGGCGTCATGTCGGTTACGTGCATTGCAAAGCCGTGGCGCGCCGCGCCGACGGCAAACTGGTCGCCGTACCGCCGGCCGTCAGCGACCTGCATCTGTGGGAACAACTGCTGCGGCACATGGACCAAGGCGTTATGCGCGCCGCCGAATACCCGCTGCAAGGCGATGACCTGGTGCAACTGACCCGTGAACACGTCGCCGCCCTCGCCCGCCTCGGTCAATCGCGCCTGGAGCCTGCTCATGTCTGAGATCGATATCCTTTCTTTCGGAGAAACCATGGCAATGCTGGTCGCCGAGCAGACCGGCGATCTGGCCAAGGTCGAGCAGTTTCACAAACGGATTGCCGGGGCCGACAGCAACGTCGCGATCGGCTTGTCGCGCTTGGGTTTCAACGTCGCGTGGCTGAGCCGGGTCGGTAACGATTCGCTCGGACGCTTTGTGGTGGAAACGCTGATCAAGGAAGGTCTGGATTGCAGCCACGTCGAAGTCGATAAAAACCATCCGACCGGATTCCAGTTCAAATCGCGTAACGACGACGGCAGCGACCCGCAGGTGGAGTATTTCCGCCGTGGTTCGGCGGCCAGTCATCTGTCGCCGCACTCCATCACCGACAACCTGCTCAGCGCCCGCCATTTGCACGCCACCGGTATTCCGCCGGCGCTGTCAGGTTCCAGCCGGGAAATGTCCTTCGAGCTGATGAACCGCATGCGCGCCGCCGGACGCAGCGTGTCGTTCGACCCGAATCTGCGCCCAAGCCTGTGGGCCAGCGAGGCCGAGATGATCCGCGAGATCAACCGCCTCGCCGCCCTCGCCCACTGGGTGCTGCCGGGGTTGAGCGAGGGCCGCTTGCTCACCGGTTTCGACGACCCGGCCGACATTGCTGCGTTCTATCTGGATCAGGGCGCCGAGGCGGTGGCGATCAAGCTCGGGCCTGCGGGCGCTTATTACCGCACGCAGCTGGATCAGGGATTTGTCGCTGGCGTGCCGGTGAGCAACGTGGTCGATACCGTGGGCGCTGGTGATGGCTTTGCGGTCGGGATGATCAGCGCCCTGCTCGAGCATCAGAGTTTTGCCGAGGCCGTGCAGCGAGCGAACTGGATTGGCAGTCGCGCGGTGCAGAGTCGCGGGGATATGGAGGGGTTGCCTTCCCGCTTGGAGTTGACCGCTGAATTTGCGAGCAGGCTCGCTCCCACAGGGGAACGCATTTCACATGCGGGAGCGAGCCTGCTCGCGAAGAGGCCCGCCTGATCACCGCAAATCAATGAACCTGCTGCGACAAAAACAACAAGCTCAGGAGTCACACCGATGAAAACCGCTACCCTCGCCACCCGCCGCTGGTGGTACATCATGCCGATCGTGTTCATCACTTACAGCCTGGCCTATCTCGATCGCGCCAACTACGGTTTCGCCGCCGCGTCGGGCATGGCCGAAGACCTGATGATCACACCGGGCCTGTCCTCGCTGCTCGGCGCGCTGTTCTTTCTCGGCTACTTTTTCTTCCAGGTACCCGGCGCGATCTACGCGCAAAAGCACAGCGTGAAGAAGCTGATTTTCGTCAGCCTGATTCTCTGGGGCGGGCTCGCCACGCTGACTGGCGTGGTATCCAACGCCTATTGGCTGATCGTCATTCGCTTCATGCTCGGCGTGGTCGAAGCGGCGGTGATGCCGGCGATGCTGGTCTATCTCTGCCACTGGTTCACCCG
>Ga0209795_10001585_pt1 | contig 13814 bp, 14 predicted proteins | sample AgamicOrMarz_FD_187166 | JGI IMG/M metagenome (GOLD analysis project Ga0209795, IMG submission 187166) | Agave microbial communities from Guanajuato, Mexico - Or.Ma.rz (SPAdes) (version 2) | ecosystem: Host-associated > Plants > Phyllosphere > Phylloplane/Leaf | place: Guanajuato, Mexico...
TAGTACACTTATAGTAGTTAAACTACATTTAAATGCAAGAAAAGAAGCATTATTAATATTTATTATTAATAATTGTAGAATATTAGAAAGTATCCATGTCTGTACAATAATTATTAATCCAATAATTAGGCCTAGAATTATAGATATACATAAATTAAATAATGAAATTTGTGATTTTAGCCATTTTATAAGTACTTTATTTTCATTCATTGCTATTTTTATGTATTCATAAATGCATTATAATTTATAGTAATATAATTAAGTATATTACTGAATATAAAAAAATTATTAGATATTATCTAGATAACGTTCTGCGTCTAAAGCTGCCATACAACCAGTACCTGCTGCAGTAATAGCTTGACGATAATTATGATCCATAACATCTCCTGCAGCGAATACCCCTTCTATTGAAGTAGCTGTTGAATTACCGCTAATTCCAGACTGTACACAGATATATCCATTTTTTAGCATTAGATGATTTGCAAATATCTCAGTATTTGGATTATGTCCAATGGCAATAAACAATCCTGATATTTCTATTTCTTCTATTTTATTACTTTTTATTTTATTGATACGTACTCCGGTAACGCCTATATCATTTCCTATAACTTCATCAACTATACAGTTAGTATGTAGCACAATATTACCGTTGTTATGTACTTTATTAAGTAGTCTATCTAATAATATTTTTTCTGATCTAAAGGTATCACGACGGTGAATTATATGTACTTCTGCTGCTATATTAGCTAAATATAGTGCTTCTTCTACTGCTGTATTACCACCACCTACAACTGCTACTTTCTTATTTTTGTAAAAAAATCCGTCACAAGTAGCGCAAGCTGAGACCCCTTTACCTTTAAATTTTTTTTCTGATGGTAAACCAAGATAACGTGCTGAAGCGCCAGTAGCAATAATGAGCGCATCGCAAGTATATTTATTATTACTTCCATTTAATATAAATGGACGTTTATGTAAATTAAGGCTTGTGATATGATCGTATAAAATTTCAGTATTTAATTTAATTGCATGGACGTACATGCGTTCCATTAGTAGTGGTCCAGTTAAATTTTCTGGATCACCAGGCCAGTTCTCTACCTCATTTGTAGTAGTCAACTGACCACCTGTTTCCATTCCAGTAATAATAACTGGTTTTAAATTAGCACGTGCAGCGTATATAGCTGCTGTATATCCAGCAGGACCAGAACCTAGAATAAGTAATTTGCTATGTTTTACTGTAGACATAAAATAAATGCCTCATTAATTTAATAAAAAAATAAAGATAGTTAAATTTATTAATTATGTAAAAATAACTTAAATTTAAGTTATAATTATATTATTTTTTAATTTAAAGTAAAAAATATTATTATAGTAAATTTATTATATTAAAAATAAAAAGTATTTATAATAAAAGTATATTAAAATAAAAAAATATATATTATAGAGTATATATATATTTTTTAATAAAATTTATGTATAAAATAATAAATATACTATAAATTCATACGATATACTTAATAGGACTTAGAATATATGCTAGATCCTAATATTCTACGCAATAATATAGATATAGTTGCTAATAAATTAGCTCGTAGAAACTTTAAATTAGATGTTGATTTAGTACGTAATCAGGAAAAAAAGCGTAAATTATTACAAATAAAAACTGAAAATTTACAGTATGAACGTAACTTTAGATCTAAAGCACTAGGTGATGCTAAATCACGTGGAGAAAATATAGAACTTCTGCGAATAGAACTTAATAAATTAAGTAAAATGCTAAGTTATTATAAAGTTGAACTTGATACATTACATAAATTAATACGTAATTATGTATTATCTATACCAAATATTCCAGATAATAAGGTACCAACTGGTAGTGATGAAAATGATAATATTGAAGTTTTTCGCTGGGGAGAACCACATAGATACGACTTTTTAGTACGTGATCACGTTACTTTAGGAGCAATTATAGGTGGATTAGATTTTTCTGCGGCTGTAAAATTAACAGGTTCACGTTTTGTTGTAATGCGTGGTCAAATAGCTCGTATGCACAGAGCTTTGTCACAATTTATGTTAGATTTGCATACAGAACAACATGGTTATCAAGAGTATTATCTTCCATACTTAGTAAACAAAGATTCGTTATATGGTACTGGTCAACTACCAAAATTTAATGATGACTTATTTCATACTGAACCATTAAAAGATACTAAAAATAGTGCATATTCTCTAATTCCAACTGCAGAAGTTCCGCTTACGAATCTTATACGTGATAAAATTATAGATGAAGACGATTTACCACTTAAGTTAAGTGCACATACTCCTTGCTTTCGTTCAGAAGCAAGTTCTTATGGTCGTGATAATCACGGTTTAATTCGTATGCATCAGTTTGACAAAGTAGAAATGGTACATATAGTAAAACCTGAACAATCAATGCAGTCATTGGAAGAAATGACTAGTCATGCTGAGAAAGTACTACAATTACTTAATTTACCGTATCGTAAGTTATTGCTATGCACTGGAGATATGAGTTTTGCTTCTTGTAAAACTTACGATCTTGAAGTTTGGCTACCAGCACAAAATACGTATAGAGAGATTTCTTCCTGCTCTAACATAGGAGATTTCCATGCACGCAGAATTAAAGCGCGTTTTCGTAATAAAAAAGAGAAAAAAATATCTTTTTTACATACTCTTAATGGTTCTGGTTTAGCTGTAGGACGTACTTTAGTAGCAATAATGGAAAATTATCAGCAAAAAGATGGTAGTATTAAAGTACCTAAGATCTTGCAACCTTATATGAATGGTGTAATAAAAATAAATGCGCTATAAATATGTTTTTTACAAAATATTTTATTTATTGTATAATATGCTAATTATATTTTATTTGCAATATTATAAATGCTAAAAATTATAAATATTAACATAATTATGGATAGTTATTAACAATATGAAGAAATATAAAATATGACAGAATCTTTTGCTAAGCTTTTTGAAAAATCTTTTAAAGAAAAAGAAACCCGCCAAGGATCTATTATACGCGGAACTATAGTTTCTATAGCGAAGGATATAGTTTTAGTTGATGCAGGTCTTAAATCTGAATCTGCGATTCCTATAGAGCAATTTCGTAATAATCAAGGAAAGTTGGAAATAGAGGTTGGCGATAAGTTTGATGTAATTTTGGATGCAGTAGAAGATGGTTTTGGTGAAACTATATTATCACGTGAAAAAGCTAAACGTTATGAATCTTGGTTAATGCTAGAAAAAGCTTATGAAGATGCAACTAATGTTATTGGCGTAATAAATGGTAAAGTTAAAGGAGGTTTTACAGTTGAAGTAAACGGCATACGTGCATTTTTACCTGGTTCTTTAGTTGATATACGTCCAGTTCGTGATACTATTAACCTAGAAGGAAAAGAACTTGAACTTAAAGTTATTAAATTAGATAAAAAACGTAACAATATTGTTGTGTCTCGTCGCGCAGTTATTGAAGCAGAACACAGTACAGAACGTAATCAAATTTTAGAAAACCTACATGAAGGAATGCAAGTAAAAGGTATAGTAAAGAATTTAACTGACTACGGTGCATTTATTGATTTAGGTGGGGTAGATGGTCTGTTGCACATTACCGATATGGCTTGGAAAAGAGTTAAGCATCCTAGTGAAATAGTTAATGTAGGTGACGAAATAATGATTAAAATATTAAAATTTGATCGTGAACGTACTCGTGTATCCTTAGGATTAAAGCAACTTGGTGAAGATCCATGGTTTGCAATATCTAAACGTTACCCTGAAGGTACAAGATTAACTGGACATGTAACAAATATAACAGATTATGGTTGTTTTGTTGAAATTGAAGATGGAATTGAAGGTTTAGTTCATGTTTCTGAACTAGACTGGACTAATAAAAATATTCATCCTTCTAAAGTAGTTAATATTGGTGATGTAGTTGCAGTTATGATACTAGACATAGATGAAGATCGTCGTCGTATTTCATTAGGACTAAAGCAGTGTAAAGTTAATCCTTGGCATCAATTTTCTAAAATATATAAAAAAGGTGATCGTGTAGAAGGAAAAATAAAATCTATTACAGAATTCGGTATCTTTATAGGGTTAGAAGGGGGTATAGATGGTCTAGTTCATTTATCTGATATATCTTGGAATGTAGATGGAGAAGAAGCAGTATGTATTTACAATAAAGGTGAAGAAATTGCTGCTATAGTACTCCAAGTTGACGCAGAGCGTGAACGTATCTCATTAGGAATAAAGCAATTATCTGAAGATCCATTAAATAATTTTATTTCTTTAAATAAAAAGGGGACTATTGTTAATGGTAAAATTATAGCAGTAGATGTTGAAGGTGTTACTGTAAAACTTTATGGTGGTGTTGAAGGATATTTACGTACTAAAGAAAATAAGAATACTTTTATAAAAAAAGTTGGTGATAATATAGAAGTTATATTTACAGGAATAGATCGTAAAAAACGTTTTATTATTTTGTCTGATATTAATTATAAAAATGACATTGAACATAAAAAAGATAAACAAGAAGGTAACTTCTCTAATGCTATGTTTGAAGCTTTTAAAGCAGCTACTAAATAATATTAAAATACGGAGCTAAATTTTATAACTTATTTTTTATATTAAATTTATTAATGGACATTAAATAATATACTAATTTTATATCAAAAATTAACATTTTTTGGTATTCTAGGAAATGGAATTACATCACGAATATTTTTTATTCCTGTAATATATACTATTAATCTATCTAAACCTAATCCAAAACCAGAATGTGGTACAGTACCGTAGCGGCGAAGATCGCGGTACCACCAGTAATCTTCTTTAAATAAACCAACTTCTTCTAAACGCTTATCTAGATAATCTAATCTCTCCTCGCGTTGTGAACCTCCAATAATTTCACCAATACATGGTACTAGCACGTCCATAGCTGCAACAGTTTTATTATCTTCATTCAAACGCATATAAAAAGCTTTTATATTTTTTGGATAGTTTGTAACTACAACAGGTGTTTTAAAGTATTGTTCAGTTAGATAACGCTCATGTTCTGAAGCTAGATCTAATCCCCAAAAAACATTTTTTTCAAAATTTTTATTACATTTTTGCAAAATATCCACTGCTTCTGTATATTCTATCTTTGGAAAATCTTTTTTTAGAATATTTTCTAGACGAATAATAGCATTTTTATCTATTTTTTTTACGAAAAACTGCATATCATCGATACGTTCAGTCAATACTGCGTTAAAGATGTATTTTAACATATTTTCAGATAAAGATATGATCTTATCTAGTGTTGCAAATGCCATTTCTGGTTCTACCATCCAGAATTCTGAAAGATGACGACTAGTATTAGAGTTTTCTGCACGAAATGTAGGACCAAAAGTATATATTTTAGATAACGCGCAAGCATAAGCTTCTCCGTTTAGCTGTCCTGAAACTGTTAGGAACGTTTCTTTTCCAAAGAAATCATTCTTATAATTAATCTTTCCTTTCGTAGTACGTTGTAATTTTTCTAAATCCATAGTTGATACACGAAACATTTTTCCTACTCCTTCAGTATTAGAAGCAGTAATGATCGGAGTAGAAACCCAATAGAAACCATGTAAATGCATAAATCGATGAATAGCTTGCGCTAGTGTGTGACGTACTCTAGTTACTGCACCAATTATATTAGTTCTAGGACGCAAATGTGCAACTTCTCGTAGATATTCAACATTATGACGCTTAGCAGCTATAGGGTAGGTATCAGGATCTTCAACCCAGCCTAGTACTTCGATATTTGTAGCTTTAATTTCAAAAAATTGACCTCCACCAGTAGATTCTACTACTATACCAGTTACTACAACTGAACAACCAGTAGTAAGTCGCAAAATTTCTTTTTTATAATTATGTAGGGTATTGTTAATAACAATTTGTAAAGATTCAAAACAAGAACCGTCATATATAGCAAGAAAAGATATGCCATATTTTGAATCTCTACGAGTACGCACCCAACCACGTACAGTTATTTTACTTTTAACTTGTACATGTCCTTGCATGATGTATACTATAGGCACTACTCTCATAAGATACTCTCTTGTCTAGTATAGACACACTGCATTATTATATATTAATTATGTTGTGCAAATAATACTATTTTATAAAAAAATTTTATTAGTATTTTATCTAGTTACGCAGTCTTGGAGCTTTAAGTTGTAATATAATAGACTCAGCCAATTCATCTAGTGTAGGTTGTTCTGGATGTACTTTAAAAGCCTCATACCCTAATTGAGCTTCTGCTAAGTAAGCATGAATTGGTTTACCGTCTTCATCTTCCATTACTACATGATACCATGGAGCAGTACGTAGGTTACTGTCAGCTTCTATTTCATCTAGAGACGGCCTTTCAAGAGAATACTCAGGATCTATATCTATAATTACACCAAGATACCCTAATATTTTATGCCTAACTTGCTGACCTATTCCAAATTTGCTGGAAATCATAACACCACCAATTAAATAAAATAAAGTTAAGTATGATATAAATTAAAAATTAAATCAATATTTACTTATTAGTTAAATTTTATTAAATAAATTTATTTAATATTATTTTTAGTAACATAAATTATATATTTTTTAATAACTTGTTACAAACATATTACAGGTTTTGGTAAACCTGATATTTTTGTTGCCTGTTTTGCAGGACCATATGGAAATAGTTTTAAAATATATTTGCTATTACTTTTTTCTTTTCCATATTTTTGTATCATTGCTTTTACTAACATACTGATTGTAGGAGAAGTATTGTACTTAAAATAGAATGAGCGCATGAAATAAATTACCTGCCAATGTGCGTCTATAAGTTTTATATCTTCTAAACAAGCAATATAGATTGCTATCTTTTCATTCCATTCTTTAGGGTTAATTAAATAACCATTTACATCAGTTATTATTTTTATATATTTACATAGCATTAAATTTATCCTTTAATAAATAGCTAGATTATATAATTATTATTTATGTTATATAAAAAATACATATTTTTTTTAATAAATTATTATTTCTAATTTTATTAGTTATTGATATTATATTAATAATAAATATGGAGGAGTGGCTGAGTGGCTGAAAGCACCGGTCTTGAAAATCGGCAACGCTTACGCGTTCTAGAGTTCGAATCTCTACTCCTCCGTAAGTTCATATAATTTTAAAATAATTAATAAAATTAATATATTTATTTTATATAAGCTGCTACTATATGGGTTGTTAGCTTAGTTGGTAGAGCAGTTGACTCTTAATCAATAGGTCGTAGGTTCGAGTCCTACACAACCCATAATATATTAATCCTATAACATATACTTTAAAAAAATAAATTGTAATATTAATAAATATTTTTATCTAAATTTATTAGATATAATTAATTATTTTTTTAAAAAAATTTGTTGATAAAATTAAATTTAACAACTATGATATATTAATTTATAATTATTTATTGTTAATAGTGTATATTCATAAAAAGCAAGATATAAATTTAATAATTTATATGTAAATATTATTTAAAATAATAAATTATAAAAAGGCGTGTTGGCAGAGTGGATATGCAGCGGATTGCAAATCCGTATATCTCGGTTCGATTCCGGGACACGCCTTAAGATTTTTTTAAGGCCCGGGTGGTGGAATAGGTAGACACAAGGGACTTAAAATCCCTCAGCCTTTGGCTATACGAGTTCAAGTCTCGTCCCGGGTACTATTAAATAGCTTAAAACTATATATAAATTTAGCTAATATTATAATATAAATTATTTCCATATAATCAAACAAAAATTTTTTTTACCACTGCAAAGGAGAGTATAACGATCATATAATATGTCATTTTTTTTGAAAACATATTCTGCTTTATTCTGTTTTTTATTATTAACTGATACTGATTTAGCCGATATTGCGTTACGAGCCTGTCCGCGAGAAGGAACTAGTTCAGATTTAACTAAAGCGTGCTGTAAATCAGCACCACGTTCAAGCGATATAGTATGAATACCGTCTTTAGATAGTTGAATAAAATCATCTTCTGTTAGGTTACTTATAATATTTTGAAATAAATTATTAGTTATTCTTTTAGCTGTAAGTAAACCTTGCTCTCCATGTACAATACGGGTAACTTCTGTAGCAAGTATATGTTGCGAACGTTGTATTATTCCCATAGCACGGTCTTCTGCTTCTAAAGCATCTATTTCTGCTACATCTATAAAAGTAAACCATTTTAGGAAATTATATACATCACTATCAGCGGTTTTTATCCAGAATTGATAAAATTTATAAGGACTAGTTTTTTTTGGGTCTAGCCATATCGTAGTACCTCCTTCTATCTTACCAAATTTATTTCCATCTGACTTAGTCAATAGTGGTAAAGTAAGGCCATATACAGTGTTATTTTGAATTCTTCTAGTTAAATCAATACCAGTAATAATATTACCCCATTGATCTGATCCACCTATTTGCAGTACTACATTATAATGTTTATTTAAATAAACAAAATCATAGCCCTGTAATAAACTATATGAAAATTCAGTATATGAAATACCACTTTCATTTCTATGAATACGTTGTTTTACTGTTTCTTTATTAATCATTTTTTTTACATAAAAATATTTACCAATATTACGTAAAAAATTTAATACATTCATAGAACTAAACCAGTTATAGTTATTTTTTACAATGATACTATTAGTACTAAGGATAACATAAACTTGTTTTTTAATATTTTCTACCCAATTATGTACAATTGAAGGGCTGTTTAACTTGCGTTCTTTAGCTTTGAAACTAGGATCTCCGATCAATCCTGTAGCACCTCCTACCAAAACAATTGGTATATGGCCAGCCAATTGGAAGCGTTTAAGACATAGAAGTGGAACTAAATGCCCTAAATGTAAGCTATCAGCAGTTGGGTCAAAACCGCAGTAAAGAGCAATATTACCTTTATCTAACAGTTTAATTAAAGCATTTTTATCTGTTATATGAGCAATTAAACCTCTATCATGCAATTCTTTAATTAATTTACTACCCACTAGGAAATACTCCTTTTTTTTATCCTATATTCATTAAAAAATTTTAAATTATTATTTAATAATAATACAAATCATGATTTTATATAATAAAATTTTAAAATATGCTTAATTTTAATAATTACTAACTTTAAATAAAAAATTATGTTATACTAATTTAGTATAGGATACTAAACTAGAACTATCATGGCTGAAAAAAAAGATGTAAATACTCTATGTGCGCGCTTTCGCGGCTTTTATCCAGTAGTAATAGACGTAGAAACTGCTGGTTTCAATGCAACGACAGATGCTTTGTTGGAGATAGCTGCAGTTACACTTAAAATGGATGATAAGGGTTGGTTACAAGCTGATAATACATTACACTTTCATATAGAACCTTTTCCTAGTTCAATATTACAAAAAGACTCACTAGCATTTAATGGTATAGATCCACTTAATCCTCTACGTGGTGCTGTAAAAGAATATAAAGCATTAGATGAAATATTCAAAATGGTACGTAAAGGTATAATAGATAAGAAATGCAATAGGGCGATTATTGTAGCTCATAATGCTGCTTTTGATCAGAGTTTCCTAATGGCAGCTGCAAATCGTACTGGATTAAAGTATTCTAATCCATTTCATCCATTTGCTACATTTGATACTGCCGCGCTAAGTGGTCTTGTGCTTGGACAAACTGTTTTAGCAAAAGCTTGTGCTACTGCTAGTATTAATTTTGACACTAATGAAGCCCATTCAGCACTATATGATACTGAACGTACAGCTGAATTATTTTGTGAGCTAGTTAACCGTTGGAAACGATTAGGAGGATGGCCTGTAGAAAAAAAATATAATTACATTATAACATAAAAATAATATAATAAACTTTTTTTTTAGTAAAAGTATTACAATTATATCCATTATCGTGCTTTTAATTTTTAAAATTATTTTTATTTATACTAATATATAAGTGCGTCCGTAGCTCAGTTGGTTAGAGTACCACCTTGACATGGTGGTTGTCGGTGGTTCGATTCCACTCGGATGCACAACATTAAAAGTATAATAACTAAAGTTCAGCTACTTTTTTTCTTATCCAGCTAACTATTGCTTCTAAACCTTGATAACGATATTTTGTTATATGCTGGGATAATTCTAAATTTTTTAAATAAAAATTTATATCTTTACTTAATATTTTAGCTGGAGTTAAACCTTTGTATAGTATAAAAACAGTAGAATCCCTTAACGATAGCAGCGTCGCTATCTCCATATAGTATAACTCTACCTTTATCATCGATAAAAATAAAAATCCATACATTACTTTGGCAATCAGCAATTAGATTATCCATGATGCGCATACTATCTGGTAGCTGTGGTAACTTACTTCCTAATTCTATTAGATATAGATACTTATCTTCCAAAGAAGTACATAATGAAAAATTTCTTATTAATTTATCTTTATTAGGTAATTTTACCATATTTATAGTATTTTTTTTATACGTATTAGTCCAGTTATTAATCTATCGATATCATCACGGGTAGTATACATAGCTAATGAAGCACGACACATGCTTTTTACACCAAAATAAGACATTAATGGTATTGCACAATGGTGACCAGTACGTATAGCTATACCGTATTGATCTAGTAAGCTACCTACATCATAGGCATGGTGTTTACCAATATTAAATGCAATAATCCCTATGTGTTCTTTTCCATATATAGTTAATTCTGGTACATCTTGTAACGCGTCCAACATATAGCACATAAGCTTATGCTCATAATTTTTTATATTATCAATGCCTACATTTTTAACATATTCTATAGCAGCACCTAATCCTATAATACCAGTAGTGTTTGGTGAACCAGCTTCAAAACGCCATGGTGCTTCAATAAATGTAGTACCCTTAGTAAGGCTAACATTACGTATTATTGATCCACCACCTTGCCAAGGTGGCATTTTATCAAGAAAATATTTTTTTCCATATAAAATACCTATACCAGAAGGACCATAAATTTTATTTCCAGAAAAGACATAAAAATCGCAATCAAGTGCTTGTACATCTACTGATTGATGTACTATACCTTGTGCACCATCTACTAGTATTAAAGCATCACTAAAATATCGTACTTTTTTAATAATTTCTATTAAAGGATTAAAAGTTCCAAGAACATTAGAAACTTGTGTAACTGCAAAAATTTTAGTACGATCATCAATTATTTATTGTATACAAGATATATCCAACGTACCGTTTGGTAGTAGTGGTATGAAACGCAAATTTAATTTCAAATTTTTTGCTATAATTTGCCATGGTACGATATTAGCATGATGCTCCATTTCAGTGATGATAATATTATCATCTTGATGTAAAAATTTTCTTCCCCAACTATTAGCAACTAAATTAATATCTTCTGTGGTACCTTTTACAAATACAATATCTTCAGCTGAATATGCATTTATAAAACTTGCAACCTGTGCTCGTATATTTTCTATACGATTAGTAGATTCATATGTTAGTTTATAAATACCTCTGTATACAGGAGAATATCCTTTACGATAATATTCATATTCACAATTTATAACTTAATTAGGTTTTTGTGCACTTGCAGCACTATCAAGATAGGTAAGCTGATGGTTATTAACTATCTTTGATAGTATTGGAAAATTTTAACGTATTTTATTAATAGGGTATATCATAATGCTACTATATCTATTTTTTTTAAATATTTATTAATATTTTTAATAAAAATATTGCGTAATGTATAATTATCTATTTTATCAATAATTTCAGCTGTAAATGCAGATATAATCATTCTATAAGCTTCCAGTATAGGGATTCCCTGTGAACATAGATAAAATATCTGTTCTTTATTAATATTTCCTACTGTAGCACCATGGCTACATTTTACATCATCATTATAAATAAATATGGTTTAGTGTATACTTTAGCTAATTTACCAATAATTAAATTATTATTTTTCATTTTACAGTCAATTTTTAATGCGTTTCTTGCAACTTTAACTATACCATTGAATATACTATTACTGTAATCACATGCAATTACTTTGTGTAGTTGACGACTAATACAGTAGCTTTTATTATGTTCAAGGTAAGTACGAATATCGATAATATGGAAGTAATAAGTTATTTATTGATAGATATGCATATTTTCAATTCATCTGTGCACTAGTTTGATGTAAAGTAAACCCAGAACCTAAAATAAAAGCACTACTTCGCATTGTAGCATCCTGTCCAATACGTAGATCATTATGATAAAAATGATAACTATATCTACTTTCTAATGCTATTTTAATATGATTTAGTTGAGCGTTATTATTTAAGTTTATAGTTGTTCTAGCACCACTAAAATGCGATGATTGATTATCTATACTAACAAAATGTTCTATAATATTACCATTAGATCCTTCTTCAATATCAATATGATGGCGATAATGTAATGTATTAAGTATTTCTTTATTATTGCTACCTTGACTTATATGTAGTAAGTATAATGGTTTTTCAGCAATTTTACCTGCTGGAAGATTAATATAGGGAATTTCATTATTAAGACTTTCTATTATGTGTAAAAATAATTCTTTTTTTATAGGTGTATGTAATTTCTTACGATTTGTATTTTCAACTTCAATATTCCATAATCCTGTATTACTATCGCTAAGACTAGGAACAAAAATTCCATTTATAAAAACTAGACGATAAGCATATAATTTTAAGCTAAGTATATCACGTTGTAAAGATGAAATTGTAATAGTAGGTGCAGTAATAAATCTCCTATATTCTATAAGTTTATCATACTTACAATGTTCATTTTTACTTTTTTTTAAACATATACGTTCTACATTATCCCAATTAGTATACGCATATAATGAACGGTGGATATCTTTTTTTTAAAAATTTTAAAAAATTTTTTCATAATATATACTTTGCTATTGTTCTTTAATCCAACCATAGCCTTGTTCCTCAATCTTTTTTGCGATATTAAAATTACCTGATTTTATAATACGTCCATTATATAATACATGTACATAATCTGGTTTAATATAGTTAAGAATGCGTTGATAATGAGTTACAATAATGAAAGAGCGTTTATTATTCCTTATGGTATTAATACCTTTTGCAACAATTTTTAGTGCATCAATATCTAGACAAGAATCAGTTTCATCTAAAATACATAAATTAGGTTCAAGAGCAGCCATCTGTAAAATATCATTTATTTTTTTTCTCCACCAGAAAAACCAACATTAACAGATCTATTTAACATAGATAAGGACATTTTTAATAAATTAATTTTATTAGCAATAAACTTAGAAAATTCAAAAATATCTAAAATTTTCTGTTTTCTATATTTACGCACTGCATTAACAGCAGTATGTAGGAATAATTTATTACTAATACCATTATACAGGATATTGAAATGCAATGAATATACCTTCACCAGCTCGTTCTTCAGTACTTAGTGATAGTAGATTTTTACCTTTAAAAAATATCACCTGAAGTAACTTTGTAATCTTCTTTTCCAGCAATAGTTGCAGAAAAAGTACTTTTACCTGAACCATTTGGTCCCATAATAGCATGTACTTCACCAGGTTTAATAATAATATTTAATCCTCTAATAATAACTTTATCTTCTACACTTACATGTAAATCTTTAATTGATAACATGGAAAAATTTTCTTTATCCTTTCATTTAATTAATCATATTTAACTAACCTACGTTATGTTCAATACTGATATATAGTCATTTTTTTGCTTCTACAGCAAATTCAAGAGGT
>Ga0209795_10001586_pt1 | contig 13806 bp, 16 predicted proteins | sample AgamicOrMarz_FD_187166 | JGI IMG/M metagenome (GOLD analysis project Ga0209795, IMG submission 187166) | Agave microbial communities from Guanajuato, Mexico - Or.Ma.rz (SPAdes) (version 2) | ecosystem: Host-associated > Plants > Phyllosphere > Phylloplane/Leaf | place: Guanajuato, Mexico...
CCTATTATGGAGGAAAAAAAGAATTAGTTGTATCGGTAGAAGGGTCGGAGAAGTATTTTAATAAGGTACGAGGAGACATAACTGATATTGCAACCAACATTTTGTCCAAAAGGCAATATGATGCCTACACTTTCAAGATTGAAAGAATGGAGCCGTATGTCTATACAGAAACGAGTGAGCAAGAGAAAAGAATTGAAAAGATTCAAACTGATATTTCTACAGAGTTAGAGAAGCATCATTATGACTTTTTAGTAGCTAACGTTAGTTTTCATTCTCCGCTAAGGGTAGAGCTGGAAATTCCTAATACAGAAACGAGAGTGAAAGAAATAAAAGCCGTTATTCATGCTGTCCTGGCTGAAAATAAGACAGAGAATACTTCAATAAAAATAAAGAAAATAAACCTTAAGAAACGTGATCAAGACAATCGATGGGGAAATATTGTTACAGATGTGGGAGAAGATTTATTAGGGAAAGAGAAGTATCATGTAAAGATGGTAGGCTATTCTGTTCATCCCGAACCACAAGTATTTATTTACACTTCATTAAGCATTTCGGAAGATAATAAGAAATTTGCTGATGAACTTAAAGGAATTATCGATGAATTTCTTAAAACAAAAGAAATGAAAAATAAAGTGAAAGATGATCCTTACAAAGTTGTGATTTACGGAAAAGGGAAGAAAAAACTAAATTAAACACAGCACTTAAATATTTTTCTGTATATGTTAATCAATAACAGATATCTTGAAAGGTTGATAGATTATGATGATAGGCGCCCCTTTATTGATTGCACTGCTGCCTGGTGTACTTGTACTTCTTGTAACTTGGCTGTTCAGAGAGATGAAATGGAACAAGGTCATTAGAATGATTCCTTCAATGCTAACCGTTATTGCTGCCGCTGTTCTTTTTTACATTGGTTATGTAGAGGTAAGAGGCTTTGAAGGTGCTGGCTATTTGTTTTTATCTGTATTTTTGCTTTTATTCGCAGTGGTATCCTATATCGTAGCTAAAAAGCCTGTACGATAATTTTTATAAACTTTATAAATTCTTTATAAATCCCTCCTATACTACGTGTAGGGGGGATTTAATATGAAAAATATCATTTTAGATGTAAGAAGCGTTTCAAAAAAAGTAAGACGTCGTCACTTAGTGAAAGAAGTATCGTTTCAAATTAACGAAGGGGAAATATGCGGACTGTTAGGGCCAAACGGAGCTGGTAAAACGACTTTGATTCGTTTGCTGACGGGGTTGATTAAACCAACCTCGGGAGAAGTTTTTATTAATAATAAACATATTCTTTCACAAAGAAAAGAAGCGATGCAAAGCGTTGGCGCAATTGTAGAGTCGCCCATCTTTTTTCCTTATATGACGGGAAAAGAAAATCTAACGAATTTAGCTCGCCTGCATTCATTTCACACAAAACAAGAAAGGCAACAAAGAGTAAAAGAAGTGCTTGATATCGTGGGGTTAACGGGCAGAGAAAACGATAAAGTTCGAACGTATTCTCTTGGGATGAAGCAAAGACTTGGAATTGCCCAAGCGCTCTTAGGTAACCCGGACTTGTTGATACTAGATGAGCCGGCCAACGGCTTAGATCCAATGGGCGTACGTGAACTCCGCGAGCTGCTTTTTACCTTAAAACGCGACTATAACAAAACGATTCTGATTTCTAGTCATTTGCTGGATGAATTACAGCGAGTATGTGATCAAATTGTCGTGATGAGAGAAGGAGAGTTAATGTGGGACGGGGCTTTGGATCAGTTAGCATCCGGTAAAAATCTTGAAGATGCGTTTGTAGAGCTGGTGTCACAATGAAGGAGCTGTTAGTAGCGGAGTGGGAAAGACTCTGGAAAAGAAAAGTGGCGTGGCTGACCTTTCTATTAGTGCCGGTGGTGCTGTTAGTTGCTTCTTCTTATCTCCAAAAACAAAATGGAACAGTTACAGTCGATTTACCACAGTATACGTTTGCGGGAAACTTTCCTGTACTAAGCTTAGCCGAAATGTTATTTACCGTTTTTAATGCGATGTTCTTAGTTTTTATTACGCTCGTTGTTACCGGAGAGTACAGATCGGGACAGCTGCGAATGGTTATGATACGATCGTATTCGTTTAAAGAAATCATCATAGCGAAAGCCGCAGTGATTCTGCTGTTTAATTTACTGTTTTTTATTACGTATTTCTGCATGAGCTATGCGATAGGCTTTCTGATGTTTGAACATCCGCAAACCTACTTTGTGTTTTATCACAGTCATGCTTTCAACATAAAAGAAGCGCTGCTATATAATCTTTCATTCTATGGATATGCCTATTTAACGACTGTTGCGATATGCTGTGTGCTGTTTTTTATCTCTGTCATCAGCAAAACGGCTACTACGGCTGTTGGAATTGGTGTTGCTTTTATACTAATCTCGCTTTCGTATCCGACTTTATTAACAGGGTTTAAGCAGTGGATGAGTGAAGAGCTCTTTGGACAGCTGTTTTTTACTTCCGTACCGATGATTCAATGGCAGGGGATCACAGTCATGATGGCAGAAAAACCGCAGTTTGTAGGCTGGAATTTCGGCGTTTTAGGTTTTTATGTTCTATTCTTTAGCGGTTTAACGTATTTAGCTATTCGAAAAAAAGAATCATTTCTATAAAAGGAGAGAAGAAATTATGACAGGACTTTTTATCAGTGAATTAGAGCGAACGTTTAAACGAAAAAAGACAGCGGCTGTATTAGCCGTGTACGCAGGGTTACTTGCTGTTATTTGGCTCTTTTTATTTCAAATGGGAGGTATTTCTTTTTTTGATGCAGACCATGACGTAAAAATTGATTCTTTAAATTCCGCACCTTTATTTCTTCGAGAGCTGTCGTTTGTTATTACGTTTATTGTCATTCCTATGTTTGTTGCAGATAGTTTTAACGGCGAGTACACGTCGGGAGCTTTGCGCATGGTATTAATTCGACCGCATCATCGTTTGAAGCTGTTTTTTGTGAAATGGACCGTTCAATGTTTGCTAGTTTTTTTTATTCTTTGTATTACTTGGGTAGTGGGGACGTGCATTGGTAAGATAGCTATGCCTCACGTGAATGAAACAACGTTTTTAGGCGGACATACGCTAGGGACTTTAGGGGCGTTACTATATTCGCTAAAATTTTACGGCATTTGTTTTTGTATCTTTATAGCGGTAATTAGTATCGCCAGCATCATGAGTATTCTAATGCCTAACTCTATTTTATCTTACGTGGCAACCATTGGTGCTTTAATTGGAAGTGTTTATGTTTCGGATAAACTAAGCTTCTTTTTCTCCGTAACTGATTCTGTTTTTCATGAATTGAGCAGTTCAAACTCTGAATTTTTAGTAAACCTATTATTTCCAATTTTACTCATTAGCCTTATAATAAACCTATTCGTATGGAAAAAGAAAGAATGGGTAGGGTGAGCTGGAGATGAAGCAAACAATTTTACTAGTAGACGACGAAAAAGACATTATTTCATTTATGAAAGATGCGCTGAGCGATGAAGGATATGAGGTGATGTTCGCTTACGAAGGGCAGGAAGCGCTAAAAAAGTTAAAAATAAATCCAGACTTAATTGTGCTAGATGTGATGATGCCAGGCATGGACGGCTTTGCTCTTTGTGAACTGATCCGAAAAAGCATATCATGCCCCATTATCTTTTTAAGCGCCAAACAAACGGAGCAGGACCGGGTAAAAGGACTATTAGTGGGTGGAGATGATTATTTAGTTAAACCTTTTAGCATGAAGGAACTAAAAGCCCGGATTTATGCCCATCTGCGCCGAGAACAGAGAATTAGCAGCAATTCCTATAACAGGCTTCATTTTGGAGAGTTAACCATTGATTTAAATGGCTATCAAATTTTACATAACAATGAAGTGATTCCGTTTACTTCGAGAGAATTTGAGATTCTTCATTTTTTAGCTCTTCATCCAGGACAGGTTTTTACACGTGAGCAGCTGTATGAAAAAGTTTGGGGCTACGACGCGGAAGGAGATTCGTCTACTATTACAGAACACGTGAAAAAAATTAGAGCAAAACTATTAAAATATGACGAAACACCTTATATCTCGACCGTTTGGGGCATTGGCTACAAATGGGTAAAATAAAAAAATGGATGCACCGAGCAACGTTAAAGGCTCAGTTTGTTTTATCTTTTCATTTAATCTTGCTGTATAGCCTGCTTGCGACGCTTTTAACGTGGGGCATTGTCATCGCAGTGAACTGGTTTCTTATGCCCGGAGCACTAAATCCGGCCAATTATTATGAAAAACAAATTCCTGATATTCTTCAGTTCGTCAAAGAAAAAGAAGATGCGCTTCTTTCTAAAGATGTTAAAAGCCAAGTAGAATCTGTTATTCCGCTAGAAGGAATGGATTATCAAATTATAAATAAAGAAGGAAAAATCGTGTATGGCTCCATGTCCACTTCATACATTAAGAGCAAACGCGATTTTTATTCTCAGGTTAATACCAACATACATGCAGGTAAGTTCATTATAAAAGTCTACCCGCTTTTTAATTCAAAAGACGAAGTAAACGGAGCCATTGCATTAAGATATCAATTAAATATGGCTTCTACTAACCCAAATATTAAATGGATGGTTGTGCTTGTAACGTTTTTATCGTTAGCCAGTCCGTTTCTTTACTTTTACTTGTTTGCTTATTTATTTGGAAGACGATTTAGTAAAAAAATTGAACGACCTTTTAACGAGCTGATGACAGCCGCAAAAAACATTCAAAATAATAATTTAGATTTTTCACTGTCTGTGACTCAAGACGCAAAAGAATTAAGTCAGCTGCTGCATGCCTTTGAAGAAATGCGAAAAGAATTAAAGCAATCGCTATCTAAACAGTGGCAGCTAGAAGAAGACCGCAAAGATATGACCGCTGCGATTGCGCATGATTTAAGAACGCCTCTTACGATTATCCATGGTCATACGGAGATTTTAGTAGAAGGAAGCAAAAAGGATCCAGAGAGGCTCGATAGATATTTACATACCATCTACATAAATACACAGCGTTCTATTCAACTATTAAATCAGCTGCAAGAAGTATCTGTTATAGAAAATCCGGGCTTTACCGTAAAGAGTGAGCCCATTGATATCAACACATTTGTTCATGAAAAAGCAAACGAATTTCAGCTTTTATGTCAAAAAAAAGAAATTGCATTTGTATCTTCAATTAGTGAAACAGAAGCATCAACCCAATTTTACGGAGATCCTCAGCGCATTTCTCAAGTATTAGATAATATCATTACAAACTGTATTCGGTACACGCCTGAACGAGGGGAGATAGCTTGGAATACCATGATTCATCATAACGAAGTAATCTTTGAAATACATGATACGGGTCCTGGATTTACGTTATCGAACAAAGAGCAGCTGTTTAAAAAGTTTTACAGAGAAGATGCGTCGAGAACAAGCGGGCACGGAAACTTAGGGCTAGGTCTTTATATTGCTCATTCTATTGTGAAAAACCATGGAGGAAGCATCACAGCCGATAATAAGGAGACGGGAGGAGCACTGTTTAAGATTGTTCTTCCGATGGGGAAAGAATAAAACCGTAAAAAAGAACCCTCCAAAAGGAGAGCTCCAAAAAGGGTAAGTAAGAAAGAAATGTACATGTTCCTTTGGGGGGACTGCATCTGTACAGTGAAATTTATACCCGGTGTACGCCTGTTAAAACATTGAAAAATAAACTAATAATGTAAAAAAAGATCGGATTAGTTTTTACCATTCATAAAAAAGACTGCAAAGCGGCTGTATACCGTATTCTGCAGTCTTTCTCTAGTTTATTTGCTTAAAAACTCTCTCATAAATCCGTTCACTTTTTCTGGCTGCTCATGTTGAGGAGCATGTCCTACACCGTCTAAGCGATGAATCATTACGTTTGGAACGTACTCTTCAATGCCGTCTAAATTACTGTTTTCAAAAGCTTCATCCGCATTTCCCCACACAATTAAAGTTGGAGATTGGAACACTTTATGCGGCAGTGCCACAGGTTTATGAACGCGCTCTTCAAACGGATAAAGGGAAGACGCACGGTAGTAGTTAAGCATGGATTTCATTGCATTTGGCTGGTTCCACGCCTCTACATATTTAGCTTCTTCTTCTTTTGTTAAATAGCCTTTTTTAATGCCGGGCTCCGTCAGCATTTTTCTTAGTTTTTCACTATTATTCGCTAGTAACTCATCTTGAGAATTTGGCTGTTGGAAAAAGCTCATATAGCTGCTGGCTTCTCGTTGAGCAGGATTTTCAGCAAGCTCTCTTATAAATGTATAAGGGTGCGGTGCGTCAAACATCACTAACTTTTTGACATACTGGGGATATGTATAAGCAAATGCCCATGCAACAGCACCGCCCCAATCATGTGCCACTAACACACTCTCTTTTTCACCAAACGCTTCAATTAACTGTTTTACATCTTCCATGAGAAGGGGCATGCTGTAAGAAGAAATTTCTTCTGGCTTATCTGACAAGTTATAGCCTCGCATATCTACAGCCACCACGCGGTAATCTTTCGAAAACTCTTCTAACTGATGGTGCCACGTGTACCAAAAGTAAGGGAAACCGTGTAAAAACAGCATCAGTTCGCCTTCACCTTTTGTTACGTAATGAAGGTTTACATCATTCACTTTCACATAACCGTCTTTAAACATCTTACTCATCCTTTCGCTTTTAACCTTTATTATAAAGCAACTGTACTCTTTATTATTTGATGCATCAAATAATAAGCTTTCTTTATGTAATAAATAAGCTATAAAACTCTTTGAAAACCCTTATTTTGGTTATTATTTATGAAATATAACCCCGATATTCCTAAGGTGTACGCGACGCTTTATCTGGCTCATGAGAAGCAAATATTTATAGAACGTTAGAAATAAAGAACTCGCGTTTGTAATGAATACAGCAAAAAAGCTCTCTAAAAGTACTTTTAGAGAGCTTTTTTAAAAATCACCGGCTTTTGCAATTCCTAAATTAGATTCAAAGTCGGTAATGTACACACAGGCATTGGTATACTTTTCAGATGCTTTATAGCTAAAGTCTCTACTTACACTATAATCTTCACCTATAGGTTCATAAGCTTGAATAGATTTAATTTGGTTGTCTAAAGACAAATCAAAATTATGAGTGGCTTTTTTTAATTGTTCGAGCTGCAGTTTTGTATAACTGTCACGATGTTTTTGGATTTCATCTTGCATGAGCTCTATTTTATATTTAGATAGGGTGTTAATATGATCAATCGCAGGTCCCATATCTTTTTTTATTTGTGCTTTAGAAGAACGCATATGTTTATTATCAAATAAGGCCAACTCGTTATGGTCTTCATCCCAATCTTTTGTTGCATCTATAATATCATGCATATTGTTCATGAGCGTAACTTCATAGATAGTCTTACTTGAATTAAATTTTTTATAGGATTTTACATACTCTTTTTCTGTTAAAGTATCTACGTCTTTTGCTAAGTGCGCTATGCTTTCTTTTAGCTCGCTATCACTTTGTGTTTTTACTTTTGACGTACTATTAATAGACGCAGACAGCAAGTTAAAATCATTTTTATAGCTTTGAAACGTTTTATCTTCTATCTTTCCGTCTTTGTTGATTAAGCGTTCGGACTCGTTTTGCAGGAATTTCAGCTCTATGGCTAGCTCTTTTTTTTGCCTCACTTCCATCTATGCTTTCATTGCTTGAACGCGTGGGACTGCACCCCATTAATCCAAGCGCCAAAGCTATCATAATGGTCCCTGTTGTTACCTTGCTTATGTTCCTCATGTTGAAACTCCATTTCTATTTGTTTATTACTTGCATATAAAAGACTATATCACATAAATGGAATATTTATCTTTATATACTATTAAATGTTACATTTCGTGTAGATAAACTAAAAAAAGTATTATAATGGAATTTATAAAAATAGTGTTAAAAGAAAAAACAAACAAATAACCATGCACTTATACTTTTTTACTATTAATTTGACTTCTAAAGGAGGAAATCAATATGGCTGGAATCGCTAAAACCCCCGAACCGCCTTATTATGCCGTTATTTTTGCTTCTGAAAGAACGGAAGGTGAGAAGGGTTATGGAATAATGGCAGACAAAATGGTAGAGCTTGCATCTAAACAAAAAGGCTTTTTAGGAATAGAAAGTGCCAGAGATCAAGACTTAGGCATTACCGTTTCATACTGGGATTCCTTAGAATCAATCAAAATATGGAAAGAAAACTCAGCCCATCGCGCAGCACAGCACAAAGGGAAAACAGAATGGTATCAAAAGTTTTCGCTTCGGGTTTGTAAAGTGGAGAGACATAGCTTTTTTGAGATGTAAGGCGTATATGGTTGATTGTTTTAAAAAAGGGGAGAAGCCGTTATGTTTTATGGCGTTATAGGATTTATAGCCGTTTTTATCCCTTTGTGTTCGTTAGAAGCAAAGCTAAGAACGATTGTCAAACAAAATGATAGAATCATTGAATTACTTGAGAAACAGAATAGAAAGTAAGAAAACGCTAATGGACTCAACGTTTATAATATCATCTCCTGACTCTAGTTACGGGAGATGTTTTATTTTAAGTTTAATATTAAAACAAATGTTTAGGAGTGCATAAAAAAAACCTCAGTAGGAGGTCTAATTATTCCTTTTTAATAAAAGCCCTTATAACAAGCTCATTTACTGTCGTATGTCATTCAAAGGTTGTGTCAAAAGCTAATTATAAAGGGAGGCTATATTTATCGTTTCATCGGGAAAAATTAGCTAAACTTCGTAATTTCATACTAGGATTTTTCATTTAATCACCGTATTTTTTTCTGTACGTGAGAAACGTTACCAAATATACAACTGAAATCATCGTCAGAAATATTAGCGGTGAAATACCATTGCCACCATAAGAACTTTTCCCTTGAAAAGTCCGATAAATTGACTCTACAACTTCTAAAATTAGCATACCTATAACTACCACAAATGCATATGATTGAGCCTTCGTGCTGATAAATTTCCTTCTTTCATCACCCTTTCGAGAAGATGATGAAACAAAAATCAAAATTCCGCAAACTAACAGGATGAATGAATACACAATTTTAACCCAATCCATTCTACTCCTCATTATAATAAATGTAAAAAGTATTTTACATTTATTATTGTAGCATCAGTTCCAAAAATGTCAAATTATTTTTACATTGTAAATTATTTGTATAAAAGAATGGTTAATATAAAATGATTTTATAACACAATGCCGCGTTACAAAGTGACTTAAATCAACTCCACTGGTAAAATGGAAGTAAAAGGAATTATTATGTTTCACCAACTAAAAGTGAGGTAGGTTGTTTGGTTCTTCATAAAAAAACAGTGTCACTTGTCGCTCTTTTTTTACTGCTGTTAGTAATAAGTTCAAATTACGTGTTGTACCACTCTTCTTTTGGTCTTCAGTCTTTGCCAGATGATCTCAACGGAGTAGTAGTAGGCTCTATTTTAGATTTAAGCCTTGTGGCTCCGCTGTTGTTTTTAGCTTGGCAGCGTAAGTTCAGCGTAAAATATTTTATTGTATTAATGGCCACAGGCCTTATTGCTGCGCGTTTTATCATTCCGAGTGAATACTTGGCTTCTTTTCAGTCGGTTATGTGGCTAGGTGTTGGAATAGAAGGGGTACTCATTCTATTCGAACTTTCACTGCTGTTTATGCTGGTTAAAAACGTACCGCCTATTTTTAAAAGAGTCAAATCAAGTTCTTTGCCGCTTTTATTTTCTTTTTCGCGTGCTCTAAACGAAAGATTCCCCAAACAAATTTTTATACACATACTGTGTTCAGAAATGCTAATGTTTTACTACGCGTTTGGAACGTGGAAGAAGAAGCCGAGTGCTGAAGCCAACACCTTTACTCTGTATAAACGCTCAAGTTTTATTACGTTTCAAATTATGATTATTCATGCGATTGTCATTGAAACATTAGGGCTTCATTGGCTGCTGCACAATACGTCTATGACTCTTTCAATCGTTTTACTGATCCTTAATATTTATAGCACTGTTTGCTTCATAGGAGATATTCAAGCATTAAGGCTTAACCCTTTACGAGTGGAAGATGATCGCATATACATTTCGTTTGGTTTAGCTAAGCGTATGGAAATCTCTTTTAAAGATATTGAAGAAATAGTAGAAGACACTCACATCATGAAACAAAAAATACCCAACACCACGATTGAATTTATCGCACGCGATTTTGAAAAAGTTTATCCTGATCTTTTACTAACATTAAAGTCTCCAATTGAAGCAACACTTTTTATGGGAATCAAAAAGAAATACCAGCAGGTCGCCATTCGCGTAGATGATCCTCATGCGTTTAAAAAAATAGTCAAAGAGCGTTTGGAGAAAAATAAACAAAGTATGTAATCGATGGATTGAATTCAGAATTAACGAACAAAGAGGTCACGCACATTGAAAATTTATAAATTCAGCAAAGAAAATGGCAATAAAGTAGAAAAATATCAGTCGCATTTAGCCACTTACGTAAAAATGGCACAAACAAATGAAGCAGCTACCATTGGCTATATGTATATAGACGGAGAAGGAACGGTAGGGCATCATCAAGCTCCTATACCTCAGCTATTTATCGTTGTCGAAGGTGAAGGATGGGTAACAGGAGAGGACCAAAAACGAATTTCGATTAAACGTGGAGAAGCAGCACTGTGGGAAAAAGGAGAGTGGCATACCTGCCAGAAGGAACTGTAACTGAACCGATGTCGATGGAAGAACTAAGCGTGCTTTTAACAAGGAGTGAAACGTAAATGAGAGGTCTATTGTTAACGAACTACTACCTCATTCACCGAAGCTTTTTGACGTACACAGCCCTCGCCATAGTTATTTCTGCGGTCATCTTTTATTTTGCGGATCCTTCATTTTACCGTATTATAGCGATGTTAATTATTTTATTGATGGCAATGCCGGCGCTTGAAGTGATCAAACTAGAAAGCAAAACCGGCTATGACAAATACGTTCTTACTCTTCCGGTTAGTCGGAAAAATGTGGTGCAAAGTCACTATATTTTTTACTCTTTGATTGTCGTCAGCGGAACCATACTATCCTATGCGGTTTTTTCAATGTATTCGCTTATTTCCAAGAGTGCAGTAGAGGATATAGTAAACCTCGTTTCGTTTGGTACATTTATCGTTCTTTTTGCCGGTGCACTTGCTTATCCGCTTCTTTACGTATTCGGAGCAGAGAAATCTGACGGAATAGTACTTGGAGGTGGAATGGGAGGACTCTTCGTTGCGATTGCTTTACAAGGAGTTGTTGGCTATTTAGTCGAGATATTAGCGGCATCAAGCTTACCGGTTGCTTCTTCTTTGTATGTTCCTATCTTATATACTCTCTTTGGAGTAGTGATGTATATTGCTTCTTACTTTATTGCGCTGTCTATCTACCGGAAGAGAGAATTTTAGTGTGAATTGATTTTGAAGTAAAGACTACAAAGCGTTCCTCAAGGCTATTTATCAACAAATAATTCAAACAAAAAAACAGCCACAACATTTGATAAACTAAGCAAACAAGATCTCAAAAATATAGCCGGTATTATTGGTGATCAAGCTTAACTTATTAAGGTTTTCACAAAAGTTAATTGTGTCCTCTAGACACATGTATTATAGTAAAAGATGCAGTTTTAAAATGAGAAAGGAGATTATATGGGGAATTTGTTTAAACATGCTTCAAACGTATCAAAAACCGCTTTTCTTGCTACATTGATTTTGTATGTCATTATTGTAGCGTCTTTTATTCCATCAATTGTATTTGCCGGGAATGTATTTGCTATACTAATCAAAATAGCAGCAGCACTTTTAATCTTAGTGACAATCTTAGGGATGATTTATTCGTTCTTTATCAAAGGCGGCCAAAAATTTCTTTTTTTACTGTTACATGCCGCTTCTTTATTCATTGTCTTGTTTAGTATCTCTGCTTTTATGCTCGCTAAAAGCGCTGAGTTGACATAGTGAAGAGGAATTACATATGCAAAAAGGCCGGAGAAATCCTGCCTTTTTATTTTTTTGAGATTTCAAGATGATTCGTATTTTCTGAAGAAGCGCTGCTAACTATTTGGCTTTCCTTAAAGAGACGTGTTTAACAAGAAAAAAAGAAGGAAAAGGAAGAAAAAGGATCTGTGGTAATTTGGAAATATTCATAACCTTGGAAGCTGGGGGGGTCTTCTAACTTTATCCTGTTATAAAAGAGGGGAGGTTAATACAATGAAATGGTACAAGCACGTGCTCATTCCTTTAGCTATAGGCTTTTTAAGCTTTGGGTGTTTTATCATTTATAGTAAAGTAGCGGTAAACCCAAGTTTTCAGCCGAATCAGGCGCTGTTTATTTCAATTGGTATATGTATTGGTGCAGTTCCAGTATCCTTTTTTGTAGAGTATCAAAAGAACAAAGAAAATAAAAAGTATCATAGCTAAGTTGTTTACCGAATGGCCGCTAGTTCTTTATTTTGTTAAAAAAGGGGGCATGTGTATTTTATATCTGTCTGGTCCTCATGAACTAACCTATTGATATGTTAGTATTAGACGAAACAACTTTTTTAGGTGTTAAAGTCTGTAATCTATGGAATTCATGTAACTAAGCGTCCCATGGATTCGAATGTAATTAAATCGACGGGCATAGTCCTGAAGTTCACTCGTTAATTCTTCTAAACTGTAAAATTATGTTGATGGAACTCTACACATATCTGGGCTGAAGCCTATTAAAGAGCTAAAAAGCCACTAATTACTATCAGTGGCTTAGAGAAATCCTTATTATTGCTGTTCTGATTTAACTAAAATTTTAACTTGGTTTTTTTCCTTAATCAGGCTTTCGAATCCTTCTTCAATTACATCGTCTAGAGCTATCTTTTTCGTTACTAACTTTTCGGCTGAGAAGTAGCCTTTTTGCATAAGAGACAATACCGCTGGGAACACGTTACGATAGCCAATGATTCCTTTAACAGTTCGTTCTTTAATTACAATATCATTTGGTAGAATTTCTGCTCCTTTTTCCCATATGCTAACGATAATAGTTTCTCCGCCAATTCCTGTAGATTGGATTGCTTGACGTAATACGATAGGTACGCCTGTTACTTCAAATGATACATCTACGCCACCGTCAGTTAATCTAGCAATTTCAGCTACCGTATCTTTAACTTCAGCAGGATTAATAATGATTGCTCCTAATTCTTCTGCTTTCGCTTGTCTTTCAGGAGATAATTCAACTGCATAAATATCGGTTGCACCTGCTGCTTTCAGCGCTTCAATGACAAGAAGTCCAATTGGTCCACACCCAAATACAGCAACTTTGTCTCCTGCTTTCACTTTACTTGAGCGTACTGCATAAAGAGCTACTGCTGCTGGTTCTACTAGAGCACCTTGTTCATAAGATAAATCATCTGGAAGCTTGAATAAAAGTTCTTCGTCTACCGCAACATATTCACTAAGACCTCCACCGCCTCCGGCTAAACCTAAGAATCCCATTTGTTCATCTAGGTTATAAGCACCTTGGTGTCCATGTGTAGCAAAGATTGGCTCAACTACCACACGATCACCAACTTTATAATGGGTTACACCTTCTCCAACCTCTACTACTTCACCTGAGAATTCATGTCCAAGTGTCACTGGAGCAACCTCATTAGTGAGAGGGTGCGGTCTATCAACTGAAATAAAGATGGGACCACCTAAGTATTCATGCAAATCACTACCGCAAATTCCACACCATTTAACTTTCATTTTTACCTGACCAGCCTGTACAACCGGTTCATTTATTTCTTCAAGACGAATATCTTTTTGATTATGCCATCTT
>Ga0209795_10001589_pt1 | contig 13792 bp, 11 predicted proteins | sample AgamicOrMarz_FD_187166 | JGI IMG/M metagenome (GOLD analysis project Ga0209795, IMG submission 187166) | Agave microbial communities from Guanajuato, Mexico - Or.Ma.rz (SPAdes) (version 2) | ecosystem: Host-associated > Plants > Phyllosphere > Phylloplane/Leaf | place: Guanajuato, Mexico...
ATGTATCTTCGCTTGCTGTGGATGCAGTATTAGTGGATGATTTTCTGGGAGGCTATGAGGCTACAGAATACTTGATAAGCTTAGGTCATAAAAGAATTGCAATGATTACTGAAGACATTAAGTTTCCAACTATAGGAGCAAGATTTGAGGGATATAAGCAAGCCCTTGAGAAAGCAGGATTGCCATATGATGAAAGTTTAGTATCTTTCAATAATACTTCACTTGATGAAGGAAAACAGTCTACACGTGAACTTCTACATTTGCCTGTTTCCCCAACAGCTATTTTTGCCTCAACCGAATTTCTTGCGATTGGAGCAATACAGGGTGCGCGTGAACTTAAGGTAAAGGTTCCGCAAGACCTATCAATTATTGGGTTTGACGACACTGTCCTATCGACAATTTGTGATCCTCCTTTAACTACAATAGCTCAACCTATTCATGAAATGAGTAAGAAGGTTGTTGAATTATTAATACAGGAGATTGAAGATTCAAAGGAAACGAAGCAACGAATCGTTTTATCCCCAAAATTAGTAGTTCGTGCATCTACTTCTCATAATAAAACGAATACATGAATGTAGATAAAATAATTAAACCTTTTAGTAATTAATACCGTCATTAAAGTTAGATACTTATGTATTGAATAATTGATTTTTAGGAGTAAAAAAGCTACACAGCTTGTTTTGAAGCTATGTGGCTTTTTTTTGCTATCTTTTTCATAGTAAAAAAATCAATAATCCTAAATTATAAGAACCTTACACAATATCTATAGAGAATTTAGCTTATTTAAAACAGCCTTCTATTTCATTACCGCAACTAACAACGTATTAATCTATTCCTTATATGCCTTTATGCTTATCTAAATTCTTTTATTTACATAGGTAAGATATTGCTATTTTTTCTATGTGCTAAAGTCCACCTTATATCTGAAATATAGTTATCTATGGGCAATCTATTTAGAGCTTTCCTATTAACTCTATTAATTTATTATCATAATTCTTAATGATTTTAAGAAAACCTAAAAAGGAAAGTGCTTTCCTTAATTATAGGATGTCTAATTTTATTTTACTAACACTTACAAGAAACTTAGAATTGATTTACCATTTTCATAATGCTTAAAAAGGCTATATAATCTAAAAACTCAGGTGGAAGAGACAATTTTATATATTATTTAAATTTTTAAAAAATTATTGACAATAAAAAACCTAGAGGATAAACTCAATATCAAGGAAAGAGCTTTCCTTACTTGTTAACTTTGCAAGTTTTAAAAGGTTTGATTAACCCAAAAATGAAAGCGCTATAAAAAAGCTGCAAGAGGAACGTAACTTTATTTAATCTTAAGGGGGAAGAAAGATGAAAGAAGTTAGAATTGGTCTAGTTGGTGCAGGACGTATGGGAAGTTTTCATGGAAGAACAGTGGCTCGTAAAATCTATGGGGCAACCCTTAACGCAATTGCTGATCCAGTTTCGGGAGCTGCTGAAAGACTTGCTAAAGAACTCGGAGTATCAAAGGCATATACAGATCCAAAGGAAATGTTTCAAGATCCAGATATTGACGCAGTAGTTATTGCAGCTCCTGCCCGTTCACATGCAGATCTTGTTGTGGCTGCTGCTAATGCAGGGAAAGCAGTTTTCTGTGAAAAACCAATGGCAATTACCCTAGAAGAAGCAGATAGAGCCATATTGGCAGCAGAGGAAGCAAACGTTCCCTTACAAGTAGGCTTTAATCGTCGTTTTGCTTCAGATTTTAGAGCTGCTTATAACGATATTGTAGAAGGTAAAATCGGAACTCCACAGTTATTGAGATCATTGACACGTGATCCAGGATTAGGGGATCCTACTCCAATTCCAGAATGGACGATATTCTTAGAAACGCTCATTCATGATTTTGATGCTCTGCTCTATTTAAATCCAGGTGCAGAACCGATTGAAGTTTATGCAGTAGCTGATGCACTTGTACGTCCAGACTTTAAGGATAAAGGTCTCCTTGACACTGCGGTTGTTAACATCCGTTTTGATAACGGAGCAATTGCAACAGCTGAAGCAAATTTCCAAGCAGTTTATGGATATGATGTTCGCGGTGAAGTATTTGGTTCAGCTGGAATGGTGACAGCTGGATGTGTTCAACAAACAAATATGATTCGCTACACTGCAGAAGGAATAAGTAGCGATACATACCGAAGAGACACTGAATTATTACATGATGCTTATGTCTCAGAACTTACTTCTTTTGTAGAATGTGTGCGTAATGAGAGTACTCCTTATGTAACAGGTAAAGATGCTCGTAGAGCTCTTTCAATTGCACTTGCTTGTATTGAATCTGTTAAGACAAATGCACCAGTGAAAATTAAGGAAAGTGTACAGTTGATTTAATTAAACTATCTCAATTACAAAATCACTATTTTATCTGACCTAAAAAGAAAGCGATATCATTAGGGATTTGATTCTTCTTTTTAGGTTTAGATTTCTAAAATGCATCACTTCTAAAATAAATTAAATGTGTAAAAGGAGAATAGAAATGAAATTTTCAATTTGCAGTTGGACTTTTGGAGATATTCCTTTAGAAAAGACAATGGAGTTTGTTGCAAAAACTGGGTATGACGCAATAGAAATTAGAGCTGCAGTAGATGACTATAACTGGCGCGATATTAAACAATTAGCGAAAAATTTAAATCTAGAAATAAGTGGTTTGACAGGCGATACTGGTTGGCCAAACGAAGAACAGGATTTAGCTAACCGAAGCGAAGATAACCGAAAAAAAGCAGTCGCATACTTTGAAAGGCAAATTGAAGCTGTTAAAGAGGTAGGAGCAGAATATTTAGTTGTTTGTCCTTCTGCGGTTGGAAAAACAGCTCCAATGGGCAACAATGGAGAGGATTGGAAATGGGCTATTGACTCTGTACAAAGATTAACGAAAAAAGCAGAGGAATTAAATATTACTCTTGTAATAGAGCCTTTAAACAGATATGAGAGTTGTATTGTTAATACAGGAGCCGATGCTACAAAATTTGTGAAAAAAGTTAACCACCCTAAAGTGAAAATGTTACTAGATTCCTATCATATGAACATTGAAGAGCGAGACCTTGAATTTCCTTTTTTAGATGCAGGGGACAACCTACATATTCTTCATGTAGCTGATAGCAATCGAAGAGGCATGGGGCGTGGACACATCGACTTTAGGCCATTTATTTCTGGAATACAGAAGATAAACTTTGATGGATATGTTGTAGTAGAAGCAACAGCTCCTGGTCCGAATCCTTTTCAAGCTAATAAAGGAGCTAACATGAATATGATTTATACATTCGCGGAAGAAAGTTTATCGTTCTTACAAAATAACTTCAAGCCTGTGAAACAACTCTAAATAGTATTTCTTTACTAAAAAAGATTCAACTAAAGGGGCGGATGGGTGGACCATGAATAAACAAAAAATGTATAGGTGGGTAATTTATTGTTTTGGTGCTTTAGGTGGGCTTTTATTTGGTTATGATACAGGAGTTATTTCAGGTGCTCTTCTTTTTATAAAAAAAGACATGGGACTAACACCTTTTCTTGAAGGATTAGTTGTAAGTGGAGTTTTAATTGGTGCCCTTATCGGTGCGGCTTTTAGTGGACCTGTAGCCGATAAATATGGAAGAAAGAAAACCATTATTATGTTAGGTGTACTATTTACAATTGGCGCAATTGGAACAGCTATTTCTCCTAATGTACATACTTTAATTGCGTTTCGTATTGAACTGGGAATAGCAGTTGGAGGGGCTTCTGGCATTGTACCTCTCTATTTAGCCGAAATGGCCCCAGCTAGTATTCGCGGTAAAGTTTCTTCATTAAACACGATTATGAATGCCCTTGGCATCTTCATGGCCTACCTTGTAAATTATATGTTTGCAGCTTCAGGAAATTGGCATTGGATGCTGGGATTAGCCGTTGTTCCTTCTGTTTTATTGATGTTAGGAATGTTCTTTATGCCCGAAAGTCCAAGGTGGCTTTGGCAGAATGTAAGTGAAAATGAAGCACGTAGAGTATTGTCTTTAACGAGAAATTCACAACAAGTAGACGAAGAAATAGAAAGTATAATGCAGGTAAAGTCTCAGAAAAAAGGCAATCTTAAAGACCTATTTTCCCCTTGGTTACGTCCAGTTTTATTTGTTGGAATCGGCATTGCTGTATTTCAACAGGTTATCGGAACCAATACAATTATTTACTATACACCAACGATTCTACGTACGGCTGGATTTGGATCTACAGCAGCCATTGCTGGAACGATAGGTATCGGAGTTTTTAATATTTTGTTTACAATTCTCGGAATGCTTCTTATTGATAAAATTGGCCGCAAAAAGTTGTTATTAATCGGAAACATCGGTATGACGATTGCGCTTGGTACACTGGGAGTTGGTATGACATGGGTTGAGGTGCCAGTATGGCTATTACTAACTTGCCTTTCCTTATTTATTGTTGCTTATTCAGCAAGTTGGGGTATGGTCGTATGGGTTATTCTTGGTGAAATCTTCCCTATGAATGTGCGTGGCGTAGCAATGGGGGTAGCAAGTACAGCTTTATGGCTTTCAAACATTGTCATCTCGATGTCATTCCCAGTACTTGTAGAGGCTGTTGGGGTAGGAGTCCTATTCTTAACATATGCAGTTATAGGAGTTTTCGCTTTCCTCTTTGTTATGAAATATGTTCCCGAGACAAAAGGTCGAACGCTAGAAGAAATTGAATTAGAGATAGCATTTAAAAATAAACAAGCTGTTAGCTAATAAAGGTTGATTACCTATCAGAAATAGATTCAAAAATTAATAAGAGAATTTAAATTCCGAGTAAAAATAAGTCACTCCTTCTTATAAGATGTGACTTATTTTTGTATTTATGAATTCCATTATGGTAACTGATTTTGAAGAGAATGAATGCTCTTGAAAATCAAGTTATCTTTTTTGAGTGAAAAGCATTTATAGAAAAAAAAACAAAAAAATTCTTAGAGAACTTCACCGATTTCAATAGGAACTTATCTTTTAATCAGTACCGACAACTCACCTTCAAATACTTTTTGCTCTTTATTATAAGTAGATAATAAGACAGTAAGGATTCCCGTTTCACTTTTTTTAGTTTTTTTATCAATAACTTTGACAAGGGTATACAATTCATCGCCAGGGTAAACGGGTTTTATAAATTTAATATTGTTCATCTCTGTTCCAGCAATAACATCTTCCCCATACAGACCTTGTTCAATCCAAAGCTTAAATGAAATAGCCATTGTATGTATTCCAGAAGCAATAATTCCATTAAATCTTCCTTGTTTCGCTTTTCCCTCATCTAAATGCATATATTGAGGGTCAAATTCCTTCGCAAATCTCATAATATCTTCTTTTGTTAGTTTAAGGGACTTGGTTTCAAATACTTGTCCAATTGTAAACTCATCTAGCTTCATAGATACACCTCTTAGTTAAAAATCAATTGTTGTACCTGTCAATATTAGTGTAGTATTACTTCCCTAGCAAGTTAAAAGAAAGATGAGCGATTTAAACATGCTACTATAACTCAAGGAGTATAACAAAGCATTAAAATAATTTCATTAATTCAAAGAAAACCCTTAACTTGATTTTTTTAACGTTTGAAACAGAATCAAATACAGAGTCCGTAAAAGTATACGTTTACGGACAAGCTCCAATTTCATTTGGCGAACGCTTATTGCTGTTCATTTATGTGTATAAACACTATACGAACGCCTCTAATCTAACACATGACATTTACGAACACTTATTATTAAAAATACACTTTCTAGAAAAAGCGTCTATTTGTCTACATTAAGTGTAAATATTAAAACTATAATTATTTTGTTAATACTTTATCGTTTTAATATCTAATTAATAATAAATTAGATATTTATATACAAATCGACTATTAAATACTTCACTAAAAGGTAATTTATTTTTCATTTCAAAAACTTAATCTTCCTTTTTCCAGTCCTTCTTCACCTGTTCCGTAAAAGCTTGGAAGCTTTAAGTGAATTTTTTACGATCTCGTGCATTATTTACATCTTCAAGGATAAACTACGTGAATAAAAAGCAGAATTTAAGGTGGTTTTAATGAATCAAAAAGTAATTCAATCTGTTCATATTTATATCTTACTTATTATGTCTACAGGATTCATGGTACATGTTCTAATTATCCCAACTATATTATCAACCTCTAACAGGGATGCCTGGTTAAGTGTTATTTTCAGTACGGTACCATTTATCCTTTGGATTATGCTTATTTTTTACATTTATAAAAAATTAAATAATCATAATGATATTCTCTCTTTACTTAAACAAAAACTATCTCAATCCTGGGTTTTTATTATATTTTCAATTGTATTCGGATCTTATTTTCTAATTTCTTCCTTCATTACTCTTAAGTATACTTTTTTTTGGGCAAATAATAATTATACTTTTGAAGTCCCTAATTTTGTTATCGTTTTCTTATTCGCCCTGATGTGCTTTTATGCGTCTGTGAAAGGAATACGGACGATAAGTACGATCGCTCTTCTTATTCTTCCTTTTGTTGTATTTTTTGGATTTTTAGTAGGACTCGGAAATTCGCCAAATAAGAATTACCAACTACTGTTTCCAATATTTGAAAATGGATACAAAGATTTTATTCAAGGATTGATTCATACCTGTGCAGGTTTGTTTGAAATTATTTTTCTTTTGTTTTTAACGCCCTTTATTAAAGACAGATTAAAGGTTAAATGGCTTATATTGTCTGGGATCATTCTTGTGTTTTTAATCTTAGGTCCCCTAGTAGGGACCATCTCAGAATTTGGTCTGGAAGAAGCAGTAAAATTGAGAAATCCAGCTTTTGAGCAGTGGAAGTTATTAGAAATTAGCAGCCATATTACTCGTCTCGATTTTCTCTCGATTTTCCAATGGCTTTCTGGAGCGTTTGTTCGGATAAGCTTATCATTATTTATTGCCGACAAAATATTTTTGATTAAGAAAAAGACAAAATGGGTTCTCCCTATCCTTTATTTACTATTAATCATTGGTACATGTATTCCTTGGAATGCCATCTCATTTTATTACTTTTTGCAAAAGTTTTATTTCCCTATTAGCCTTATTTTTCAAATTTGCACTATGCTGCTTTTATTACTAACTATTCATTTAAAAGGTGGTCATCATGAAGAAAATTCAAAATAACAAAAAAATCGTTAACATAGACCAATTGAAAACTTGGTTTGAAGGTTCTTCAGATATCGTTATAAGAACAAGGGCCTATCATGATAATAAACTGGATTTTCTGTATTGTCCTAATTTAGTGGATATGAAATTTATAAATGAGGTTATTTTTCCCGCCATTAATGCCGTAATAGAAAAGAACGGCAGTGTAAAGTTTGAGTTATTAAATAATACCTTGGAGATCAGTAAGCTTAAAGATGTAAATAACGTTAAAAAAGAGGTAGAGGAAAAACTATTTTCTGGTGAATTAATCATTTTTAGTCATGATTTAAATGATCTTTTCTTTATACCCGTATCTAACCTTCCAAAAAGAGGTCCGGAAGAGTCGAATATAGAAACCTCCGTTAGGGGCCCAAGAGATGGATTGGTAGAAAACATATCGGATAATATGGCATTAATCCGTCAGAGGCTAAAAACGTCTTCATTAAAAAGTATTGAATATACAATCGGCGAAAGAAGCCGAACGAAAATCTTATTACTTTATATAGATGATATTATGAACCCCTCTATTCTAGAAGATGTCAAAAAGCGATTGAACTCTATAAAGATTGATATTGTCGTTAGCAGTTACGAAATCGAGGAGTTCCTATACGACAATACCTTCACCTTATTCCCTCTAATGGAGAATTCAGGTAGACCTGACTTCGCTGTTCAATCCTTAACACAAGGAAGATTTGTGATCTTAGTGGATGGAAATCCAACCTGTTTGATTGGACCCGTAAATTTAAATCAAATATTATATTCACCTGAAGACGCGCAGGATAGTTTTTTTTACGTTAGTATGATTCGGATTTTGCGGTTTATGGCCATATTTACGACGATATTTTTACCTGGATTTTATGTTTCTTTAATAACTTTTCAACTTGACCAAATTCCTTATTCACTTCTCGCAACAATATCTGCTTCTAGAATTGGCTTACCATTCTCTGCTCCGACGGAAGTCTTTATTTCGCTTGGTTTATTTGAATTATTTAAAGAAGCCGGGGTGCGTCTCCCAAAAGCTGTTGGGCAGACTGTTGCCGTTTTAGGTGGATTATTTATAGGTGATGCGGCTATTCGGGCAGGCTTAACATCTCCTGCCTGTTTAGTCATTGTTGCGATAACAGTGATATCGGGTTATATACTTACTAACCAAACCATGTCAGGCAATATTGTGATTCTTCGATTTCTTGTTTTAGCCTTTTCATCACTATTTGGCTTATATGGTTTCTTTATTGCCTTTTTTCTAATCCTAACAACTGTGGTTTCATTAGAAAGCTTTGGTCAGCCATATATGTCGTATTTATCTAGACCCAATACAGCAGATATCATAAAAAATATTTTGAAGCTGCCTTATCGATTTATGAAAAAGCGAAATCAAGCCTATCAACCTATTGATAGCGATAGTCAAAAGGAGTAATTTATGAAAAAGATTTTATTGATTATCATGATAAACAGTCAGATCTTTTTTCTGTCTGGGTGCTGGGGTGCAAAAGAAGTACAAAATCAAACTTATATTGCAGGTGTGGGACTGGATTATGCTAAAGGAGAATTTACTGTCTATGTTCAAGCTTTGAATTTTGCCAATATCGCAAAGCAAGAGGGCGCTTCCTCTTTACAGCAATCCTCCCCCATCCTGATTGGGGAATCTAAAGGAAAAACCATAGAGGCAGCTTTTAGCAAATTAGAACAAAAGGCGGCACTACCTCTTTACTACGGACATGTTAAAACCATTGTATTAAGTAAAAATGTCATAAAGAAGCAAATGAAGTCCGTCATTGAATTTATTGGACAAAATTCCTTACTGAGATACAATTGTTGGTTTTTTGGTACAGAACGTGATATTAAAGAAATTTTAACAGGTGAAAGCTTTTTTAACTACCCATCTTTATATACAATTCTCCATGATCCCGAAACCTTAACTAAACGCAACTTTTTTATTCCTATTGAAAAGTATAATAAATTTATCTCGACCTATTACCAGCCAGTTGGTACCCAAATCATTCCTTCATTAGAAATGAATAAAGCATATTTCTCAGAGGATGAAAAAAAGAAAAAGGTTGCTGCTGTTAAGGGAGGGTTTGTTATTTCACAGCAACAATACAAAGGATGGGTAAATAAAGAAGACCTGGTTGGCCTAAAATGGTTTTCTAAACAAGCTACTAACATACCTCTCTCCCTCTTTGACGAAAAAGTGAGTGTGATCATACAGAATCCTAAAAGAACGATTAAAATAGTAAATGGCCATAAACCTGCCTATCACTTAATTGTAAAAGCCAATGCAGTATTGATCCAAAATGAGAAAGATATTAGTATAAATAAAATTCAAAAAGAATTAGAAAAGAAAATTAAAAGTGAACTATTAAGGACGATAGAGAAAAGTGAAGAAATAAAAGCGGATCTGTTAAATATAAGTGAAAAAGCATATCGATATCATCTAAAAAAATGGGATGTAAGTGCAATTAATTCAATTGATAAGGGATCTATAGAACACATTGAAGTAAAGATACACATTGAACAAGATATAAATTATAAACGTTAAGGCGTTTATGATTAAAAAATGGATAACGTAATCTTGCTTTAAACTCTTAACAGAAAGAATTAATGGTAGATTAGCTAACGAAATCCAGATGAATATTATACAAAGTTAGTTAACATAATGGATTTTTTAGGAACACACGTAAAAAACGAGCCCTTGGTGCACAAGGGCTCGTTCGCTTTTTAAATTTACTGTTTATGCAAGGTTTTATACATTATTGATTTGACAGTGTTTCTTTAAGTCCCAAATTTAAATTCTTTGTATAAAAAACAGATGTTTTATGCAGCCTTTAATTCTCACCTTTATATTCCTTAAATATTAAAATAGCCAGTATGCCAATTACAATGGTCATTGTAAAATAAATCCATCGCCAATTTAGAAACAAACTATTTATTAAGTTTGTTAGCATCGCGACTAGCAACATGGAATTTAGCCATTGTCTATATTTACTATCTTTATCAGGGTCAATCTTTCTAAAAATAATCCCACACTTAGCCTCCTTTTTTCATTCCTCTATATGTAACTACCTAATTCACAATGTAAGGTGTTAGCAAATTATGACCACATAAAAAAGGTAATACAGCAAACCTAAAGTGTGATGTATTACTTTTTTTCATTCTCACTCTTTTCATAGTTATATAGCATTATCTTTATAATGATTAATATCAATAATGTACACAAAGTATAGTATCCTGGCCAAGTTTTTCCTTTCCAAACAAAATTCACAAAGGCACTAGACAACAGGAGCCCTGCTACAACCCAAAAGTAAGATTCTTTCAACTTTCTCATTTGAAATTCCCTCGCTACCTATACATTTATTCCTTAATTATCCATCATAACATATGTTAGATAGTTCTTCAGTTCCATTGGTTATATAAAGTAATTTTATACCAATTTAATAAAAGTATAGGTTTTCTATAAGTTCGCAAAAGTATACATTTTAAGTTTTATTTATATTGTCTTGCTGAAAAGAATTGAACAATTGGAAAGATAACTAAGGACAGACATATAGCTGCAAATAAAGAGATATTGCCGAAATCATTTCTTCTGACAAAAATAATGCGATCTGCTACCCATAAAACAAAGAGAGATATTGTCAAGAATGGAAGAAATATAAACAACTAATTGTTTATTCTTTTCTTTTTTATAAAAAATTTAAGCCAAATACCAAATAACGTTGTCTAATAGGTATAAGAGGAAAAAGTAGAAAGGATGAATTTCAATTATTAGGATTATTAAAAAAGCTCAAAAGGGTAATGATAAAGCCTTTTTAAAGCTTTTTCAGACATATGAACAAGATATTTATCGGATGGCTTATGTCTATGTCAAAAATAAGGACGATGCCTTGGATGTGGTTCAAGAGGTAGCATACCGTTCTTTTAAAAACATAGATACATTAAAAAAGCCAGAATATTTTAAGACATGGTTAATCAAGATTACCATTAGGTGTGCAATCGACCATCTAAGAAAGAATAGCAAGGTCGTTCAATTACATCCAGAACATGAGGAGATCATTGGTTCAGATATTGAAGATATCCCTCTTACATTATCTCTTCATCAATTAGTGGAAGAATTAAATGAAGATGAAAAAAGTGTTATTATTTTACGATTTTATGAAGGCTATTCTTTTAGGGAAATAGCCGAGACACTAACCATTCCTTTAGGCACGTCCAAATCTATTTTATATCGTGCTTTAGCTAAACTTCGTAAACAGGTGAAAGGCGTTGGTATTTATGAAGAATAAACTAAAAGAAGAGCTTGAACAAATTGAAATTCCGAAAGAATTACATATGAGAGCCAAACTCGGGATAGAAAGGGCTAAATCAGAGCAACCCAGAAGAACGTTTAAAAAAGCAATTGTATTTCCGGCTGCCGCAGCTTTATTCCTTATAGGTTCCGCAGGTGTAGGCGCAGCGACATTTCCAAGCTTCAACCACTTACTATCTCTTGTTAGTCCCGACATTGCCTTGTTTCTTCAACCTATTGAAACCACTAGTGAAGATAAAGGGATCAAAATGAAGGTTGTAGGTGCCATGAATGATGACGAAATGGCTGTTATTTATGTTACGATGCAAGATGTAACTGGTAAACGCATAGATAAAACGATGGATCTTTATGATTACACATTAACTGATGGGCATATGTTTAATAGCCAAATTGTTGACTACGACAAAGATACAAATACAGCCACATTACGAATTCAAGCAAATGGGGGAACAAACCTTAATCATAAAAAAATCAATTTAAGAATAAGCTCTTTTCTTAGTCAAAAGTATAAGCATGAGGGAATCAAGATAGATACTGACTTGTCGGAGTTGAAAAATAAAAGGGGAGAGACAATTCCTCTTAGTACGGATAGTACATCCGGAGGAGGTGGAGAAATTACTGACCAACTCGAAACTGGAGAAAGTATAGAAATCTTAAAACCTAACGAAACCACTCTTTCTCTTCCAAAAATAAAATTTATGCATGTATCAAATATTGGTTTTATTGATGGTCAACTTCACGTTCAAACAAAGTGGTCCGATGAAGATATAGATGGACACGGAGATTTTTATTTAGTTGATCCTTCCGGAAAGAAGATAAATGCTTCTTCTAACATCTCTTATGGAGTAGATAAATCAGGGGAAACTGTTTACGGAAATAACTACGTAGAATATATTTTTGATGTAAATAGTAAAGATCTTAGTAAGTTAAAGCTTATGGGAGACCTTGTATCTAATGGTAATTATACAAAGGGTGATTGGAGTACTACATTTAAATTGCATTCTGTAGAAAGCGAAAAAAGTCTGAGCTTTAATGAAGACTTTGGCAGTTGGGAAGCAACTAAAATGACCCTTTCATCACTAGGTGTGACACTATACGGAAAAGGCCAATTTAAAGATACTGATGATATGAAAGTGAGTGTGGAAATGAAAAATGGAAGCATTCAATCACTCGACTCATTACAAAACTTTAGTGACAATAAAAGTGTTAAAGCTAAATTTCTACCTTCTTCTCCTTTAGATTTATCGAAAATTAAAGCAATCAATGTAAATGGTGCAGTTATCAAAGTATCTAGATAAAAGAAAAAGCTAAGTTTCTTAATCCTATGAGTAAGTAACTTAGCTTTTTTATTGTTCACTATTTCAGGGGCTACCTTAATATTAATTTACTAAGATTACAACACACACAGTCCGTAAAAGTATACATTTTTAGTTACCATAATGTAGCTTCTAGGCACTTAAAAAGGTAAAGATATGTTCACATTACTTAGCCTTTAAAACAATATCTTCTGATTCATCATTCCATTTCACTGTTAAAACCAAGGGATCAGATGTATTCATTTCTTTATCAGTATTAACCTCTATTTCCCCATTGAATTTATCCTCTTGATCTAACTGTATATCCCGAATTCCAATTCCATTTTTATTATTTGAGTTTTCAAGATTAACCCCAAAATCGCCAATAGATTCTGGTTGCTTACCTAAATAATTTAATTTAATTAGAGCTATTTCTTTATCATTTTTAGCAGGACTCACATTAACATTAGCTGACCAGTTTTTATTTTCACCTGAAAAATTTAAAGGTTTTGGATCTTTACCTTGGCAGCCACACATGAGAGACAATATAAAAACAATAAAATAAATCTTTTTCATTTGTTTCCTCCTTAAACGAAAACCTTTTTATTACATTTTATCAAATATGTAGATATCGTACATACTCTATATTGCATACAAAACTAGTTACCATAATCCATATTATCGGAACACAACTATTCCTCTAGATTCACTAAATGTTACGAACTGCGCAATAAAGGTATCGACTGTTATAAGCAATAGTACCATTATTAGTCGTCTCTAAATTGTTCGTATCTGAACAGATTAGGGATATCCAAAGATAATATTCCATGCTATAATTTGTTACTTAAAAAACTTGTGATCCAATTGTAAAGTAGGATAAAAACCTAGATTATAAGTTTGAAAAAGAATTAGGAATTGAGGATTTATATGAAAAAATTAAAAAATAATCAAAATAAAATAACTGCGGGCTTGTTTGCCATATATTTATTTGCATTAACATG
>Ga0209795_10001590_pt1 | contig 13777 bp, 9 predicted proteins | sample AgamicOrMarz_FD_187166 | JGI IMG/M metagenome (GOLD analysis project Ga0209795, IMG submission 187166) | Agave microbial communities from Guanajuato, Mexico - Or.Ma.rz (SPAdes) (version 2) | ecosystem: Host-associated > Plants > Phyllosphere > Phylloplane/Leaf | place: Guanajuato, Mexico...
GCTGGCCTTGGGGTTTAAGCGTCCAAAAGCCTGGCGCCGGCAAAAGCCTAGCGCTGGGCTTCGAAGTTGAGCAGTTTGCTGGCTACACGGTTGCTGTCGACTTTATAGCTGCCATCGGCAATCGCGGCTTTCAACTCGGCCACACGGGCTTTGTCGACAGCAGGCTGATCGCGCAGCTTGTCAGTGACCTTCTGCAACTGTTGAGCCTCATTGCTGAGGTGTACCGACTCCCCGCTTTTGGCGACATTGGCCTGTTCGGCCTGGGTATTCAGCGGCGCGGAGGGGCTGTTTTCAGCGCTTTCCTTGGCGTTGCTGGTACGTGTGCTGCCGGTTAGTGACGAGGAACTGTTCAATCGGTTGAAATCGATAACCATGATAAAAAACCTCTGGGAATTTGGACGCTTGCCATGTTTTCGGCTATCCCCTGAAAAACTTTAGGCCCAATCAACCATAAGCTTGCATGCGCCGTTGCGAGACCTGCTGCGGCACAGTTTAGGGAAGCGACGGGATCGGCGCCAGTTTTCTCCACGAGGCTTTTACATGGCCACTTCGACCTGTCCCGGCGCAATCACCTGCGCCTTGATAACTCTTTGAGAATTAAGGTTTTTTACGCGAATCTGTTCTTTCATGCCGCCATTGGAGAGCGCTTCCCCCGGCATGCGTACGGCAAGGGTGCCGCTGCGCGCAGTGATCACCACCTGGTCACCCTTGCGCACCACTTCGGCCTGTTCCAGATGCACCAGGGTGATGACCTGATCGGCGACCGTTGGTCGGGTAAGTTTCTGCCCGATCGCTTCGTCGACGGAAGTCAGGAAACCCTGGTTGATCGTGCTGACGTCGCGCTCGCGCAAGGTCACATCCTGCGGCTCGATAATGCCGGCGCGTTTCAGCGGACGGGTGGTCGTCACGATCTCGCGAAACAGGCGGACTTGAGCGGGTACGAACACCGTCCAGGGCGAACTGCCTTCGCAGCGAACCTTCACCGTGACGCGGCCCAGCGGGCGTGCCGGGCTCTCCAGTGTGGCTGTCAATTCCTTGTCGCACATGGGCATGCGCATGCGCGGGTCGAGCTGGTTGACTTCGATTTCGTAGCGGCCTTCGGTTTGACTGGAAGCCAAATAGTCTTCTACGGTGAATTCAAGAAAGCCCTGAGTCACGCCGATAAGCATATCAGGCAAGGTAACCGCATCTGCATGGGCAGGACTGCCAGCAAGCAAGCAGCAAACGGCGGACACCGCGCAAAGCCCTTTGCGAAGGGAGGATGTCAGGCGTCGGGAAAATGTCGTTTGAGCGTTCATACGAGTTAAAAAGCAAGCGCCGTGCCGTTTAGCAATGAATGTGCGTCGCAACAACACTTGGCGTTGGTGTAGGAGTCTGGGCATGGCTGGTGTAATGGATTCGGTGAACCAGCGCACGCAACTGGTAGGGCAGAATCGCCTCGAGCTGCTGTTGTTCCGTCTCGACGGGCCGCAGCTCTATGGGATCAACGTGTTCAAGGTACGGGAAGTGTTGCAATGCCCGTCGCTGACGTTGATGCCCAAATCCAGTCCTGTCGTGTGCGGGGTAGCGAATATACGGGGAGCGACCATTCCGATCCTGGATCTGGCAATGGCAACGGGCTCCGGTGCGTTGAAAGACAAGAACAGTCCGTTCGTGATCATCACGGAGTACAACACCAAGACCCAGGGTTTCCTGGTCCGCTCGGTGGAGCGCATCGTCAACATGAACTGGGAAGAGATCCATCCGCCACCCAAGGGTACCGGTCGCGATCACTACCTGACCGCTGTAACCCGGGTCGACAATCAGTTGGTCGAAATCATCGACGTCGAGAAGGTGCTGGCCGAAGTGGCGCCGACGCCGGAAGCGATTTCGGTGGGCGTGGTCGATGTCGAGACGCAGACCAAGGCGTTGTCGCTGCGGGTGCTGACGGTCGATGACTCGTCGGTGGCGCGCAAGCAGGTCACGCGTTGTCTGCAGACCATCGGTGTCGAAGTGGTGGCGCTGAACGACGGCAAGCAGGCGCTGGATTACCTGCGCAAGCTGGTCGACGAGGGCAAGAAGCCGGAAGAAGAGTTCCTGATGATGATTTCCGACATCGAGATGCCGGAGATGGACGGGTACACCCTGACGGCGGAAATCCGCGGCGACGCGCGCATGCAAAAGCTCCATATCATCCTGCATACTTCGTTGTCGGGGGTATTCAATCAGGCGATGGTGAAGAAAGTCGGTGCTGATGACTTTCTGGCCAAATTCCGTCCTGATGACCTCGCATCCCGGGTAGTCGACCGGATCAAAGCAGCAGATATCAGCTAGGGACCTTCTGTCCCTGGCGGTCAACACGATTTAAGAGGCGGCATCATTGTCTACGGGTAATTTGGATTTCGAACAGTTCCGGGTCTTCCTGGAAAAAGCCTGTGGCATTCTGCTCGGTGAAAACAAGCAGTATCTGGTCTCGAGCCGTCTCAACAAACTGATGGAGCAGCAAGGCATCAAGTCCCTGGGTGAGCTGGTACAGCGCATCCAGACCCAGCCGCGCAGCGGTTTGCGCGAGCAGGTGGTCGATGCCATGACGACCAACGAAACCCTGTGGTTTCGCGACACCTATCCGTTTGAAGTCTTGAAGAACAAGGTACTGCCGGAAGCGATCAAGGCCAGCCCCAACCAGCGTCTGCGGATCTGGTCGGCGGCCTGCTCGTCGGGACAGGAACCGTACTCGCTGTCGATGTCGATCGACGAGTTCGAGCGCAGCAACCTGGGTCAGTTGAAGATGGGTGTGCAGATCGTTGCCACCGATCTGTCGGGCCTGATGCTCAACAACTGCAAGACCGGCGAGTACGACAGCCTGGCGATCGGTCGCGGTCTGTCGCCGGAACGCCTGCAACGCTACTTCGACCCGAAAGGGCCGGGGCGCTGGGTGGTCAAGGCGCCGATCAAGAGCCGGGTGGAATTCCGCTCGTTCAACCTGCTCGACAGTTACGCAGCGCTGGGCAAGTTCGACATCGTGTTCTGCCGCAACGTGTTGATCTACTTCTCTGCCGAAGTGAAGAAGGACATCCTGTTGCGCATTCACAGCACGTTGAAGCCGGGCGGGTACCTGTTCCTTGGCGCTTCGGAAGCGCTGAACGGATTGCCGGATCATTACCAGATGGTTCAGTGCAGCCCGGGGATTATCTACAAGGCGAAATAAGCGGTTTGCAGTGATACAAAAAACGGGAGGCCCGCAAAGGCTTCCCGTTTTTTTATGCCCGAATTATTTTCCACGAGCACCACAAACCCCCTGTGGGAGCGAGCCTGCTCGCGATAGCGGTCTGTCCGTAAGACAGTTGGCGCCTGACACGCCGCCTTCGCGAGCAGGCTCGCTCCCACAGGGATCTGCGCTGACCTGGCAAGGACGGCAAGCGGCAGAAAAGCGGCATCCGGCGGTAACCGGTTGCCGCTTTTCTGGCATTGCCGCTTTGCCTGTCAGGCGCAAAGCCCCGGAATACGGGGCTTTGTTCATTTGGCACGGCGCTTGCTAGAGCTCAGATACGAAAAACCGGTCACCTGAAGGTTCCCGACATGAGCATCAGCTTCGACAAAGCGCTGGGCATTCACGAAAAGGCATTGGGCTTCCGCGCTCAGCGTGCCGAAGTGCTGGCCAACAACATCGCCAACGCCGACACCCCGAACTACAAGGCGCGGGATCTGGATTTCTCCAAAGTGCTCGAAGCACAGACCGAGAAGACCAAGACCGGCGGCCACTTTGCCCTGAACATGACCAACAGCCGGCACATCGAGGCTGAAGGGCTGGGCAATGGCGACGAGTCGCTGATGTATCGCACGCCGATGCAGCCTTCGATCGACCAGAACACCGTCGACGCTCAACTGGAACAGTCCAACTACGCGGAAAACGCCGTCGGCTTCCAGGCCAGCTTCACCTTGCTCAACAGCAAATTCAAAGGGCTGGTGTCAGCCCTGCGCGGAGAATAATCCATGTCCCTGTCCAGCGTTTTCAACATTGCCGGCAGCGGCATGAGCGCGCAGACCACACGCCTGAACACCGTGGCTTCGAACATCGCCAACGCCGAAACCGTTTCGTCGAGCATCGACCAGACCTACCGCGCGCGCCATCCGGTATTCGCCACCATGTTCCAGGGCGGCCAGGCCGGCGGCAGCAATTCGCTGTTCCAGAACCAGGACGCGGCCGGGCAGGGCGTGCAGGTGCTCGGCGTCGTCGAAGACCAGAGCAATCTTGAAGCGCGCTACGAGCCGAACCATCCGGCTGCCGACGCCAAGGGCTACGTCTACTACCCGAACGTCAACGTGGTGGAAGAAATGGCTGACATGATTTCTGCGAGCCGCTCGTTCCAGACCAACGCGGAAATGATGAACACCGCCAAAACCATGATGCAGAAGGTACTGACCCTCGGTCAGTAATAAGGGGCGACTGCCATGAGCGTTACGGATACCACCAGCAGCCTGAGCATGAACGACATCCTGGCCAACTCGTCGAAGAAGGCCAGCAGCACTACGTCGGGCGGCATCGCTTCGGCGACCAACAGTGCCACCGGCGGCCAGGCGCTGGGCAAGGATGCTTTCCTGCAATTGCTGGTCACCCAGCTGAAAAACCAGAACCCGCTCGACCCGCAGGACAACAGCGCGTTCGTTGCGCAACTGGCGCAGTTCAGCAGCCTTGAAGGCATCACCACGCTGAACTCCACCGTCAGCGGCCTTGCCGGCAACTACAACTCGTCGCAAGCGCTGCAGGCTTCGTCGCTGGTCGGTCGCAACGTGATCGTGCAGACCAACACCGCGCAGCTCGATGACCCGAGCAAAGGCCTGACCGGTTCTGTCAGCGTGCCGTCGTCGATTGCCGGAGGCACCGTGACCATTACCGACAAGGACGGCAAGACCGTGCGCACCATCGACCTGGGCAGCCGCGCTGCCGGCGATGCCAGTTTCACTTGGGACGGCAAGGACACCGCCGGCACCGTGGTTCCGGTCGGCACTTACACGTTCAAGGCCAGCGCACCGATCAACGGCACCGCGACCGACCTGGCGACCTACCTGCCGGCGACCGTCAACAGCGTGACGATCAGCCAGACCGGTGGCGAGCTGATGCTCAACCTGGCCGGCAAGGGCACCGTTGCCCTGTCCAAAGTACAAACCATTGGTATATAGAGCCGACTAACCCGGCACGAAGGAGTGGAACATGTCTTTTAACATCGGCCTTAGCGGTCTCTATGCCGCCAACAAACAACTCGACGTAACCGGCAACAACATCGCCAACGTCGCCACCGCCGGTTTCAAATCCTCGCGCGCAGAATTCGAAGACGTCTATTCGTCGACTCGTCTGGGCAGCGGCAGCAAAGTGATCGGCAACGGCGTGCGCCTGGCCAACGTTTCCCAGCAGTTCACCCAAGGTGACATCAACAACACTGGCAACGTGCTGGACATGGGCATCAACGGTTCCGGCTTCTTCACCATGAGCAACAACGGCTCGATCTCGTACACCCGTGCCGGTACGTTCAAGGTCGACAACGCCGGTTACATCACCAACACCGACTACACCTCGCGTCTGCAAGGTTACGGTGTGGATGCCAACGGCAAGATCATCAACGGTGTGTTGACTGACCTCAAGATCGATACTTCGAACCTGGCGCCGAAGTCGACTTCGGCGGTGACTTCGAGCATCAACCTGAATTCGTCCGCCACTAAAATCATCGACACGGGCGCCACCCCCGTGGTGTTCGATCCGTCCAAGCCTGAGACTTACACCAAATCGTTCAGCACCCCGATCTATGACACGCAGGGCAACGCGCATGTTATGGATCAGTATGTAGTGAAGACCGGTGATAACGTCTGGAAGGTGTACACCTTGGTTGACGGCCGTAACCCGGATGCTACCGGTAGCGATCCAACCAAGACTCCACCAGTGGCTTCAACACTGACGTTCGACAGTTCCGGCAAGTTGCTTCAGGTCAGTACGCCTAATCCGGCAGACCCGACCAATCCGATTATCAGCAGTGATTTGACCCTGAACAACTGGGTGCCAGGCACCGTGACCAATGGTAATTTCACGCCTAATGGCGCTTCGGCCAACCCGAATGGCGTGACCATTTCGATGGCCAAGACCACGCAGTACAACGCTGATACCTCGCGCACGATTCCGACTCAGGATGGTTACGCCACCGGCCAGATCACCAACCTGACGATCGATGGCACCGGTACGCTGTTCGCCAACTTCAGCAACAACCAGAGCAAGGCGATTGGTCAGGTTGCACTGGCCAGCTTCACCAACGAACAGGGCTTGCAGGCTGTCGGTGGCACTAGCTGGAAAGAGACTTTCGCTTCGGGTATTCCGGGCTACGATGCGCCGAAGACTGGTACGTTGGGTGAGGTGGTGTCCAACTCGCTGGAAGAGTCGAACGTTAACCTGACCAACGAGCTGGTTGACCTGATCAAAGGTCAGAGCAACTATCAGGCGAACGCCAAGACCATTTCGACTCAGAGCACGATTATGCAGACCATTATTCAGATGACCTGATTGATCTATTGGCTCTGCATCACTAAAAACCGACGTCCTGAGGCGTCGGTTTTTTTGTGCGCGCTAGCACGCTGCGCATCGATTTTTTTACCGTTCGTCGTCTGGGGTGGTGTGGAAATTGCTGCGTCTGCGGACTAGAGCAGCCACCGTCAAACTTTCGACCGGTGTTCGTCACGGTGTGGCAGTAGGCTGCGCCGACATGGAGGTCATCAACGCTCTTAGGATGGAGTACCTGTGAACAATCTCAAAGCTGTCCGTGCGCCGATCCAGGTGCTGCAACTGACAAGCCATAGGCCCGCCGAGCAGGCAGAGCCAGTGAATCCTTCCTGCGTAATCAGATTTCGTTGCCTATCGGGCTGGTCGCTGGTGTCGCGTGTACGCACCGTTGCTCGTCGTACCGCATCGAAGGCGCTGCCTTGCCTGCTCAATACAACACGTAACAATGCCCAGTGCATGCTCAGAGAGGGGCGACCCCGAAGCGCCTGGCGTCTTAGCGCAGTTTCCGACACACACACAAGGAAGATGTAATGGCAGTTATATATGGCACCAACGCTGCGGATACCCTGTTGGGTACCGCTGGTGATGATCAGATTCGGGGCTATGCCGGGGATGACGTGTTAAATGGCGGCGCTGGTAACGATGTATTGATGGGTGGGGAAGGGGCCGACCAGATCAACGGCGGTTCGGGAGTTGATATAGCCAGTTATGAGGATGTGACTAATGTCATTTCGGTAACGCTGAATCTCAAGACAGGTGTGCACACCGGCGCCGCCAAGGGCGATACGTTCACCGATATCGAAGTGTTTCGGGGTACGAACTGGGCGGACACTTTCGTCAGTGGTTCCGGAGCCGACACCTTTGATGGTCTTCAGGGAAATGACACGCTTAGCTACGCAACATCTGACCAGGCTATCAATATTTTTTCCTCTGTCGGGGCTGCTGGCACGGGTACCGGTGGGGACGCCCAAGGCGATTCATTCACCAATGTTGAAACCATTGTCGGTTCGGCATTCAACGATACCTTCACCCTCACCGGCGGTGGGCTGACGCTTAACGGCGGGGCCGGCAACGACGTTTACATAATCAACGGCAATACCAACGCCAGCATCATCGAAGCAGCAGGCGGCGGTGACGATGAGGTTCGCACCACGCAAAACACTGCTTATCTGGCGGTAAACGTCGAGCGTCTGACCTTTACCGGCACGGGTAACTTCAAAGGCGTTGGCAACGCCGGCGACAATGTCATCACCGGAGGGGCAGGTGACGATGTCTTGACGGGTGGCGCAGGTGCCGACCAATTGTCGGGAGGGGCCGGTTTCGATATCGCAAGTTATGAAGAAGTGGTCAATGGCGTTCCCGTGACACTGAACCTCAAGACCGGGGTCAACACAGGCATTGCGCTAGGCGACAGTTACTTCGGCATCGAACTCTACAAAGGTACGAATTACGGCGATACCTTTGTCAGTGGCGCGGCAGCCGATAACTTCGACGGTCTGCAGGGCGCGGATACGCTCAGCTATTCGACGTCGGATCAGGCCGTCCACATTCTGTCCTCCGTTGGCGGTGCAGGTACCGGTACTGGCGGAGATGCACAGGGGGACTCGTTCACCAATGTTGAAACGATTGTCGGTTCAGCGTTCAACGATACCTTCACCCTCACCGGCGGCGGACTGACACTTAACGGCGGGGCGGGTAACGATGTTTACATAATCAGCGGCAACACTAACGCTGGCATCATTGAAGTGGCAGGCGGCGGCGACGATGAGGTGCGCACCACACAAAACACCGCATATCTGGCGGCAAATGTCGAACGCCTGACCTTTACGGGGGGCGGGAACTTCAAGGGCACCGGTAACGCTGGTGACAACATCATTACGGGCGGCGCGGGTGACGACGTATTGATCGGGGGGGCAGGTGCAGATCAATTGAATGGTGGTGCCGGCTTCGATACCGCCAGCTATGAAGATGTTGTTAATGGCGTCGGTGTGACGCTCAATCTCAAGACCGGCAGTAATACCGGCATTGCCTTGGGAGACAGCTACTCCGGTATCGAACTCTACAAGGGAACGAACTACACAGACACGTTTGTCAGCGGTGCGGCTGCCGATGCCTTCGATGGGCTTCAGGGTAGCGACACCCTGGACTATTCGACCTCTGCCGAGGCCATAAACATTCTTTCGTCCATTGCTGGAGCCGGTACTGGCTCTGGCGGCGATGCCCAAGGTGACTCGTTCACCAATGTCGAAACCATCGTCGGCACGGTATTCAACGATACGTTCACCCTCACCGGCGGTGGACTGGTGCTCAACGGCGGTGCGGGCGACGATGTTTATGTTTTAAACAACAATGCCAACGGCGTCATCATCGAAACAGCTGGCGGTGGTATCGACCAACTCTTCACCAATAAAGTCGACATGACGCTGGCTGCCAACGTTGAACGCCTCACTTACACCGGTACCGGCAACTTCACGGGGCGGGGCAATGCCGGAGATAACGTTATTACCGGCGGCAGCGGCAACGATGTGTTGATCGGCGGAGCAGGGGCAGATCAGCTCATCGGCGGCGCCGGTCTGGACACTGCCAGCTATGAAGATGAAAGGACCGGTGCTGGTGTGACCCTAAATCTGAAGACTGGCGTGCACACGGGCATGGCTCAGGGAGACACTTTCGAGAGCATCGAGGCAATCCGGGGTTCGGCCTATGGCGATACTTTCTTCGCCGGTACTGGAGCCGACACGCTGGATGGCGCGGGTGGTCTGGACAAGCTGGATTACGCGGATTCGTCCCAAGCCATCAGCCTGTCCATTGCCAACGGTGCCGGCACTGGCTCGGGTGGTGACGCGCAAGGCGACCAGTTCAGCAATATGGAGTGGATTGGTGGCTCGGCCTATGCAGACCGGTTCTCAGCGACTGCTGGAACAATCACCGTCAGTGGCGGGGCGGGCGACGACGTTTACGTCGTCGATGCCAGCGGGGTGATCAACGCCATCGAAGTTGCGGGAGGGGGTGATGATGAGATACGTACCAGTCAGGCCAGTGGTGTGCTGGGGGCGGAAATCGAACGATTGACCTATACCGGCAGCGGCAACTTCACCGGGCGGGGCAATGCCAGTGACAACGTCATCACCGGCGGTGCGGGTAACGATGTGCTCATGGGGGGAGCGGGCGCTGACCAGTTCATCGGCGGGAGTGGTATCGACACTGTCAGCTATGAGGATGACCCCACTAAAGCAGGGGTAACCGTCGACCTGAAGAATGGCGTTCATACAGGGATAGCTGCCGGTGATACCTTCTCCGGCATTGAAGGTTTCCGTGGTTCAGCCAATGGCGATACGTTTGTCGCCAGTCTTGCGGTCGATACCCTTGATGGCGCTGGCGGCATCGACAAACTGGATTACTCCAGTTCCGCCCAGGCCATCACCCTGTCCGTTACCAATGGCGGCGGCGTTGGAGTGGGCGGCGATGCTCAGGGCGACGTGTTCAGCAACTTCGAGAACATCATCGGTACAGCTCAGGATGATCAGTTCACCCTCGCAGCGGGCTCGATGACGTTTGCCGGGGGGGCAGGTAACGATGTCTACATCGTTAACGGCACGGGTGCATTGACTGTCATCGAGACCGTCGACGGTGGCTATGATGAAGTGCGCACCAGCCAGGCCAGCGCTACATTAAGCGCTGGCGTAGAGCGCCTGACCTATACCGGAACAGGGACCGGCAACTTCACGGGGAGAGGTAACGCCAGTGATAACGTCATCACTGGCGGTAGCGGCAATGACGTACTCATGGGCGGTGGCGGTGCCGATCAATTGATCGGCGGCGCCGGTAATGACACTGTCAGTTACGAGGATGATTACAGTGGCGTCGGCGTGACGCTGAACTTCAAGACCGGCGTACACACCGGGATTGCCGCCGGAGACACCTTTTCCGGAATCGAGACGTTCCGGGGCTCCTCCTCCAACGACACTTTCGTTGCAAGTGTCCAGGCCGATGTGTTTGACGGCGCGGGCGGCACCGCTGACAAGCTGGACTATTCCGGATCTGCTCAAGGTGTCGTTTTGACGGTCGCCAACAATGCGGGGTCAGGGGTTGGCGGTGATGCGCAAGGCGATGTGTTCAGCAATTTCGAGAACATTGTCGGGACTGCTCTGGATGATCAGTTCACAGTCACTGCCAGTACGATGAACTTTACCGGCGGACAGGGCAATGACGTCTACTTTGCCACGGGCACCGGTTCGGTTCTGGTCACTGAGCTGGCGGGAGAGGGTGATGATGAGGTACGCACCAATCAAGTCAGTTACACCTTGAACGCCGAAGTAGAACGGTTGACCTATACGGGAACGGGCAACTTTACCGGCCACGGCAATGTGGGCGACAACATCATCACCGGAGGGGCAGGCAATGACGTCCTGTTTGGTGGTCTAGGAGCGGATCAATTGATTGGCGGTGCAGGTTTCGACATTGCCAGTTATGCCGATGGCGGCATGGCGATTGTCAGCACTAAAACTGGCGTTGCCAATGGAGGCTCGGCAGCAGGGGATACCTATAGCAGTATTGAGCAGATAAACGGCTCCAATGCCGGCGATATTTTCATCGGCGGCGCGGGTGCGGATCGCTTCGATGGCGGTGCCGGTGTCGACTTCCTCAGCTTTGCCTATGAAACCGAGGGTGTCACCTTCAATCTCGGCGCTCCGCCTTTGACCGGTGTGGGGGCAGGTGACGTGTACACCTCGATCGAGGCTTTCCTGGGTTCCAACTATGCGGACACCTTTACCGGCAGCACTGCAGCAGCTGAAAGCTTCGTAGGTGGAGGCGGTGCGGACGTGCTGTTCGGCGTCGGACGCGGCGATGCGGCCTGGTATGTCAACAGTTCGGCAGCCGTGCAGGTCAACCTGTTGACCGGTGCAGGCATCGGAGGTGATGCCGAGGGGGATGTGTTGAGCAACATCGACAACCTGGTCGGTTCTGCATTCAGCGATACGCTGACAGGTAACGCGCTAGCTAACATGATCGAAGGCGGAGACGGAAACGATATCATTGACGGTGGCGACGGCAACGACATTCTGTACGGCAATAGCTTCACCATCACGGGGGCGTTGACTGGCCAGCCTGCTACCGACAACCAGGCAGACATTATTCATGGTGGCAACGGTAACGACTACATTGCAGGTTACGTACTTGATGCAGGATCGCTTTACTACGGCGACGGCGGTAATGACCGGATTACTGTCGTGTCCGCGATTGCAGACGGTGGCGACGGCGATGACGAGTTAATAGCCATCGGCAATGGTTATGAACTACATGGCGGTGCAGGAAACGACAAACTCTATCTGAGCGCTTCGGGTGATGGCTATGGTGGTGAAGGAAGCGATCAGTATTTCGTCGCCTCGAAGACCATGGTGGCGATTTTCGATGACGGGGTTACCGGTACTGACACTGTTACCCTGAGGAATATTCAGACTTTCAATGATGTTGTACTCAAATCGAATGACTTGGGGGTCTACATTTTCAATCGCGCCGATGTCGAAAGTGGCAATCTCAACTCCGGTGTCTTCCTCAAAGACTGGAATGCCGGCGCCAACAACATTGAAAAGTTCTACACCAACAACGGTGAGTCCTTCACTATTCCTGTCGTAGGGCAGGCAATGACGGAGTCATTCGCAGTTTGACGAAGGCGTTGTAACCCAGATAACGGTGAAGCCTGAACTCAGGTTTCGCCGTTTTTTTCGGCTACGATATTTGCCACGGATAAAGAAAACCCCCAACAAACCAGAAGTCTGTCGGGGGTTTTCTTTTGTCTGAAGATCCCAGGCGTCTCGCAACGCCTGAAATCAGCTCAGCTTATTGGCAAGCTTCGCAATCCGGCTCGTCAATCGCGCAGGCCTTTGGCACTGGCGCAGGACCTGCCGGAGCGGCCAGGACCGAATCGTCGCCGTGGTTGCCGCCGCTAGAAACAGCGTTCAGCTTGCCGGTGTTGATGGTCGACTTCTCGGTGCTGGTCGCGGCCAGGGCACGGAGGTAGTAGGTGGTTTTCAGACCACGGTACCAGGCCATGCGGTAGGTCACGTCGAGCTTCTTGCCCGATGCGCCGGCGATGTACAGGTTCAGCGACTGGGCCTGGTCGATCCACTTCTGACGACGGCTGGCGGCGTCAACGATCCACTTGGTGTCCACTTCGAACGCGGTCGCGTAGAGCTCTTTGAGTTCTTGCGGGATGCGCTCGATCTGCTGCACCGAACCGTCGTAGTACTTCAGGTCGTTGATCATGACCGAGTCCCACAGACCGCGAGCCTTCAGGTCGCGAACCAGGTACGGGTTGATCACGGTGAATTCGCCCGACAGGTTCGATTTCACGTACAGGTTCTGGTAGGTCGGTTCGATCGACTGCGAAACGCCAGTGATGTTGGCGATGGTCGCGGTCGGTGCGATGGCCATGATGTTCGAGTTACGGATGCCTTTCTGTACACGGGCGCGAACCGGTGCCCAGTCGAGGGTTTCCTTCAGGTCGACGTCGATGTACTTCTCGCCACGCTGTTCGATCAGGATCTGTTGCGAATCCAGTGGCAGGATGCCCTTGGACCACAGCGAACCGTTGAATGTCTCGTAGGCGCCGCGCTCGTCGGCCAGGTCGCAGGAAGCCTGGATCGCGTAGTAGCTGACCGCTTCCATCGACTTGTCGGCGAACTCGACGGCAGCGTCGGAGCCGTAGGCGATGTGCTGCAGGTACAGAGCGTCCTGGAAGCCCATGATGCCCAGACCGACCGGACGGTGGCGGAAGTTGGAGTTCTTCGCTTGCGGCACCGAGTAGTAGTTGATGTCGATCACGTTATCGAGCATGCGCACGGCGGTGTTCACGGTGCGTTGCAGCTTGGCGGTATCGAGCTTGCCGTCGACGATGTGGTTCGGCAGGTTGATCGAGCCCAGGTTGCAAACGGCGATTTCGTCCTTGTTGGTGTTCAAGGTGATCTCGGTGCACAGGTTCGAGCTGTGGACCACGCCGACGTGCTGCTGCGGGCTGCGCAGGTTGCACGGGTCTTTGAAAGTCAGCCATGGGTGGCCGGTTTCGAAGAGCATGGACAGCATCTTGCGCCACAGGTCTTTGGCCTGGATGGTCTTGAACAGCTTGACCTTGCCCGGGTACTCGGTCAGCGCTTCGTAGTACTCGTAGCGCTCTTCGAAGGCTTTACCGGTCAGGTCGTGCAGGTCCGGTACTTCGGATGGCGAGAACAGGGTCCACTTGCCGTCATCGAAGAC
>Ga0209795_10001592_pt1 | contig 13764 bp, 14 predicted proteins | sample AgamicOrMarz_FD_187166 | JGI IMG/M metagenome (GOLD analysis project Ga0209795, IMG submission 187166) | Agave microbial communities from Guanajuato, Mexico - Or.Ma.rz (SPAdes) (version 2) | ecosystem: Host-associated > Plants > Phyllosphere > Phylloplane/Leaf | place: Guanajuato, Mexico...
GTTCCCCACTAACATCGGCTACTTTTTTCATTTGCGGAACAGCCTCTATTAATGTTTCCACACCAAGGGCTCCTGCTTTATAACCAGTTGTATCTGTATCACTATCAGAAGAGCCAGCAATCGTCCCACCAGTAGCTAAAATTTTTATATTAGGTAAATCTGTTTTTTCAGAATGGCTTACAGCTGTTCCAGATTTAGTGGTTGTTGCATCAGCAGATATGCCTATACTTGAAAGCAATAGTGTAGCTGATAAGATAGTTATTCCTAAGTTTCTTTTTAGTTTCATAGTTATCTATCCCCTTTATGTAGTAAATGTGAAATCTATATAATCCACAGTATATTTATCTGACAATTAGCACAACGACTTTGTAACATGTCCTAACATATTTTAATACAATATATAACGTTATATATTGTAAGAACCATTGAAATTTAAAAATTACCTCACCTTATATATAAGGTTGAACTGAACCCCAATTGTTAGACAAAAACTAATAATTAGTTTGGAGATGGTACGATAAACTGGACACTAAATTAAGAGGGAAAAGTGATAATAGCTTTTAATAAAAATTAAAAAGCCCACCTTCGATAAGGTGAGCTTAAAAAGGGGTAATTCAACGAAAAAGATCAACTATTCCTATTCGATAATTAGTGTAGCTTTTAATAATGAAAAGTTAATGAAAATACAAACTAACGTTCATGGATAACTCAGAAATTGCTAAGGTTCGATTCACAATTACTTCATGTTTATTTTTTATAGTGAATATGTAGCAAGGAAATAAAGGACCTTATTATTCATGTCACTTGTTGATTCGTAATTTAACTTAACAGTATAAACTATTTTCATTCATTACTTGGTGACAAGGTCCTTAGCTTTTACTAATAAGACATCTAAAAAAATAATAACTTTAATGGAGGAATAACCATGATTGGAAAATTAGCAGTAGGTAAAGCAATTTCAGGTTCAGCAATCGGAAAGGCAGCAGCAGGAGCAGCTTTAGGAGTAATGGTCGGAGCAAGTGCAGTTTCTCCAACATTTGCAGCTGATGCTCATCATATCAATTCAGCACAAACAGCAAGCCAACATCAAGTAAAACATTTTAGTGAAAATCAAGCTAGAGACATTGCCTTAAAAGCAAAGCCAGGAACGTTCAAATCTGTATCATTCCATAATAATATTTACTCATGCATTATTCATAAAGATGGTCATGATTTTAAAGTAACAGTAGATGCAAAAACAGGAACTGTTTTAAATGTTGTACCTTTAGATTAATTTAATAGCTCCATGTAGATGGGATTATATTATTCTCATTAATTGAGCTCCGGAAAATATCCTGGTGCAAAGTTAGAAACAAATAAAAGAGGACTTGAATTAGTCCTCTTTTATTTGTTTCTCCCCCTATTATTCCAGCGAAATGTTCGTAAAAGTGTATGGTTTTTAGAATACGTTCGTAATTTATTTTCGAACTTAAACGAACATTAAAAATGGTAGATTTCCTATCCGAAAGAAAAGTTCGTAAAGGTATACGTTTACGAACTTTTTTTCTGAAGAACAAATGAAAGAAACTCGTCAAGAAGAAGCCTTTGCCCAAGGAAATCACAACGTAATCTTAATAAGTACCCTCTAATTTCGATTAAATGTAACTTTATTAACAGGGACATCTATACTTTCTCAATAAAGTCATACCATAAAATTAAAAAGAGTTGTTCTAAGATCGGGATTGTTAATAGTTCCAACAAATAAACAAAAAGCTAAAACCCTTATCAGTTAAGTAACGGGTTTTAGCTTTTAATGCATTATCTTATTTATAAATTGCCTACAGGTAGTAGAGACTCTTCTAAATTGAAAATAGAGGGTATTTTAATTATTTTTGATTTATTTATTACAGTGCTTTTTGGAATAATTTTATCATTACTAATCCAAATGGCTCTCATGCCTGCATTTATAGAACCTACAATATCATTACTCCATGAATCCCCAACATAAATTGCTTGCTCATAATTTACATTTAAATTATCTAAAGCATAATGAAATGCCTTAGGGTCAGGCTTTTCGTAGCCTATTTCATCTGATATAAAAATATGATCCCAACTTATGATATCGTTAAGTTTCATTTTTTTAATTTTTTGTTTCTGTTCATAAATTTTACCATTAGTTAATATGCCTATATCATAGTATTCTTTTAGGGAAAGAAGCATGTTATTAATCTTTTCATCAGAAACAATACTATTTATTAAAAAATTAAAAAATTCCACAAAATAATTTTGAGATTCTTCTATACTAATTTTGATTTCAAAATCATTTAAAGTCTTAATCAACCTTTGTTGGCGCAATTCATCTAAAGAAATTAATTGTTGAAGATGAAGTTCCCATAATTCTTTATCGTATTTTCGATATAAATTTATAAAGGATTCATAGTTTAAATTCTTTGTTAGACTTGATGAATTAAAGATCTCTACATTAGCTTTTTCCCAATATGAATGAAAGGGTAATAAAGTGTTATCTAAATCGAATAATACTAATTTTCTCAAGATGTTCCTCCTTCCATGAACCGTTAGGATAGCTCCTTAGGACTCTATACTTTGGTAATTGCTTTTTATTTCTTCTTTAGATTGTTCATATTTAAGCCAGAGTATAGAAAATAGCATTAGTAATAACCCTATTATTTTAATAGTATTTGGGATTGGCCCCCAAATAACCCATGTCAGAATCATAGCTACAGGTAATTCTGTAGTAGTCAAAGTTCCCATAAGAACAGACGAAACTTTTTTTGCAGCATAGGACATTAGTTCGAATGTTAAAATTTGTCCAAGAATAGCAGCTATTAAACCATAAATAAAAGCATTCTTTGTAAATATAGACAGTTGATCCATTTCAAATATACAAAATACCCCTGCTATAATTGTAGCTATTAAGACAATAAAGACCTTGGTAATAGGATGTTCAGAAATTTTTTGTAAACTAAATAGGTAAGTCGCAAAAGATGCTCCGGCAGCTACTCCATATATTATGCCTACCATAGTTATGTTTTCCGTAGTTGTACTAATTAATAATATAGTTCCTATCCAAATTAGAATCACTGCTAAAACATTTTTTAAAATTACTTTTTCTTTATTAACCAAAATTCCAATTAAGAAAAGAATCCAAGGATACTGAAATAACCCTAATGAGGCTACACTTGGATCAGTTAACTGAATAGATGAATAATAAAACAAACCTGTTAAAACTGTTGTGATTCCTGCTATCCAATTGTATGGATTAGCTATAATTGCTTTATGAATTACAGGGGTATTATCAGTTTTATTTTTAGATATTAAATATCTTCCACCAAACCATAATATAGCAAAAGCAAATTGATAAATTAATAAATCAAATGTAGTAACACCCTTATTATGGGCCATTTTAACAATAATAGAGTTTACCCCATAAATACTACCTGATAGTAATGCTACTGTAGCCCCTAGGTTATTAATTTTATTCATTTACTATTCATCCTACGTAATAAAGGCAAAGTAAACTCTGTAATACCCGAACCAAGCAATCTAGTTTCTTCAGAATCTATATCTATCCATTTATAAGAGTGGATTTCTGTGTCAGGAGCAGGTTCTCCTGACACTTTCGTTAGAAAAACTGTAATTGTTAAAGGTTCCGTTCCAAACATAGAAATTGTCTCGTGCGTTCCTAACAATTCAGTCGAAACGACTTCTAATTTTAATTCTTCGTGCAATTCTCTTGATAAAGTTTCTAACTTCGATTCATTATGTTCTGGTTTTCCACCAGGTAACATATATTGATCAGGATATTTTTTTTTACTAACCACTAAAAGTTTATTTTCTTTCACGATAGCTGCTGCTACTTTTGTTATCATAGAGTTAATACACTCCTTAAACTGTTAGAATTTCAGGATTATAACGAGTTCTTTCCACTACCTTTGCAGTATTAGTCAATAATTCCACGTGTTTGTGACAAATAGGCAATTTGTCTAATATGTACTCTTCAACTTGTTTTTCACTTGGTTCGCTAAATGCATCACCAAAAATTGATACACCCTCTAGAGATTTTGAAGATAATCCTAAAGTTAATAAAGCATATTTTACATCATCTTTGCTGCCGTAATTATAAATAGGAGATTCATATTCAATTCCATATTTTTTTTCAAAGTCTTTTAAAAGTTCAAGAGCGACCTCTTTTTGCTCTGCCAAATCTTCTTGGTAACCAACACAGCCATCTACAATTCGATCGATACCATTTTGAATACAATACACTGTTGCTGCTGCATGTATAGCTAATTTATCTCCTAATAGTACAAGGTTAATTCCCCAACGTCTAAAATCATCTTCTAAGTTTTCAATGGCTACACTTCTGAATAAACCATAAGTTGGTAAGTACGTTCTACCTACAATATTTTCCGGAAAACGTTCCATTAATTGCTCAACACGAATTTGTGATAATTCACTGCCAATACCGATACCACTATTACATGTTAATAAATGTACTTCATTACCTTGTAGCGCTTCTAAACTAGCTACTAAAGAAGAATCACGTCCACCAGTAAATAATACCGCAACTTTCTTTTTACTCATTAGAAAAACCTCCTAGTATTATATCAATCTATTTATATTCTTAATCAAGTCACTAATTTGTTTCTCGTCATTAAAAAAACCTATAGACACACGTATACTATTCAAGCGTTTTATATCATTTACATAAATATCTAATTTCTCTAATTCTTTACGAAAAGCTTTTGCATTTATTTCTTTAGGCAACTGGATACTACTTATACTACTTACGTTGTTAGTAATTACACTCAGGTTTGTTCTCCTGTCAAGATAATCTTGAAGAGTCAACATATTCTCTTTGATTTTGGAGTATATATTAGAAAATCCTATATCATTTATTAGAAAATCTAATCCTGTAGACATGCCACTAATAATAGGGCGAAATCTCGTTCCTATTTCAAACCTTTTTGAACCTGTAGATGGGATAAAATCAACTTTTCCATCGTGAGACAGAAAGGATGAATTTCCGGCAAATACTTGATTTAAGCTAGAAATTCCGGAGCTAGATATATACATAAAACCTATTCCTTCAGGCCCTAATAACCACTTATGTGCCGGGAACACATAAAAATCAGCTCCCAACTCTTTAACATTTACAGGCATAGTTCCTAAAGCTTGAGCTCCATCAATTAAAACCATAATTCCTAAACTTTTTGCATATTTACAAATTTCTTTAATTGGATTAATGTTTCCAGATTCCCAAAAGATATGAGATAAGACAATCAATTTTGTATTCTGATTAATTTTCCCAAAAAAAGATTTCGAATTGAAACTCTTATCTCTTTCTTTGTAATAATCAAAAAATTTAACTTGTACATTTCTTAACTTATGAACTGTAGATAAGCTTGCTAATGCCCCTAAGTGTTCAGCATTTGTGGTTAAGATTTCATCGTCTTTTTTTAAGTCCATTCCCCATACGACTATATTAATAGCCTCTGTAGTATTGCTAGTAATAGCAATCTCATTAGCATTTGCACCTATAATGGAAGCTATAGAACTTCTTAATAAAGATAATTTATCTTGAAATAAAGAACGTTGACCTTTATTGGCTCGACCAGTAAGTAATTCTTTTTGTACTTCTGACGAAATAGATTCAATTACACATCTGGGTAAAGGACCTGCGCCTGCTGTATTAAAATATAGTCCATTCTCTGCAAGTGGAATTTGTTCTTGTATAGTCTGCTTGATTTTTTATTCCTCCTTTCTTCATTTATTCATAAAATGACCATATTAGGAAAAATAGTGTAAATATAACAACTTTAATATCGTAACACAGATAAAAACTATTTTGTATACTATAATGTTAAGTTTTTGTTATTTTTTTGAAAATTTTATTAGAATAATAATTTGAATGTTCGTGTTTTGTAGTGGATTTATGATATGGAGATTTTATCTTTTTTTATCTATACTGTTTTATATTCATCATATTTTTACTCATGCTGTTATGTATATTTATCATTCCCTTTCAATTCTTTATTTCTACAAGCAAATGTGCTTCTACAGTAGTCCCAAGCATTTCATTGTAAAAGATGACCTCTGGGATAAAAAGGAGGCATTGAACCCGATCTCTTTTGTATCTTTAAAGGATTTCTTTTTTGGATGTTAAAATGCCACGTAGCTTAAAAGAGCTGCTGTTGACTTCAACAGCAGCTCTTTTATATTTGCACCTATAAAAAACCTTATGTTAACTAGATTTGTATATGATATACAGCGTAAAACCAGGGATTTCAAAGGCTGCATATGTAGAAGATAGGTTAATGCATTATGAAAAAATCTATTATAAAGATACATATTAAAAACTATAAATAGGAAATATAAAAGAATTACTTTCCAAAATTAATAAACAGCTTTATTAGTAATTGGCTTTTTAATAGATTGAGCAATTTTATAAATAGGAATGTTTTTAACACATCTTATACCCATTTCATTATGTCTACAAAAAGGTATATCTTTTGCTCTATAAGATGGGAACATTAATCCTGGATGAGAATAGAATGAACCACCCTTTAGTACTGCAAAGTTGTTAATCGGTTTAAAAGGTGCGTTCTTGAAGTTAGGGTGGAAATTTCTTTTGGTTTTTAATTCACTTCTCGTCCATTCCCAAGTACCGCCAATCATACCCACTACTCCATATGGACTTACATTGGTTTTATCAGAGATATCTACGGTGAAAGCTTTTAGGTTTTTATCTTGATCAGCCTTAAGAAGAGTTTTTCGCCAAGAGTTTAAAGACTTTACATCTGCATCTTTATACAAGCTTCCTGAGTAACGAACTTGTGAAGGATCAAATTCATCTCCCCATGGCCAGATATTTCCTTTATCTCCTCTTGCAGCTTTTTCCCATTGAAATTCTGTAGGAAGTTCTTTTCCTTTATATCTTGCAAAAGCAAATGCATCATAGAAATCAATACCACTTACAGCATGGTTATCTAAGTATCTGTCATCCCAGTAGGTATTTCTTCTATGTTGCTTGTCCTCAGGTTCACTAGGATGACAGAAGATATGGCCATATTCTTCAACAAATTCTGTAAATTCATCATATTCTTTATTAGTTACTTGATATTTATCAATAAAGTAAGGTGGTAACCATACTCTTTGTTTTGGAACTGCATCTTTCCAATCAAATGTTTTATCTGGAACTTCATTTTCATTTAAACCATATTCAAAAAATCCACCTGGGATCAGTATCATTCCCTCTTCTTCAGTTTTTTCAAATTCTTCTATTAAACTTTGAGGGATTTTTTCCTCATAATCAAAATTATTCTTTAATATACCATTTTCATCAAAATAATTTTTCAACATGATTAAATCCTCTTGATTATCAACTCCAAAGATATCAAGTAGTGATTTAAAAACCTTTTGTGCTCCCAAGCCAACAGGCTTCTTAGGGTAGCTAATACTTTCCCTAACATCGTCAATTATACCTGATAAATATGGTAGAGCTGCTTCAAGTTTATGTTTAGCACAAATATCCATAGCTCTAAAAGAAACTAAATCATCTGGGTCTTGGGTTAAGTTCATAATTGTTTCTACTGCTGAAAAGTAAGGCAACCATTTCTCAACAAAATCTACTAATTTATAACGAACATAAGTAACAGGATAACCTATGCACATTCCAAAAACATTTTCAGCTGCTACGGGGTGTTCAATTTTATCTAAAAGGTTCATTATTTTATTATCTATTAAATTTTTAAATTCATTTTTTTGGCTATCAGGTACCGAAGAAATTAAATTTTCGACTTCTAATAAGATATCTATATCTTTATTATATGTATCTTTATGATCTTTGAACGTTGTTACTGAACTCATAATATTATTATCCTCCTATTAACCTCTTAATAATAAGACAAATAAGAAATAGCTTACAATTTGTAAGCTATTTCTTATTTGCTATTCAATCTTTAAAAATTACCATTTTGCATTTGTGTAAAGAACAGGATTAACGATTGATTTTTTCCAATTTTTAGTCATTTTTTTCATTAGAAATTCCCCCCTTTTGATTTTCACATAACTGATTAAGATATTTAAAATATTATAAATAAACTAAATGTTATGTAATATTAGGTATATATTAGCATTTATATCTTATTTTGTAAAATAATATTAGGAATATTATGTATTTTTTTGTTAAAAAAACCATTTATGAGTGCTACTATTAATAATATATTGTATGTAAATTTAGGAGGTTCTATTTTGAATAAATCTTATTATTCCATTTTAGTTAGCCAAGCCACTACTAATTTAGGGTTTGCCCTTTACACAATGTCAGTTACTTTATTTTTATTTAATACAACGGAATCAACAGCTATTACTTCTTTAATTACTTTTGTAAGTATAATAGCTCGTATGTTAGGAAGTGCTACGTTACCCATATTTTCGAATAGGATAAAGTTTCGTACCTTGCTAATCACATCTCAAATTGTCCAATTATTATTCTTATCGTCATTGCTATTTGTATATAGTAGATCTTATTCTTCAATACTTCTATTCTATTCTTTTGTAATAATTGGAGTTGTATCCTTTTTTAATGGTTGGTTTTCACCTTTAAAGAGCACTATAGTAAAATCTATAGTTTCCAAAGATAAAAGAGTTCAAGCAAATAGTTTATTGTCTACTGTTGATCAAACATTTCAGTTTGTTGCTTGGGCATTTGGTGGCCTTCTTTTAGCATTCTTAGGGAAAAGCATCACACTGGAAATAACTTTATGCTTAATATTAATTTCTCTTATCTCATTTCTATCTCTTAGAACTCAGGATAATAGCAAAGAGCAAATTAACAATGATTCTCTTTTAAAGAGTCTTACAAACGGGTGGAGTTATCTATTTAAAAATCCAAAATTAAGAGTTTTAATTATAATGGATTTAATTGAATCCTGGGCAGGAATGATTTGGATAGCTGCTATCTCTTTAGCCTTTGTAAAAGAAGCTCTACATAAAGGGGAGCCATGGTGGGGATACATTAATGGGGCATATTATTTAGGGACTATGATTGGAGGTTTTATTATCTATCGACTCTCCAAAAAGTTACAAGGAAATCTATTATTTTTTATGTTTCTAGGAGCAACTTTATACGGAGCTCTAACTTTTATATACGGCTTTATTTCTAACCCTATAATTGCTTTAATAGCAGTTGTTTTTATGGGGCCAGCTTATATCTTACGTGACTTATCTCAAGAAACTATTTTTCAAAATGAGGTAGATGAACAGACATTATCTAAAATAATGTCTGCGAGATCAGCTATGGTTCAATTTATTTTTATGCTGTCTGTTTTAGCTGTTGGAACTATTGCTGAAGTATTTGGTGCTCGTTTTGTATACATATCTGCGGGATCTCTACTATTAATATCTGCAATGTATGGTTCTTATCAATTATTATTAAAAAACAAAAAAATGGAGCACAAAGAAAATTTAAATTATTAATTTTCCTAATTTTATAATGACCCCAAGTTTTCTTAAAAAAGAACCTTGGGGCTTTTCCTGTAAAATCCATTGTGTTAATTAAAAATGTATGGATTATACATATAGTTATCTTTATTTTGAAGCAAAATTATTATAAGTATTTTCAATTTAATTTAGCTAGTTTTTCAAGATATTCTTTGTCCTTAATGATATAACCTTGCGACTGCTTTTCAATAATATTTTTTTTACATAGTTGAGCTAGTACATGGAGCAGGTGGCGATATGATACACCTAAATACTCACATACTTCAGTATGTTTTTCTTTATAAAAGTTATCATCAGCCGACAATATTATAAAGGCAGCAAGGCGGTTCTCTAGTGGATAGGCCTGATTTTGTGTATACTTTGCTGAAATGCTAGTTGCTTTCTCACTTAAAAAACGGCATAAATGTCTGAGAAACGTAACATCTGTCAAGAGCTTATTTTTACAGGGATTAATAGGGATAGCCAAACAAATGGTTTTTGTGACGGTTTGTATGGCTTTAGAATATCGTTGTGAATTTAATAGCTCTACCTCCCCCATGAATGTTAGAGCTTGTAAAAAATTAATTAAGGACACTTTTCCATTTTCGTGTGTAACATAGATTTTTGCCTTACCTTCAACAAGATAATAAATATATTGAGGGTAGGAACCTTCCTTGTAAATAAACTCACCACGTTCAAATTGGCAGACCTGGATAAATGGAGTAATTGGAAAGGAAAAAAGTGATTGAATAGAGTATTTCTCGATATAGTAACTGTGCATAGGCTCGTTTAAGAATTTCATTTTTTCTCCTACTATCATAAAAATATGAGATATCTCACATTATTTTATGTTTTTACATGCTATCATGCAATAAAAGTTAATAGATCAATAGGGAGTTGTCTCATTAAGATGATTAAACAAGATGAATATTGGAATGAAGTAGCTAATAAAAAAGAATTTACTACGCCTTTTCAACCTGAATTATTTCTAACACATGTTAATCGCAATGCTGCCATCTTGGATTATGGTTGTGGGTATGGACGGACCTTATTTGAATTGAGAAGTTACGGTTATAACAATTTACATGGTGTAGATTTTTCAGCAGAGATGATTAAGAGAGCTGAATCACATGACTTAGAAATCGATTTTCAAGTTATTCAAAGTGGTAAGCTTCCTTTTTCTAATGATTCTTTGGATGCTGTTTTACTTTTTGCAGTTTTAACATGTGTTTATAAAAATGAGGAGCAGAATGCTATTTTAAATGAGATTAAACGGGTACTAAAGCCAGGAGGTATTATTTACATCAATGACTTTTTACTGAATAGTGATGAAAGAAATAAATTACGCTATGAAAAGGGAGTCACTAAGTATCATACATATGGAGTTTTTGAATTATCAGATGGGGCTATTTTACGTCATCATAGCGAAGAACGTGTGAAAGAATGGGTAGATCAATTTGAAAGCTTAGAATACAAGAAATTAGAATATACAACTATGAATGGAAATCGTTCAAATGGTTTAGTGTATATGGGAAAATTAAATTGAATGTATTATAGATAAAAATTATAAAGGGGGAATTGTAATGGTAGAGAAATTAGAGCTAGAAAAGATTAACCTTCAAGAAATTACAAAAGATATTAAAGATCAACATGTGAATTTTTCTGTATCAAATATTAATAATCACTGCCTTCGTATAGCTGTATTTTCAGGGGAATATAAATGGCACTATCACTCTAATTCAGATGAGCTTTTTATGGTTTTAGAGGGAGAACTTTTAATTGATTTTAAAGACAAGGATACAGCTATTTTAAAACCCAATGATACGTTACTCATACCAGCTGGAACAGTACATAGAACCAGAGCGAAACAAAGAACAGTCAACCTTTGTTTTGAGGATATAAACGCTGATACAATAATTATTGATGAGTAGATGAAATAAAATAACCTAAACACTGTAAAAGCCATTTAAGACTTATCTTAGATGGCTTTTAAGTATATACTGATAAAGTTAAGTAAATAGTAAAGTATTTTATAAAAATTATTAGTTTTACTATTTAAACTTAGGTAAAAAAAGTAGGTTTCTATCTGAGTAAAGTCATTTTGAAAGTTATCATTGGAGTTATTGCTGATGTCGTTACTATCTACTTGTTTATTACGCTTTTCTTTAGTTAAATAAGAGCACTCCTTATGACGAGGGGCTTCTTGGGGACTGCCTTTTGTTTTATATGAAGATTTTTACTGGTTTTCTTTTGGGTGCGGTTCTGTTATTTTCCACGTGGACAGGCTAGCTCCAGTGGCTTTTAAGTCATTTAGAGTGAAAATAGTTCTGTTATTCTTCTTCAAGCGTTCTATATTAGCTAATAGGCGATCTCTAACCATGACGCCTATATACTGATTTTCATACTCTTTAGGTGTTTGGCTATATAAAACCTCTTGAAAAGAATCCTCGTATAAAGCATTAGATAATAGGACTGATAGTAGTTTCCCTGTCTCCTTGCTTGTATGAACTTTTACTGGATAATAGTAATTACCGTACTCATCGGTAATTAAATCTATTATTTCTATGATTTCATGAATGTCGTTATTTGGTTTCAACGGCTTTAACTCTACTTGTTCCACATTCACCACCCCTTTACTAGATTATACAATAAATACCACTCAAATGGTTATTTTGCTTCTTTGTATGCATTGATTAGAAGGACAATGTTAGAAGCAGCTAAATTAAGCGCGTATTCTACAAAATAAGGTTCAACTTTAACTGTGACGGCACCTTGTCCATGTCCTGCCATTTTGTTTCTAACAGTCGGCAATCCTGATTCTAATGTTGTTCTTAATCCAGTGAAATGGGTACTTAGATACTTTGGTACTAACTCGTTATCTATAATTATCGTTATCAGTTTAGAGGCCGTATCCCTGTTCTTATCGTATGTGTATCCTTGTTTATCACAAATTGTTTTTAAAGTGCTCTCAAAAGCTTTTAAAGCTTCTACTAGAGATTCTTTATATTTACCTTTTCTATAATGATCATGTGCTTGTAGAAACTCTTCTCCAGCCCCTTCGAAGTCCTCTTCGATTAACAATCTTATAGCAGGTTTAACAGTCGCTTCATGGAGGAACTTTCTGTCTATACGTATGAATTCACCTTCTATAAATTCATATCCTAAGCTGTGGTCCTTTAATCTATAATTCATTTCTTCGATAGCTTCTTTAGGGCTTTGTATGATCCCGTACATTTTAGCACGTTCTTCGTAATCATAGTATAATGTTTCACTATTTATCATTCTTAAGCTTAGTTCAATAAAATCAATTGCGTCTTCATCATAACATTCTAGAAAATATGCTATACAGTTGTCTATAGGATCTCTTCGAGGACGTTCAATTAATTTGAATGTGCCTAGCTCTTTTAGTAAGATACTGTGAATAATCTCCCAGGCTGAATAATTGTCGCTTCCAATAGAATCTTTTAATATTTGAGATATTTGTATTCTTAGTTTTTCAGGTACTTTGTCATAGATATAAACATCTTCAAATGTTTCTCCTCCAGCACGCTTCATTCTTTTTGAATACAGTTCAAATAGACCCATTCTCCTTCTACCCCATCCATATTTGATTTATTTTTCCAATTTTCTTTCTATGATTATATTAAAGCACAGAATTAACTTCTGTGCCTATAGTCGCTCGACTTTACATCTTATGAATTGAGTGGAATATTAGAGATTTTAATTGTTTTGTTTGTGCTGATGATTGATTACTTTCCATACTTCATCAGAAATAACCGAAGTCTCTTTTTCGTTTACTAAGCTATACTTTTACGGACAGGATATTTAAATCCTTTGCAAGATGTTACAGTAATTATTATCGTTAACAAAATAAAAAGCCACCCAGTATTTGCAGGACAGGCGGCTTTTTACTATAAGATACATGTGCAGACATATAGTAACACATTTTTGACATATGGACTATATTTTTCCGTGCGAGCATATGTATAAAACATGCGCTTTTTATACATTTTTTTCTCGTTCGTCTCCTACTAAAGCGTTGGTATGTCAAAGATGTATAAAAAGCTGCATATCCGATAAAAGTCATCCTACTCCGAACCCTTGTCCTACATGGGTTCATTTTTTTGCTTGGTTCCTTGAAGAGTGTTTATGTAAACTAGCATTCCTGTTTGAAATTATTTGGTGTCTTGAAATAAAAAAGTCCCCTTGATATGATGCAGAAGGTCATGGCCATGACTTCAATTCATCATTCAAGGAGGACTCTTATGAATTGTACTCAAA
>Ga0209795_10001596_pt1 | contig 13740 bp, 6 predicted proteins | sample AgamicOrMarz_FD_187166 | JGI IMG/M metagenome (GOLD analysis project Ga0209795, IMG submission 187166) | Agave microbial communities from Guanajuato, Mexico - Or.Ma.rz (SPAdes) (version 2) | ecosystem: Host-associated > Plants > Phyllosphere > Phylloplane/Leaf | place: Guanajuato, Mexico...
GTGGAAGGAGAAATGATGTATCGTACTGGTGATCTCGTCCGATGGTTGCCTAATGGAGAACTTGACTATCTCGGTCGAATGGATCATCAGGTGAAAATACGGGGGTATCGGATTGAATTAGGGGAAATCGAGGCTCAGCTAAAGAGACATGCAGAGATAAGCCGAGCTATTGTTGTTGATCAGGTAGATGGAAACAGAAAATTGTTAGCTGCTTACTATGGATCGGATAAGAAGATCCCTTTTGAAGAGCTCAGAAAATATCTAAGCAATAAATTGCCTGAGTTTATGATTCCCGAAAAAATGATTCAGGTAAAAGAGATTCCACTGAATCCAAATGGGAAAGTGGATCGGAAAAGGTTGTTGGATTTAACTCAAACAGATCAAATATGTATCCCATATGTCGCCCCACGAAATCAAATCGAACAGAAATTGGTGCAAGCATGGGAAAAAGTGATGGAGATCGAGCGGATTGGTATTCATGATAACTTTTTTGCCTTAGGAGGAGAGTCGATTAAGGCACTACAGATTATCAATTTATTAGGAAAAAACCACCTGAAAGTAAGTACAAGGGATTTTTTTAAACATCCCACGATCGCTCAACTTAGTCCTTGTGTAGAAGTGGAGCTGAAAGAAGAAAGCCTTGATAAAACACCAACCCGTGTTAAAGATTTGTCCAAGCCATTTTCCTTAACAGAAGTTCAGACAGCTTACATGTTAGGCCGTAATCTGCAGTTTGAATTAAGCGGCATTTCACCTCAAACGTATTTTGAATATGAAACAAAATTGGATATCCATCGGCTTTCGCAAAGTTTCCAAAAGGTAATTCAGCGTCATCCTATGTTACGAGCTGTGATCTTGCCAGAGGGAAAACAGCAAATCTTACAAGACGTTCCTGATTATCAGATTGAAATAGAAAATCTCATTGGTTTAGATGATGAGAAACAAAATGTTCGATTGCAAGAAGAACGTTCTCGAATGACCAACCATGTATTTCCTTTGGGGCAATGGCCTTTGTTTGAATTGAAAGCCTTTCTTTTAAAAGAAGAAACTTATTTGTTATGTTTTCGATATGATGCTTTATTGATGGACGGGGCAAGCATGAACATCGTTGGACATGATTTGTTGCATTATTATCACAAACCAGATCAAAGATTGGAATCTCTTTCTTTTGATTTTCAAGATTACATGTTCATCTATGATGAAATGGAACAAAGCAAAGAATATAAAAAAGCAAAAGATTATTGGACAAGCAAGCTGCCTGACTTTCCATTTGCTCCTTCTCTGCTGTTAAAAAAGGATCCAGCAGAGATTGCTACTCCTAACTTTCAATCACTTACTAAGATCTTGGACAAAGACAAATGGACGAAGTTACGGAAGCTGGCACAAGAGAAAGAAGTAACTCCTTCCGCCCTTCTTTGTACGATATATGGAGAAGTGTTGGCATATTGGAGTAATCAACGTCGATTGGCAATTAATCTGACTGTATTTAACCGTTATCCTGTTCATGAAGAAGTAGAGCAGATTGTGGGAGATTTCACGTCACTCATATTGTTGGACGTGGATGTGAATCCAGAGCAATCTTTCTTTACCAGAGTGGAGCAAACTCAATCGACTTTGTTAGATGGACTTGAACATCGTCATTATGATGGAGTTAGCTTTATTCGAGATTTCACTCGATATCACCAAATGAGACCAAAAGCAGTCATGCCAATTGTTTTCACCTCGATGCTAGCAGGCGCAGGTGCTTTTGCTTGGGAGCAGCTTGGCTCTCTCCGCCATATTCACGCTCGGACTCCACAAGTGTATTTGGATAATGTGGTAATTGAAAAAAATGGAGAGTTATTGATTAGCTGGAACTATGTAGAAGAATTGTTTGATGTTGATGTGATGGAAGCAATGTTTTCCCAATTTGTTGATCTGTTGGAACAATTGGTGAAACAAAGAGACGTAACCTCTTTGCAAGTAAAAAAATCGGATCAGACTTTAATTGAGCAGTACAATCAGACAACAGAAAAAATACCTTCCACTACCCTGTATCAATTGTTTGCAGACCAAGTACAACGTACACCAGATCAAGTGGCAGTGGTCTTTGAACAAGAGTGGTTGACTTACTTGGACCTTCATCAACGCTCCAATCAAGTTGCTCACTATTTGCAAGAACAAGGGATTGGTCTAGGTGACAGAGTTGGTCTCTTGGCACAGAGACGGGTTGATACGATTGTTAATATGGTAGGGATATTAAAAGCAGGTGCTGCTTATGTACCCATCGATCCCGATCATCCACCAGATCGACAAACATATATCTTAGAAAATAGCTCATGCAAACTTTTGTTGGAACCTGGTCTTTATGAAGAGAAACATTTATCATCATATGCAACCGAAGATCTGCCTACCATTGCTGGTCCGGAAGATCTCGCCTATATTATCTATACTTCAGGAAGTACCGGAAAACCAAAAGGAGTGATCATTACTCACCAAGCGGTTGCAAATACCATTCAAGATATCAATCAAAAATATCAGATGAATGAAGACGATCGCATTATTGGTATCTCCTCGATGTGTTTTGACCTGTCTGTATACGATATTTTTGGAACGTTAAGTACAGGTGCAATGTTGGTAATGATTCGTGATCCGAGAGACATGAAAGAACTGATCCGTACGGTCGAACGCAGAGGAATTACGATCTGGAATACAGTACCTGCAATCATGGATTTGGCATTGGATCAGGTAGGTTCTCATTTCGAAAATTCTTCCTTGCGTTTGGTCTTACTTAGTGGGGATTGGATTCCACTCCCTTTACCAGAAAAAATAAAGCGACATTTCCCGATCGCGGAAGTAATTTCACTGGGAGGGGCAACAGAAGCATCAATTTGGTCGATTTATTATCCAGTCAAACAGGTGGAAACACACTGGAACAGCATTCCATATGGGATGCCTTTGGCAAACCAAACGTATTATGTGTTGAACTACGATAAGAAAATGTGCCCAGTTGGTGTGATCGGTGATTTATATATTGGGGGAGTGGGTCTTGCCCAAGGATATTTGAATGATGAACAGAAAACGAACGAAGTGTTTGTGTCACATCCAGACCTTGGTCTTATTTATAAGACAGGGGATTGTGGCAGGATGCATCCCGAGGGGTATATTGAATTTTTAGGACGTCAAGATTACCAAGTCAAAATTCAAGGATATCGAGTGGAGTTAAAAGAGATTGCCCATTGCCTTCTCACTTACAAACAAGTAGACCAAACGGTAGTGATTGACCAGACAGATGAGAATGGGATAAAGTTTTTAGTCGCATATGTGGTAACTGAGCAAGATATCAGTACAACAGAACTACGAAAACATTTGCGAGACCACTTGCCAGAGTACATGATCCCTTCTTATTTTGTTTATTTGGAGCGACTACCTTTGACCCCTAATGGAAAATTAGATCGAAAGGCGCTTCCTGCTCCAGAGAAACAAAAAAATGAGGTATATATTGCTCCAAAAACTGAAATGGAAAAAATATTGACCAGTGTATGGCAAGAAGTGCTCAAAGTAGACCAAATCGGAGTAAATGATCATTTCTTTGCCTTGGGTGGCGATTCGATTAAGGCCATTCAAGTTTCTGTACGACTTTATGTACAAGGGTTTCAGTTAGACCCAAAAAGTCTATTTGACTTCCCTGTATTAGGTGATATGGTTCATTCTGTTAAGAGACCAGACCACCCTTTACACTCGCAAACATATGATATAAACAAAAAGAAAGAAAATAAAGTTACATCACTGAATATTAGAGATAAACAGCTTAATCAACATACGCTTAACAAAATACAAGAAAAAATGCCGGATATAAAAATAGAACGAATCTATCCATTGGCACCCTTCCAACAAGTTATTTATGAACATGCTGTAGCTGAACCCGATACCAATGCTTATTTTGAACAAACGATTTGGACACTTGAGGGAAAACTGGATGTAGATCTCTTTATTCAGTGTTTTCAACAATTAGTTGATCGTCATGATTCTCTAAGAACGATCATTGTGCAAGATGAACAAGAACAACCTTGGCAAGCTGTGTTACATGATGTTCAAATGAGTTCAGAGGTACAAAGCTTGATTGAGATGACGAGACAAGAGCAGCAGGAATGCTTGGACCAGTGGATGAGTGAAAATTTAGGTCGAGGATTCAATAATGATGAACTCATGACCCGTCTCTGTGTATTTCAACTAGGGAATGACGAGTATAAGGTAGTTTGGAGTGCCCATCATCTATTGTGTGATGGTTGGAGTGTCAGTATTTTGTTAGACGAATTATTCCAACTCTACGAAGCAAAAAATGCGGGAACTACAGTGGAATTACCTCCAGCAAAACCTTTTCAAGCATTCATTGACTGGACTTTAGCTCAAGACCATGGGAAAGCACGCCATTTTTGGCGCGATTATTTATCAGGGTACAATCGGAAAATCAGCATTCCCAAAAAGAAAGTACCAACTCAAAGTAAAGGGTTAAGCTTCACATTTATGGATTTAACGTTAGACGAGGACCTGACCAATCAGTTACGGACATTTGTAACTAAACACCATGTAACCATGAATTCGGCTTTACTAGCTGTATGGGGTATATTGCTTGGCAAATACAATGGAACAAAAGAAGTAATATTACCCAACCTGGTGTCAATCAGACCCCCAAAAGTGGAAGGGATTGAAAATATGTTTGGTCTGTTCACAAATGTTTTGCCTATCCGAGTAGCCTGGGTAGAAACGCAATCTTTTGTAGATCTCCTGCAAAAAGTTCAACAAGAAACATTGAAATGTAATGAATATGCTTACTATTCACTTGTTGAGATCCAAAAACAAAGTGAGTTGAACGATCAGTTGACCGACCATCTTTGGGTGTTTGAAAATTATCCCACCAACCCATCTATTTTCTCTTCAAATGAGAACAGAAATTTTGCCATCACAGATTACCAAGTTGTTGATGAGCCGCATGTGAAGTACGGGATTATATGTTTCCCTGAAGAGAAACTTACGATGAAGTTTGGATATGATCAAAATATCTATGAAGCGGAGCAAGTACAGGAAATATTGAATCACCTCCATACTTTAATTAAAACGATCGTTCATAATCCAACACAGACAATCGGTGATTACCAATTATAAAAAAAGAAAGGGCGAGCAACAACTCGCCCTTTAAAATTGAATAGGAGTGAAACAAGTGTCGGAAAACCTGCAGTTATCAACCGAAGAGATGCGTCAGTTAGGATATCAAGCGGTTGATTTGATCATTGATCATATGAATCATTTGAAAAGCAAACCAGTATCTGAAACGATTGATAGTGATATTCTCAGAAACAAGCTGACAGAATCGATCCCAGAAAACGGATCCGATCCGAAAGAGCTCCTTCATTTTCTTAATAGGAGCGTGTTTAATCAGATTACCCATGTGGATCATCCTCATTTTTTGGCTTTTGTGCCGGGTCCCAATAATTATGTTGGAGTAGTAGCAGATTTTTTAGCAAGTGGATTTAATGTATTTCCGACAGCTTGGATAGCCGGTGCAGGTGCTGAGCAAATCGAATTAACGACAATCAATTGGTTAAAATCTATGTTAGGATTCCCTGATTCGGCTGAAGGGCTATTTGTAAGCGGAGGTTCCATGGCTAATTTGACCGCGCTTACTGTAGCTAGACAGGTCAAGCTTAATAATGACATAGAAAATGCGGTTGTTTATTTTTCCGACCAGACTCATTTTTCTGTGGATCGGGCATTAAAAGTATTGGGTTTCAAACACCATCAAATTTGCCGGATCGAAACGGATGAGCATTTACGAATTTCAGTCGGTGCTTTGAAAAAGCAAATAAAAGAAGATCGAACAAAAGGAAAAAAACCATTCTGTGTCATTGCTAATGCTGGAACAACTAATTGCGGAGCCGTTGATTCCCTCAATGAGTTGGCTGATCTTTGTAATGACGAAGATCTATGGCTACATGCGGATGGAGCCTATGGTGCCTCGGCAATTCTCAGTGAAAAAGGAAGTGCTTTGCTTCTAGGAATTCATCGCGTCGATTCCTTGACGTTGGACCCTCATAAATGGCTTTTTCAGCCTTATGATGTAGGCTGTGTACTCATTAGAAACAGCCAATACTTAAGCAAAACATTTCGTATGATCCCAGAATACCTCAAAGATTCGGAAACCAATATAGAAGAAGAAATCAATTTTGGAGAATGTGGAATTGAACTTTCGCGCAGATTTAGGGCGTTAAAGGTGTGGCTGTCTTTTAAAGTGTTTGGAGTGGCAGCTTTTCGCAAGTCAATTGATCATGGCATCATGTTGGCTGAACAAGTTGAAGCGTTCTTAGGGAAAGCGAAAGATTGGGAGGTTGTAACACCTGCCCAGTTAGGAATTGTTACTTTTCGTTATATCCCTTGTAAATTAGCATCAACAGATACAATAAATGAAATAAACAAAAAACTAGTGGAAGAAATTACCCATAGAGGATTTGCCATGTTAAGCACGACCGAATTGAAAGAGAAAGTGGTTATTAGACTTTGTTCCATCAACCCAAGGACGACAACAGAAGAAATACTCCAAATCATGATGAAAATCAAAGTATTGGCGGAGGAAGTAAGTACATCGTACAAACATCTTATCTCCGTTCCGAAACTTTGATATACTGGGAAATAAGTGGTTTTTAACGATGAAACATAAGATTGAGGAGCCACGCATCATTTAGGGAAATTGTTTGTTTATCCTTGATTTGTTCTTTCATATGAATGCAAAAGGGTTCGTTAGGGAAAACGCCCCACGAACCCTTTGTTTTTTAAATATTAATCTTGGTGCCTAACATAGCTTTTAGAAATTCACCTAAATGTTGATGATAAGTTGGCAAATCCATAAATTGATTTTCCAAATGTTCCTCTAAGTCCAATTTCTCGATGACATTTTCTCCTTTTCGCACTCTGACGACGGGGTGAATATGGACACTCTCCTCCGGCTGTCCAGGCACTCGAGGAATGTTTAAAGGATCAGCAAACTTATGGATATCTCCATATTCTAAAGAAGCCGCAAGTAACACTTCTTCCTCTTGCAAAGGTTTATTTTCAAACTCAATAATCGTTTGGTAACCAAGAATATTCCACATGCCGGCTTCATATTTCATCACATATACAATAAACCCTGGTTGCAAATAAGGATCAGAAGCCTCTGTAAGTTCTCCTAGGATATGTCCAACAACTTCTTCGTTTGAAATCGTGAGATTTTTTATTGGAAATTCTAGCCGATCTGCTATCTTATGAGCGAGAACCTTACTGTTATATCGGAAGCCGTGAATAAAACCACTGGATGTTTTTCGATAATCTAAACCATGAGTTTGAGTGCCAGCGAAAAACAGATTCGAAACCTCTGTTGATTCGAAAACACCTGATATAGAAGGATATTTCTTGTTAATAATCTTAAGGTTAAGATCTTTTACTAGATGGTCTATATTTGAACGGAAACCTGTTGCGGCAATGATTTCGTTAAAGAATAATACCTCTTTCTCATCCTCAGCATGCTTATAGTGAACTGTGACATTAAAGCCTTCATCCACTTTCTCAATATTTAGGATATCACAATCTAATAACGCCGCCTGATGTTTTAATTGATAGTTATCCACTAGCAATGAATTAACTGCTCTAACATCTCCAACATAGTGGGTTTTATATGCCATTCGGGTAGAATGACGACTTGCAACCATGATTAGGTTGGCTTCATTTAATATCTCTTGTACGCATTCCATTCCACTGTTCCCTTTGCCGATGATCAGTACCCGTTTATCACGGTAGTGCTCTTTCTTTTTCATCTCATGATATGGAGTAGTAAGTTCTAAACCTGGAATAGGTGGAGGATTTGGGGTCATCCCTGTTGCGATTACAAGAAACTTACAATACAATTTTCCTTTGTCAGTCTCTACCTCAAAGTAACCCTGTTCCGTTTTGCGAGTCGCTTTCCACATTGTATTATACATAACTGGCAATTCATATTCTGCTACCAAATCGTTTAACATTTCTACTAATGCTTCGCGTCGAGGAAAGAACTCACGACTGTAATTCCTCATCATAATTTTCTTTTCTTTCGTTAATAAACTATTCCAATCAAATCTCTCTGAGAAACGACTCTTTGGCGGTTTTCCAGTATAAAGCTTATTATTACTGATTAATTGACCATGAACGGGATATTTGGTGTAGAATGTACCTGCCTGTTTTCCAGACTCAATCATCAATAAATCTAGTTTCTGATTATATTCATCTGAGAGTTCTTTCAAAGACACTGCTACTTGAAGACCACCTGGACCTGCACCAACAATAATAACATCATGTAATTTTTCCATGTAAATCCCTCCATTATAACTGCAATCTTAAGATTGTTTTGAAAACGGTTTTAAATCTAGAACATTTTGATTTTCTTTCGGGTTTTCTGGATAAAGAATATTAAAGATCGGCATTGCCATGATGGTTGTAACCAGTGTCATTAATACTAAAATGGCGAAAACTTGAGGTGTAATGATTTTGTATGTCATTCCGATGTTAACAAGGATGAGCACCATTAAACCTCGTGCATTCATTAGAATCCCAATCGCGGACGCTTCTCGCCAAGAATATCCAATACTTTTCATGGCCAGTGCACATCCTCCATATTTACCCGCAGCCGATGCAATAAGCACTATCATTGCAGGAATCAGAAGTGACATATCACTAAAAATCGTTATGAAGTTTGTATTTAATCCCGAATAAGCAAAGAAAATGGGTAATAACAAAGTAACTACAAAAGGCTGGAACTTCGACTGCAATTCTTGTAAAAAAACTCTATTTCTTGGCATCGACAAACCTACGATAAAGCCGCCAAACACAGAATAAACACCAACATAGTCAGTAAACCAAATTGCAACGAGAAGGAGCAAAAGGACTAAGGAGAAATGATTCATCGAAAGCGATCCCTCTTTTTCCACTCTTTCTCCTAGACGCGTTAACCACTTCTTCCCAACAAGAAGCATAAAACAAGCGAATAACGCACCGAAAGTAATAGCAGTTATTCCTGCTAATACGCCTTGTGCTTGGGCTAACGCAGTAATCAATGCAACTAAGCACCATGCCAGTGCATCATCAATCGAAGCAGCAATCAAAGCTAATGTACCAAAGTGAGATGTGGTTAAATTCCGCTCTTGTAAAATTCGCGCTAACATTGGGAAAGCCGTAAGTGACAGAGCAGACCCTATGAATAATGCAAATAGGTATATATTTACATCAGGAAGGGATAGTTTTGAATAATAAATGACTCCAACCATAATTCCCAATAGAAGCGGAACGATTATTCCAGATGTAGAGAGAATCGTGCATTTTTTAATTAGGTTTCCTGTCAGTTTCTTCTCATCTACTTCTGCTCCCACAAGGAACATATACATGCCTAAACCTATATTGCTGAGAATATATAAAATGCTTTTTATATCTGTAGTGAATAGATAGGACATAAATTGAGGGGCAAATATCCCTAAAAATGAAGGTCCGATCAAAATTCCGGCTATCATTTCACCAACCACTTTGGGTTGCCCAATATAACGAGCTAAATTACCGCAGATATAAGAAGCTATCAATACTAAAATCAAAGCGGGGATAAAACTTAAAAACAACTCCATATTACTACCCAAGTATGATTAACTCCTTCTATAGATTAATTTTTTCTTATTCATTCTCTTGCTTTAGCCAGCTTTTGCCTTGTTTTAGATAAGAATCTATCCAATATGATTAAGCCTGCGTCTGAACTGCATTTCTTTCGTTTCTGGAAAATATACCACTAGTACAAATGTAACGTTGTCAATATCACGAAATATCCTTCCCCTTTCTTATGTAAATAAATGTATAATATATAATTATATAACATTTAAAAAAATCCTTCTGTCATTTAATAATTTGTTAACGAAAACAATGATTTTATCTACTTTGAGCCGAAGTTAAAAGGCGTTGTGAAATACCGCAATTTGACCAAAAAAGGATATTTAAGAATTTCTTCTTTTGAACCTTTACAAGTCAGAAATAAAAGGATGCTATTTTTGTAAAGTTACTTATACTTATATAAAGGTTGACTGTTAACTCGTAAAAGGTAAAAAATTATTTTTATTTTTGCTCTTAAATAGTGCATTCATTAGTTTTTAAAAATTTTATTATAATTTAGTTAACACTAAAAAATAAGGAGTTTATATAGAAATATGACAGAAGTGTATGCCTTACAAGTACCAGATAATATCCACCCTCAAATATATTCAAGGTTATTGAGCTCCGTTTCCTTGACTAAACAAGAGCGAATTAAGCGATTTAAAAGAAAAGAAGATATTTATCGGACACTTATAGCAGATGTACTAATTAGATCTATTATTTCAGTTAAGTACGGCATGCCTAATCAGGATATTACTTTCACATACAATTCATACGGTAAACCTTTTTTATTAAGGGATAATAATTTTTCATTTAATGTTTCACATTCAGGGAGATGGATCGTAGCTATTATAGGAGAACAACAGTTAGTAGGAATAGATGTTGAGGAGATAAGACCAATAGAGATAGATATTGCCAGGTGTTTTTTTGCTCCAGAAGAGTACATGGTGCTGAAAGAAAAAGAGGAACGAGAGTACCTATCTTACTTCTATGATTTATGGACTTTAAAAGAAAGTTATATAAAAGCCATTGGTCGGGGGATGTCTATACCGTTGGACTCTTTCGTAATAAAGAGAAAGAGTTTCTCTGGCGAATTTTCCATCTCGCAAAAAGATTCGCTTCATTCCTTCTTCTTTCGGCAGTATGCAATAGATACTAAATACAAGATTTCTGCTTGTGCAACAAGCAATAATTTTCCTGAATCAATTACCATATGCGACTTTTATGAGTTATGTAATAGATTCTTTTCAGACAGAAAGGGCTGTTAATTTTGAAAAAAATGTCGATTTGTATTCCGCAAGCAGGTGGGGTTTCTGCTAATATTATTTTTATATTTTTTTCGAATTTCATGTATAGAATATAAAAAATAGAGCACTCTTTCCTCATTTTATTGGACTCTTGGTCTTCCAAAATGTTTAATTATCATTGAAGATGCGGTGTACATGAACTTGAATGACCTTCCTAAACAGGAGCCATAATAATCTCATGCTAAGAAAGAAGGAGGATGAATCAATGGCACTTGTACCATATGATCCATTTAGACATCTATTTAATATGAGAAAAGATTTTGAACGCTTCTTTTCTGATTTCCCTCCCACTTTGTTCCTAAATCACCTGCTTGTATAATTAGTTGCATGAAATTTCTCCCTAAAAGAAGATTTATTTTTTCGAATATTATGTTGACGGTTATAACGTATCCACTTTACAATTTAATTGTGATGATTTTATCACAATTAAACTACTTAGAATACACTTCACTTATTTAAAAACGATTACAAATAGAGGTGTTAAAATGAAGAACCGAGTAAATCCAGAGTTATTACCGGGATTAGAAATGTTTCAAGACCTCGATTTACGCCCAGAGAACTTGCAATCAATCAGAGAAGGAATAGCGCAAATGAGACCACCTACCGTTGTTGATGAATCCCTTTCATTAACAGATGAAGTCATTGTAGGACCTGATGCTAATCCATTACCATTAAGAATTTATCGTCCAAAATCAAATAATGAATCCTTACCTGTCCTGTTATGGATACATGGTGGCGGTTATATCTTAGGGTCTATAGATGATAATGATGATACTTGTATGAGGTTTGTAAAAGAAGCCAACTGTGTGGTCGTTTCTGTAGACTACCGTTTAGCTCCTGAACATCCTTATCCAGCACCAATTGAGGATTGTTATGCAGCATTAAAATGGATTGCTGATAATGCAGAGCTATTAAACATTGATTCGAATCGAATTGGTGTTGCAGGAGTGAGCGCTGGCGGTGGACTAACAGCAGCATTGACCTTATTAGCCCGCGATCGACAATATCCTTCTATTTGTTTCCAAATGCCACTCTATCCAATGATTGATGACCGAAATAATACACCTTCTACGAATGAAATTAAAGAAGGATTTGTTTGGAATCAAAAGGCAAATGAATCTGGCTGGAAAATGTATTTAGGAGAAATATATGGAACGGATAATATTCCTGCATATGCAGCCCCTGCTCGAGCAGAGGATTATAGTAATTTGCCATACACCTACACATTTGTTGGTCAATTAGATCCATTCCGCAGTGAAACATTAACCTATGTAACCAAACTTGCGCAAGCTGGTGTTGATGTCGAATTTCATTTATATCCTGGGGCCTATCACTGGTTCGAAGGATTAAATCCAAATGCCGACGTATCTATTTACGCTGTGAATGAAATTATACAAGCAGTAAAGACTGGTTTCGAAAGAGTAGCTAAGGTAGAGGCTTAATCTCTTTACAAAAGAAACACTTACAAATAGTACACATTTGTGAGTGTTTTTACCTTTCAAACATGTATCAATTTGTTTTTTAGATACTTCCAGAATTGCTGATGCTATGAGTTTTATCTCCTAACTAATATAATAATTCGTATCTATATAATTAAATTTGCTTTACAACTCAACATTAATGTAAAAATTATCCACTATCACACATTGTTTTATTGTGCTAACCTGCCCCTTTGTTTAAGTACATTTCTTCACAATCTTATTTATTAAAATAAATATCCAAGTTTTATTCAATTAAATGGCCCGATGGTGTAACAAAGAAATACTCTACAAAATACATCTTTTTATCAATCTTTATTATAAATGATCAGACCTTTTTATAAATTATCGAACTTTATTTTAACTCAACATATATAAAATAAGAGATTTTTGTTAATCAATTTTATAAACAATTTAAATTTACGTTAGTCTTATACGAATCGAACATCAATTAGTTCACTTAACCTCATTTTGTTCTTTAATTCAAATACTTCATCGATAAAAACAAACAAATTCCCCAGGGAATCAACAAATTGGATGAATCCCTTTTCTGTAATACATTGTCCCTTTTTGTAGTATGTAAGATAAACTTGTTTATTTGTATGTAAGGCTTCAATCAATATGAAATTAATTTGTTTCATTTGCTCTTCTGTTAAAACAGGTTGAGCTACTTCTGATTGCTTATTTATCATTTCCTTTAACCCTATGTATTGCTCTGGCATAGTAGCAAAAGGGCGCCATTTTTTCATTCCTCTATATTCCATATCTTTTTCCTCCTTAGGATTTATGGCCACCTATAAGGCCGTTTCGATAACGAGCTGTTGAATAAGGAAGGTGACTAGACGCACGTAGTACACTATTCTTTCCATAACGCATCCGAATCTCATCAATCGTTTTGGCAAGAGCATAGGCTCTTTCACGCTGATCGATATCCTCAAATAAGCTCATTTGCCCCTCTTCTTCAATGCTTGTGTTGGATAAGGAAATCCCAATGGAGCGAATCGGCATTCCGTTATCATGTGTATGTAGGATGGTTAAGCAATAGGGAAAAATATCTTGGCTTAAGTTTGAAGCTCGCCCCATTTTCTTTTGTCTTGAGAAGCCTCCACCTGTTTGTTTGCTGTAGCCAATCGATAAATGGATAGTTTGAGCCACCACTTGATGCATGCGTAAACGAAAACAAACATCGTCCAATAGCTCCAATAGTAATAACTCCACTTCTTTTCGGCTTGTATAATCTCGAAAGAGAATCTGACTTTTCCCAAAGGAACGGGAACTAGGGA
>Ga0209795_10001599_pt1 | contig 13712 bp, 19 predicted proteins | sample AgamicOrMarz_FD_187166 | JGI IMG/M metagenome (GOLD analysis project Ga0209795, IMG submission 187166) | Agave microbial communities from Guanajuato, Mexico - Or.Ma.rz (SPAdes) (version 2) | ecosystem: Host-associated > Plants > Phyllosphere > Phylloplane/Leaf | place: Guanajuato, Mexico...
GCCCAACCCTACCTAAAATAATATAGAAAAAAAGCGTGATAGTCAAACGCTTATTTAACTGTGTCTATTTTGTTGGCGTCCTCTTAAATGAGAGGAGTAAAGATGATGTTGAAGTCGGCTAACTATAAAGAAATGAAACAGCTGCAGTCGTTTGAAAATGTTGCAGCAATGAATGAAGCCATTCGCGGTTTCTTATATACATACAAACATGAATTAGCGCCGTCAGCTATTAGCATTTTAAAGACCGTATCTCGTTACGCATGTAAAATCGCTGGCGTTGCGTTCTTAAAGGTGGATACTATCGCTAAGTTAACGGAAAGCAGTAAACGTACTGTTCAGCGTGCATTAAAAACGTTGGAATCTTACGGTGTAATTGAGCGTAAAGCAACGATGAGAGAGAAGGGCGGATCTGGTCATAACGTTTATGTAATCCGAGCTTTAGACGGTTGTGTCACCCCGGATGTCACTGCGGAAATGTCATCCCGTGAAGAAGCGAAAAGTATAGACGTACCAAGCGCTGAGCAGCCGGAATTGAGCTCCGAAACTGTGATTGCTAAAACATCGCCTTCTAAGAGAATAAATAAACGAATTAACGTAAAGGACATTCAACTCGACGAATCATTTACGCCGTCTATTGTACCGCAAGAATTCATAGATGCTACTGCGCCCTTTTATCGCTCAGCAGACGTTATTTATCGTCTCTGGAATCGTGTATTAATTGCGTATAAGAAAAGTGCGGTGAATAGACCGATAGAGGAAAACGAAGTGTTAACCGACGTGATTAGAGCGTTCAAAGAGTCGGTCTTTGCACAGAAGGCGAGTAAGATACGTAACACCTTCGAAGGATATTTTTATCGCATAGTGGAGGCGAAACTGGCGGTATGGAAGCGCAGGGAGATTCCGTTGTTTGATTGGTTAGCAAATGAATAAACGTACGAATACATCAACGGAAACGTATGTGTAAAGAGCCCGTGACTATAGCGTTCTACTCCGTCAGTACGTTCATGTACGTACTCGTGGGTAAAGCCGTTTTATAGCCACGGACTCTCGATTTATCGTTTTATTTGTGTTTATTAATTATTTTATTTATTAATTCTAGTGTCTCTAAATCTTCACAAAACTCGTCTAGCTTTTTTGATATTTCTAAAGTAGAAAGAGATGGCGATGTTTTGCGTAATCCCTGAATAAAAACCATTTTATAATAGTCATATTTTGAATAGAATACATTGTTATTTTGCTTAATAGGTGAGAAGTATTTGTTAAAATCACGACAACGGTTGCGTATCGTAGATTCTGGTACATTACATTTATTAGCTAACTCAGTTTGAATATATATTTCATTGTTTCGCATAATGCCTCCACATTCTTATATCGAGAGTCCGAAAGCACATCGTCAATTTTACACGTTTTATTGTTCGTATACAACATACGATTTTTATCTACTAACGGAGCTGCGCACAAGAAAAAAGACCACCTTAATCGATGGCCTATTTTCGTATATAGATATGGGTTTTAGACTTAGCTTGGGGTGCTAAAAACAAATCGGCTAGTTTTTATTTACCCGAATTAACCTAATATAAACAAGTTTTCCGAAAAAAGAGACGCCTATAATAGCGCCATCCAACAAATGAAAAGTTTAGGAGTCAATCGTTAATCCGTGTGGGTGGGAATACGTACATTAGACGAATTAATGATTATACTGACATGTACCCGGCAGCGTCTTTCGTTAAACTTGACTGGAATCTTAACGCCTTATTTCATTGTGAAAATTTATGCGAAATACCAGCACGGAGGCTCATCTGCGCATGGCCTGAGAACTTTCGCTGTAACATCGAGTCGGACATGGCGTATCATGCGCCGTATATAGTAACAACGCGGTTTATGGCGTCCGAATACGTCCGATAGGCTTATACGTTAGGGTACGTTCACCAGCACGAGGCCCGCGAAGGAGACAGCCGCCAGAAACTCAGGGGGTTGCTGCGCATAGGGCGTCGAAGTACTACCGGCACGCACTCCGATATATGTATACGCCATACAATCGTATACATAAATTGGTTCCGAGAACATATCTTATGTAAACTAGCGCATTATCACAACCGTTGATATAAAGGGATTCGTAGCGTTTCGTAAGTGGTTGCGTTGCACACGCGTTTATGCATTCATAAATCCGTTGATATCAAGCGTTTCTTAATAACGCTAATAAATTAACGAATGAATAAAATAATGCATAATTGAATGCGTAATGAAAGGCGCGCGAGACATCGAAGTGGAAAACGACCGATTCCCCAACGCCATAGACCCGATTCTCTGCGCCTGACGTCGAAAAAATCTAGATATCGAAAATAACTCGAGGGGTTAACTAAGCACAAAAATGAAATTATTTTATAAAAAGGTATATGTTTCATGTGTAGATTTTGGTAGAATGTTAGTAGGTTATAATTCTATCGAATTATGGGAGTTGGCAGTAGTTTCTTATGTTTATAGGAGGTGCTGCAATGAAGACTTCGGAAGTTTTACAACTCCTTTTTGTTGCGATGAGTTTTGTTGTCTCTCTGATCGGCGTTATTGTAGCTATTACAGTAGCTATAAATTCGTAAATTAGTTTGTAATAAAATAAAAAAACCACCCTAATTCTTGGCCGGAAGCAGGGGGTCTTTTTAAAATGAGTTTAAGTTGCCAACCTCATCGTTATTGATTTAGTTGTAACCATTTGACTTGAGTATCTCACTACTCAGGTCTTTTTTTATGTCTTATTTTATAATAAGTTCACAAAGAGTGAACTCTTTGCTATAAAATCTCTGAAAAGGTCACCGATTGTGACCACCTTGTGATCATTATAGCATATTTTATATAATTATATAAAAACTTTTTTCTAAATTTATTTTTTCTAATAAAAACATAAAAGAGAAAATAGAAATTTCGAAACTTTAAGCATCTATCTTCTGCAAATATGAAAGAACAGTAGTATAGGTTATAAAATTCACATCCAAAAGTAATCATTTGGTACTTCTTTCCCCAACGATTTTAATCCTTTTCGTATTTTAGAAACAGTCGAATATTTAGGACGGTATGTTTTATCGTTACATAGTCGAGAGATAGTCCGCCGGCTTAAATTTGCTTTCTGTTCCAAATCAAACTGCGTAATTCCTTGTTGATCCAACCACTTTCCGAATTGTGTACGTGTCTTTCCTAATCCGAATAGATTAAACATATTATCACCTCGCTAACAGCCTTGACCAAAAAGTTACTTCTTAAACGATGAGCAAAAAAGTAACATATCGAACAAACAGTACCGAATACCTTTTATTAATCGCAGCAAACGTCGCGAACAATCTACGTTTTCATCGGTCGTAAAGCTGTTCTACTATAGAATTTCGAAAAGACACAACGAAAGGCTTAGCGCTGGGAACGTGAGATATTTTATAGCGTCTTTTTATGAGGGACTATTCTTATGAATAAATGACGGAAAGGGTGGTGCTCATGATATTCGAGATAGCGTCTTCGCTTGTAATGGGAGGAGTAGTAGCTGGCAGTTATTATTTCGAGAAAGGAGCAGGCGAAAATGACCATCAAAAGATTATTAAAATCGCCCGAAACTGCGGGTTAGTCACTAAGGACGGAAAGCAATTACGTATACATCGTCGTACTAACAAAGGATCCTATAACGAATATATTTATCAAATCCCACTCGGCTTATCCTCTAACCAATTCACCAATAAACTCGACCACTTCCAAGATGGATTGAACATTAAACGCAATGTATTAGATATCTCGCTCGCAGATATTAAAAAGCTTGATTGGAGAAAAGACGTCGTTAAACAATTACGCGGCTTATTAGAGAAAAAACTTAGGCTTCGAAAGGAAGTAGAGATCCAGTTTGATGGAATGCTGATTTTTCGTATTCATAAAGAACCATTAACAACAAATTTTCCATATGATGAGTCATTATTTAATTGCTTGAAGGGATGGGAGGTACCTGTTGGAATTACGAGGGGCGGAGAAGTAATTAAACATGATTTCGATAAGGTCGCTCATCTTATAGACGGCGGTGCAACTGACTACGGGAAGTCGAATTGGTTAAAAAGCACTATTACGACGCTAGTTCAACGTAAACCGAACGACGTTAAATTTACATTGATTGATTTGAAAGGCGGCTTGTCATTTAACCGTTTTAAAGCGATAAGACAACTCGAATCACTCGCTACAAATTCAGAGGACGCCTTAGAAGCGCTACAAATCGTCCAGGAGAAGATGAACGTAGTAATGAATCGCTTAGTAAACAACGGATTTGAAGACGTAAAAGAAGCCGGATATAAAGAACGTCATTTCGTTATTATCGATGAAGCTGCAGATATAGCGGACAATAGTGCTTGTCAGGAAATTATCATTGATATTGCTAGACGTGGGAGAGCGGCAGGCTTTCGATTGATTTATGCGACTCAGTACCCGACAAGTGAAGTCGTAAAATCGCAGGTGAAAAGAAACTGTGTAGGTCGGCTGTGTTTCGTTGTAGATTCAACAACTGCAAGCCGAGTCGTACTAGATCAAGAAGGCGCAGAAAGTTTACCGTTAGTGCAAGGTCGGGCAATTTACAAAACTGTCCGATGTGTAGAAGTTCAAACGCCTTATATTAAAAATGATTTTATTGATCGAACTATTGAGCCTCATATTAATATTAGAACTCGGAAGGAGAGTATCGATATAAATGCAAAAAATTGTTCAACGTCAACAAAGAATCGAAAATATTCTCTTATCATTGAAGAAACTTGATTATCTTACAAGGTCGCAATTACAGGTACTTCATGGTCTTGGTAGTGCTAGAAATACTTCGAGGGTATTAAAAGATATGAACGAATACGTCACACATTTCCGAGAAGGAGAAGCCGTTTATTATTTAACGAAGGAAGGGCGTGATCTAGTCGGAGCAACTAAAATACGAAAGAAAACATCAACTGCTCGTCACTATATCATGCGTAACTCTATTTATATTGCATATGGTAATCCATCTAGTTAGAAAAACGAAGTTAAGCTTGAGGTTCCAAATCAAATTAAAATTATTAGCGATGCATTATTTGTAAAAGATGGCCGTTATCATCTAGTTGAAGTCGATAATATTCAAAAGATGAATGCAAATCGAGCGAAAATAACTAAATACCGCAAGTTACTAGAGTATGGAGTGTTTGAGAAACCGCCTGTATTCGTTTGGATGACAACGACTGAGTATCGACGTAAACAATTAACGAAGCTATACGAAGGGCTAGACGCTAAGATATTTACGGTAAGTGACTTTCACTAATAAAACGGGGGCGATCAGCATGTTTAGACAGCGTAGAATTGAAACGGTAGGTACCATCGGAGAGTTTATGGGTAGAGAATCAAAGGTAAAGCCAACGAAAAGTCTCACGAAGCAGGCGGCTATTGCAACGTTAGCGGCGAGTACATTATCGATAATATCAAAGCCGGTTAGTTACGCACGTGCAGAAACGATTGAGTCGGCTGGCCCGGTCAGCGACTATATTAGCGATCAGTTAACCGAAAAGATAATACATGCGTTTGAGCCATTAGTCGGCTTAGTCCAGGGATTATCGTATCCAGTAGCGATGATAATGCTAACAGGTGGGGCGTTGCTTATAATGATCGGATCGAAGGATAAAGGGCTATCGCTCATACAGCACGCAGGAATCGGATATATTCTCGTCCAATTAGCTCCGTTAATGATGAGCCTACTTGTTGAAGTCGGAAAGACCGTGGCTGTTGCGTTACCGTTAGCTTTTATATAAATAAAAAAGGCATCTTAAAAGAGGCCTCTAACAATTAATTCCTTCAATTTCTTTTTCTAAGATTGATAAGACTTCCACCACAACATCAGATAAGTCGCCGAGATGGTAATCAACATCCTTCAAAGAGTTATAATAATCTCGCAGACGTTCCTCTGGTGTAGCATCATAGTCAAAACCTAGGACAGTAGCATCTTGAAGAAGTTCATAATTACCTTCTTTTTCTTTTATAAAACTTACAATAGCCGCATACTGAGGATTTCTTTTGGCTGCGTTACTTAATTCGGGCATATTCCTCGTCCAACCTTTTCCTCGTTTATTTAATGTGTAATTTAGGGCTCTAGCTACGTCTACCGGTAATTTAACTTTTCTCATCATTAACACCTTCCTCGAATTAATCTTCGATAAAGTCTATGCACGGTAGCTTGCTTATCATTCGTAAATAAAAAGGCGCCCTTACAAGGCGCTTATTTTTCGTACTTTACTACATCTTCGATTGTAAATGCACGTGAAGGTTCTAGAGTATGTAGCGCCTCTAAAATTGCTTCTAACGTTTCGAATACTAATTGTTTCGCTGATCCGTCTACGATCGCGTTAATTGTGGCTGGTCTTACGCGTGCTTCAACTGCTAAGGCATTACGTGTCTTTCCAATTTCTTCTAACGTCTGTCCTAATGTAGAAATAAACTGCAGTTCCTTTAATGGTTTTGTTGTTTGCGCCATATAAAATCATCCTCCATATTTAAATAATAAATCATTTAACTCACTAAGTAAAACTTTTTACGTAAAACTCTTGACGTATGTCTAGACGAGTAGTATATTTACATCAACAAGTTTAACTTGTTGAGTAAAACTCAAGGAGGAATTAAAATGATTAAAGAAGTAACGTATAAGTATGATTTCGGCGAAGGAGATATCGTTTTTGAGAAAAAACAAGTAATTGAGATTAGCGAGGATGTAGTAATAAGGATTTCGAAAGAAATGGAATCTGGAATCATAGTCGAGAGAATAGCTAAAACGAGAGAGAATTATTACGTTTATGTTGAGGAAGTTATGATGCTTCATGTAGACGAAGAGGCTATGAAGAAATTTAATACAGAAGAATTACAGGACCTATCCGCAATTGGACTTTTCGTTAAATTAACTAGCCTATCATTAGGTTGTGACGTGTCATGACGGAAGTAGTAACGCTTAAATACTTGTACAACTTTGACGGAGAGCTTGAAATCGTCGAAAAACAAGCGCTTGTAATTGCGCCTAGCACAGTCGTGACGGCAAACGGCGAGTGCGTAAGTATTGAAGTAATCGAAGAAAAGGACGAGAACGGAATAGCTACGGTCTGGCAGACGATAGCAAACGTGATCCTCCCTAAAGAAATCGTAGCGGAAATTGATTTCGAATCGTTAGAGGAGCTTTCTATGGCGGAAATGTTCCGAAGATTGGCGGAAATAAGCACGAAAAAGGCCTAACGCGTGGCTGCGATAGACCTCGAAGGTTTCCGTATGGCATCGGATTCCAAATAATATTCGATTTATAATACACCTAAATTATAACATATTAGCGAAGATTTGGGCAAGGATTTTCGCTTAATTAGAGGGCTCGCGGCAACGAGCTCGGACGTTAAAAAAGCTGGCGGCAGGCAATTTAATATAGATTAAGCGAGCATCTGAGGCAACAGGTGCTTTTTTGCGTTGTCCAATTTAGGAATTCCGTTCGTATAGTCTTATATAGACAAAAAAAGTTTCCACTATCGCAAGTTGAAACGTTCTTTTATGTAAGGAGATTTTGTACCAATCGTTACGATAGAGTCTTATAGCTAATGTGCGCGAGATAGGCTCCTCCTGCATATTTTTTAGTAGGACGTCCAATTCGGAGATTTCGCGGATATTATCCACTATCGGAACTAGCTGCATTACATACGTTGTGCGAAACGCTGTTTTCGAACGTAAGTTAAATTATAAGACTCAACGTCCACTTTTGATCGCAGTTGCAAATAATGCGTGAGAGGAATTTTATCGTACAATTCATCGGTCGAGACCGTCTGATACATTATAGGCGTTAAAATTCGCTGGCACTAGCCGGCTTTAATATAACAATTCGAAAAGGGAGAGATGAAAAATGAACGATTTTCAAAAGCAAGAATTAATTGATCGTCATTTTGGTTATGAAAAAGGTGGAGCAATGATTAAAACGTCATTAGTTCGCATGTACACGCAGTTACCGGGCTTTAATACAGATGTCGCAGGACTTTACGCATTCTTACGCTCTTGGAGAAATAGCAAAGAAGATAGCGATATGTATCACGCGGTATGGCATTCGAAAGACTACTTATACGTCCAATCAGGATTAGGTAGAAAGGCGTTTGCTAGTCGCTTAGAAGTTTTAGAGAGATATAACTTAGTTACCGTTAAGAAGTCGACTATCATCCCGAATAAGGACGTTATATATGTACACGATCCGTTAACGCGAGATGAATTCGCTAAGGCACATCCGAAGGTAGTTGATGAATTTATTCAAAAGGCGGCAGGTATTGAGGCCCGTAATTTAGAGTATCGCTTATCAGAGCTTCTTAAAATCGAACAAAAGGCCGAAAGAGAGGCTGATTCTTGATGGATTGTACCTTTTGGCAATATCGCTTTCCTTTTTGGTATTTATCCTTTGCGAAAGGAACGTATAGTAAGCAATACAAAGTAAGCAATACGTAGTAAGCAATGATTCCGCCTACTATCGTAGACGGTGTCGTCCTTAATTACTTTATATATTAGACGAAGGTATTAAAACCTTTAAGGATAACAATGAAAGCCGACTGTCCATTTCGTACAGTCCATAAACGAGGAGGAACGGGTCATGAAAAAGGGGTTGGATAAATTAGCGAATGAAGTATTTAAAATGGTCGGTAGTAAGTATGCAGCACCGGAAGTTATCTCTAAGATGAGCGGCCAAATTATCGAAAGACATATTGACGGTGTAAAAGTTAACGAAAAGCGAAAGGCGGCAGATACATTCGCAAGAGCCATTCTGAAGGCAGACGAAAATAACCAGCGGCAGCAAGAGGAGAAACTAGCGAAATTGCGTACAAGAGCGGAGTGGCAGGCGTTAGAAGATGAATATGTCGGTGTGAAGCCAACGGTGACAGAAGATGGACGTCCGATTTGCGCATGTTGGAAATGTAAACGTCCGGCTAGACCTAGAAGCAAGTACTGCAGAGAAAATTGCAGAAATGAGCAAAAGATGGCTATCCAACGTTTAAAGAAGCATGGAACGTATTTAAATACGGATGAATATAAGAGTTTACGAGCTGAGAACGCTGAAAAACGAGAAAGAGGGCGTGTAGTTTCATATAATGACGAATATAACTACGCACTACTTAAGAAAAGAGCGAAGAAAAAAGCGCCAGGTAGCGATAAAATTAAAGGTCACAAAACGAATGTTACCTTACCACATACCGATGGAGATAAAGAGAGATTAAGTGGTCCGGTGGACGAATATAAGATTTCACCGTTACTCTATAAATGGTATGAAGCGACGGTTCGCGGTACAAAAAAAGATGTGGAAAACGTCGAAAAAGAGATAGAAACGTGGAATAATTTCACGTATAGAGTGGAGAAAGAAGAAGCAAGATGCGCAGTTGTTTCTTCTAGCGTTAGCCAAATTGGTTAGCGCTTTTTTTATTAAAAATTATTGGAGGAGATTTAACATGACAAAATTTAACGAAATGATGGAAAGTGTAGCTAAACTTCAAGAAATCAAAAGTTCAACAGCAGGTCTTGTATCGACAGCTAGAAATTTATTCAGAGAAGAGGCGTCACAAATCAATCAAGACAAAGATCTATCGCCTACAGGTAGAATGAAAAAACGCGAGGCTCTTCAAAAGCAGTACGGCGAAGCTTTTATTAAGAATGCCCGTCAACTACGCGAAGATTACGATAAAGCCGTAGTCAAAGCGAGTGTAGCTGCCGAATTTTTATTAAACGAAGGACCGGCTAAGCCATCGCCTACAAAAGTCGCATCTTTCGAGCGAGAGTTTTCCGCATTGAAGACGGATCTTATGTTAGAAACGCGTCCTGATGAAGCAATGCGCAAATTAAAAGCCTTTGCTGAAGCGCAGAACGATGCTTACCTTGCGAAACAAGTATTAAACGACTTCTCATCCGTTGTACAATCGGTATTAGATATCGCAGGCTCAGAGAAAGCTAAATATAAGCTAGATCTTCAAAATACGCTAAATAGCGTAAGAAGCAAGGCGTTAACAGATGAGCAGAAGAAAGCGCAGGAAATTCACGCTGGAATGGCTACGGAGTTTGGTCGTGATATCTTTTTGCAAAACGGAATTGAATATAACGCCATTCAAGAAGCGTTTGGACCTGAGTTTGCACGTGCGGCGAATAAACCGCAATATTACGTGCTCGAAGAAGAGAAACAAGAAAGAACCATAGATAACGAATAAATCGATATATAACGCGATGAAGGCGATTTTTGACATAGGTCGCTGGAGCGCTACTCCTAATAACGGCTCAAAGTCCCCCCTGGCTTCGGGCACTTTTTATATTCTAAAACTTAAAAACGAAAGGTTGATAATATGCCAATTACCCGAACTACTTCAGAAATAACAGGTAACGGAACCATTAATACAACAAACATTCCTTATGCGGAGATTTCCGTAACAAATGGACCTGCAATTGTTGAATATTCAAAGGGAAACGTCAATTACCCCAAGTCTTTCTACGGAGAACCTGAGCGTTTGCTAATTCCTGCAGGTGTGAACTCTTTGACCGTAAAAGGCAGTAGCAATACAAAAACAAAGGTATTTCTTCAAAATTCAATTCCGGAAGTCAATTTATCAGAATTAAAATGCTATCGTAGCGAAACTGGTGCAATAACCATTACAGGAGACGACGACTTAATCTACTTAAGTCAATCTGTAAACCTTGCAACGGTAGACGTTTCGGATATGCGTGTTGAAATGGATTCGCTAGCCAAGCTTTTTAATAAAGCACTTGCTACTAAAACGGTCAGTGACGCAGCCAGATACGCAAAGATGAAAAATGCGCTATTATCGCAAACGAAAATTTAAACGGAGTCTTAACGATGAATGAAGTATTAAAGCAGCTTCACGAAATCGATAAAAACAACAGTTTCTCTTCACAGGGCAGCTTTTTATATTACGAAAGGGAGATTATTGGGTTAGTTTGTTATATCAGCGTATCTAAAAGAGGACTTTATACCTTATAATAGTAATGATTTACAAAAAAAGGGGTGTAGATATGGCTGATTTTTTTGGTCTTGGAGAAATAAGTAATAATACTACGGAATTAACGAAGATGATTTATCCTGATTTGGCTCAACCTGCAGTTCAGAAAATTGGATATGCTTTAGGGGAAACGTTAGGTCTTGTTACAATACCGTTTAAATACTTAGGGTTACTTAATCAAAAAGTAGATATTAATATTAAAAAGCATCTAAACGATTATCAACAAAAAATTGATTCTTATGAGCCTGAGCAAATAGGAAGTGTTCCTCCTGAAATCGGTGTACCTATAATAGAAGAATTAACTCGGGTTACTAATGAGGAACTTGCCTCAATGTATATAAATTTACTTGTAAATGCATCACTAATTGATAAATCGAGATATGCTCATCCCAGTTTTATTAATGTAATAAAATCTTTGAGTGCGGATGAAGCTAAGATTATTAATCATTATAAGAATGATGGAGAGTATTTATTGGTTATAGATATAGCAAAAAGTAACCCTCTAGACGGTACAACACTAAGCGATTTTGGATCAATATTTGTTAATGTGGATGATAATATAGATTTGCAATATAAGGAAAATAAGAGCTTTTACTTTAAGAATTTAGAAAAACTTGGGCTATTAACCACGAACCTTAACTTCCCGACATTCATGGAGGATGTTGTAAACCGTAAAGCTGAAGAAATAGACAAACAGAGAGAAAGTTTTAATCAATTAATAGGACATAATGATAATCTTGAAGAATTCAAAGGTCATTATGTTCTTGATAATTATGGTAAAGAGTTCGTTAAAAGTATAAATGTGTAAAAGTATTTATATAAAATATTAATTCACTTCAAATATGCACGTACCAACTCAATGAAAAATATATAGAAAGTAATTTTAAGCCCTCAATGAGGGCTTTTTATTTTATTTGGAGGTTTTAACGATGAACGAAATATTAAAGCTCGCTCAGAACCGATGTGCCAATTTCGCAGAAGGACGCTGCCTTGTAACTGATCGCACATGTTTATACGGAAGTCCAAACGCGGATATACGCAGGTGCTCCTATTTTGAAACGTCGGTCCTTCCGGCCGAGCCAGCGATTGAGGCGCGTTATTATGCAGCACGCGGCCAAGTCGACAATAAACCTCGCTGTGAGCATTGCGGAGACCCATTTGAGCGAAAGTCAAATCGGCAGAAATTCTGCGTTGAATGTGCCGTTGAGATTCGCAAGCAAAAGCAACGAAAATACAATCGAGAATATAGAACAAAACGAGCACTTTGACGTTTTATTGCGTGTTTTAAGCGTCATGGTAGGCGATTCTAGGTGTTAAGGATTTCTCCAAAGGTATTTACATTCGAATGCTAAAAATCGCCTTCTAAATGCTCAGGCGGTTGGACAGCAACACCTCGCACAACATGAGAAAAGCCTGCACCGAAACTGATGCAGACCTTCCTCTGTTACTAAAGAGAATTTTACATTGATTTTTACTTGCCCTTGTGAGGACCTTTCGCTATGTGTATCGGTTCATAACGAGAGTGCCCGTTGTTAGATAAGAATATCTACTTTTAATTTGAGGTAATACACTCGCTGAAGTCGCTGTTAAGTCTTCCAAAACTGATCAGTCCCTTCGCTAAGTATGAACCTTTCACAGTAGCCTTACAAACTATTAAAGTCTGTATTGGCTCTGTACTATTTGTGTACCACGTGAATAAATGCTAAAACATCTTTTCGAAAATTAAGGAGGAATTTATTTTGCGTTATTTAAACGAAAACCAATACAAAGCTATCGAGCTATTGCTTCAAGGAAAAAAGAACGTAGAAATTGCGGAAGAGCTAGGTATTCATCGCAACACGGTCACGAATTGGACGAAGGAGGAGATTTTTCAAAGTGAGTTAAGGAAGGCGGCTACTCGTCACGGGCAAAACCGGCTCGGAGAGTTACTTCTAAAAATGTATGACGTTGCAATTAACGAAGGATCTGCCGCAATGGCTAAATTAATCTTGCAATCGCAAGGGATGTTATCGGAGAAACATATCGTTGAGCGAGAGGCCCCGAGCGCTAGTAACGGCATCTCTTACGACAAGATTGACGATGAGATTGCCGCGTTTGCTAAACGATTAGAAGACGAAACGGATATTGAACATTAACGGATTACCTTCGGGTGGTCCTTTTTATTTTATTTGGAGGTGTAACAATGGATAAATTAATCGAATTTGACGAAGCAGTTCAGACGTTAGGAGATTCTATGTTAACAAAAATGTCAGCACAGCACATTAAAGACGTTCAGCAGTTCCGCGAGTATTTCTTGCAACAAACGGATGCTAAATTACGCAAGTTGGGATTGCGTCTTATAGACGAGTGTGCAGCGTTTGGTTTTATGTTTCGTATGGGCGTCTCTTACGACAAGGTAGCCGAAAAATTATTGGAAATAGGACATTTACGAGAAGAGGTGGTAAAACGTGGCTTACGAACTTACAGCGGTACTCAGCTTAAAGGATGAACTATCTAAAAAGATGAAATCAGCGATAAAGTCTATTGGTGCTGCGCAAAAAGCGACTGATACGTACCGAGACGCTAACGGTCGTTTACGTGATTCAATGGGACGTTTCGCTAGAGCAAACCACAGTGCTTCTAGTAGCTTATCCGGATTCAGCAGTCACGCAGGTTCTGCGATTAAAACTGTCGGTGCTCTGTCAG